>Ga0066256_1001228_pt1 | contig 24195 bp, 23 predicted proteins | sample ThiBio_1000_biof_FD_87107 | JGI IMG/M metagenome (GOLD analysis project Ga0066256, IMG submission 87107) | Wastewater bioreactor microbial communities from Cape Town, South Africa - Thiocy_expt_1000_biof (version 2) | ecosystem: Engineered > Bioreactor > Thiocyanate-remediating >... | reverse complement strand
GCGCCTCCATGCCGGCGAGGATCCCCGGGACCAGCACGGCACTGCGGTGACCGTTCTCGGCGCCGTCGAAATCGAGTGCATGCGCCGCCGTGCCGTTGAGCAGGGCCGCGGTCGCGGGCTCGGCCCGATCAGCGGACAGACCGAGCGAGGATGGCCCTTCCTTCCCCGCTTCGGGCGGCAGGTGGGCGGCACGGGCAAGGCGGGCCGCCGGCTCGCCCCAGCCGGCAATCATCACGCCGATGCAGTCGATGATACCTGCCTTGGCGATCGCGATGGCGCGCGGGGGCAGATCTTCGAACCGGAGGCCGCTGACGAAGCGCGCATAGTCGGCGGTCAGCGGCATGATCAACTGCCTTTGGCGAGAAACGCCGCGGCGCCGGCGGAGACGCTGCCGGTGCTGAAGTTTTCGGAATGGGCGCGGCGCATCTGCTCGGCGGTACGCTGGAAGCTCTCCTCCGACATGGCGCGCCACCAGTTCTTGGTGAGGCGCACGGCGGGGGCCGCACGGCCGGCAATGGATGCGGCAAGCCCGGCGATGCGGGCCTCGATCGCATCGGCCGCGACCAGCTGATTGACGAGACCGATGGCCAGCGCCTCGGGCGCCTCGATGATCCGGCACTCGAGCACCATCGCCTTCATCGCCGCCTCACCGATGATATCGCGCAGGGCCGCACTGCCGGCAATCGCCGGGGAGCCGACCTTGAATTCGGTCATGCCGAACTTGGCGGCCGGCCCGGCAATCCGCAGGTCGGCATGAAGGGCCAGTTGCAGGCCGGCGCCCATGGCGTGGCCCTCGATGCGGGCGATGACCGGCTTGCCGACACCCCGGAGCGCATCAAGCAGCTGGATGCCTTCCTCGATGCGGCCGGCGGCGCCGTGCGCATCCATGGTAGCGCTTTCGCGCTGATCCTGCCCGGCGCAGAACGCCCGCCCCTTGCCGGCGAGAACGACGACGCGCACGTCGTCATCGTCGCGCAGGAGGCCGAACACCTCGGTCAACCGAAGGCGCTGGGCGTGGTCGATGGCGTTCATTACTTCGGGCCGGTTCATGGTCACCGTGGCGACGGCGCCATCGACCTGAACCTCAACCTCCGGCGCGAAACGCGACCAGTCGACGGCAGCTGAACTCATTCCAGAACTCCCTTGGCGGCCAGAGCCTCGATCTCTTCCCTGGATTTGCCGAGCAGATCGTGCAGCACGGCCTCGTTGTGCTCGCCCAGCAGCGGGGCGCCGAAGCGCGGCCCGAGCCGCTGGCTCACAAAGCGGAACGGCAAGGCGTTGTAGATCATCGAGCCGACCTCCTTGTGGGGCAGCTCGATCCAGTGTTCGCGGTGGCGCAGTTGCGGATCGCGCTCGACCACGTCGGCGGCGGTCTGCACGACGCCACAGCAGACTCCGATCGCCTGCAGATCGGCCATCAGGGCATAGCGATCGAGCTTTGCCGTCTTGTCTGCCACCAGCGCATCGATGGCGTCGTGATCGGCGACGCGACCGCGCAGGGTGGCCCAATCGGACCTGATGGGCAGGCCGAGCAGATCGACCAGCGCTTCCCACTGGGCATTGCTTTCGATGGCGATGGAGATGAAGCAGTCCTCGCCTTCGCATGGATAGACGCCACGCGGGGCGGCGGAGGGCGCGCGGTTGCCGACCGCCTCGACGCGATCACCGTTGGCATCGGCCGCCATGATGGCAGGTGCGACGAGCGCAGTGGAGGATTCCATCTGCGACAGATCGATCTCCTGGCCCTGCCCCGTGCGGCGGCGATGGCGCAGCGCGGCCATAACGGAGAAGGCGGCATGGCAGGGATTGGGGATGTGATCGGGATAGTGCGTGCCGGTGCCGCTCGGCTCGCGCTCAGGCAGGCCGGTCAGATAGTGCAGGCCGGACAACGCCCCGATGGTGAGGCCGTAGCCGAGCGTGGCCCGGTCTGGTCCGGTGGCGCCCTGATACGACATGCTCAGATAGATGATGTCGTCCTTGATTTTCCTGACGGCATCATAGCTGAACCCCATCCGCTCCATAGCGCCGGGGGCGAAGTTGTTGGAGACGACGTCGCTGACGGCGATGAGCGCAGCGATGACCTCGCGCCCCTCGGGCTTCTTGACGTTGATGGTGATGCTGCGCTTGCTCGAATTGCGATCTGCGAAGTAACCGCTGCGGTTGACGCCGGGGATCTTGTCGGCGAAGGGCGCCGTGATCCGCAGGCTGTCGATGTGGGTGGAGCTTTCGATCTTGATGACGTCCGCACCCATATCCGCCAGCATCTTGGTGGTGTAGGCGCCGGCGCCCAGCCAGCAGAAATCGGCGACCCGGATACCGTCCAGGGGCAATGGCATGGTCAGACAATCCTCGCTTGATGTAGTGCGGCCTGTTCCTCGGCACCGATGCCGAGTTCGCCGAGAATTTCGGCCGTGGAGCCGCCGAGTGACGGTGCGGGCTGCCGGATCGACCACGGGGTTTCGGACAGCTTGTAGGGCGCGCCGGGCTGGCGGACCGTGCGGCCGAGCACCGGGTTGAAGACGTCGACGAAGTAGTTGCGCTGCCTGAACTGCTCGCTCGACAGCACCTCGTCGGGCGTCGCCACCGGCGCGATGGCCATGCCCAGCCGCTTGGCATCGGCGTAGAGCTCGGCCTTGGTCCTGGTGACGACGTAGGGATCGAAGATCGAGGAGAAGAGATCCTTGGCTTCCTGTGTCGCGAGATAGGTCCGGTCGGTCCAGCGGACCTTGTGGAACTCCTCGACGCCGACGACGCCTGCCTCGCCCAGCCACTTCTTGGTGAGCTCCCAGAAGCGGTTGGCGCTGACGCCGCCGGCGAGGACGTAGACGTAGCCGTCCTTGCATTTGAAGATGCCCGAGCCGGCTTCCCGCTGCACCGTGCCGTAGCGCTTGCGCACGCGCTTTTCGAGGAAGTAGGCCTGCGCGGCGTTTTCCAGCGCCAGCGCAACACATTCCTGGATCGACACGTCGATATGCTCGCCGCGCCCCGAGGTCTCGGCGTCGAGCAGTGCGGCCATCGATGCAACGGCCGCAAACAGGCTGCCCGCGGCATAGGCTTGATTGCCGTAGGCGACGACCGGCACGTCATCGGCATAGCCGCCGAGCGACAGCAGGCCGGACATGGCGAGCAGGGTCATATCATCGGCCTCGAAATGCGCATAGGGACCAGTCTGGCCGAACGGCGTGATGCTCACGTAGACGAGGCTGGGCTGAATGGTGGAGAGCTTGCGATAGCCAAGGCCACGCGCATCCATATCACCCGGACGACCGGTTTCGAGAAGGAGCTGCGCGGTCCCCGCGAGCTTGTGGAGGATGGCCTGCCCCTCCGGTGTATCGAGATCAAGCGCGATGGAGCGCTTGTTGGTGTTCATGTAGGAGAAGGCGAGGCCGGCGTCGGGCGCCAGCGAGTGACCAGCGTAGGGGGCGGCGCGACGGAGCTCGGTGCCGTGCAGCGGCTCGACGAGGATCACATCGGCCCCGAGATCGGCAAACAGCTTGCCGCAGTAATTGCCCGTCGCTCCGCTAAGATCGAGGACGCGGATACCGCTCAGTGCTCCTGCGGTCCCTGCATTCTGTTGCGCCATGTCTTCCTCTCGCGCGTGTCTGGCGGTTTGCTCAAAGCGTCGCCAACCCGCGCGGAGAATGACCGCGTCGACCAAAGGCCTGCTGAGTGCGATGGAACAGCTGAAAATCCAGCTTGCCGCCGGCGGCTAACCGCTCATGTAGGGGCATGATTGCGATTGACCCCGAGTGAGGTCAATCGAGGATAAGGCGTTGCCATTTGAGGATTTTTCAACGCAGGGAGGACTTGCGCCGACAGCGCAAAGCTAGCTGCGGTGGATGCAGTCGCGATTGAGTTCCGAGATCGAACGGCAGCCCAGATAGCCCAGCGCCACGTCCAGCTCCTTGCGCAGGATTTCGATGGCCGTCGTGACGCCCCGCTGTCCGTCCGCGGCAACGCCGTAGAGGCTCGGACGGCCGATGAGCGCCGCGTCGGCGCCGAGCGCGATCGCTTTGGCGATGTCGCTGCCGCGGCGGATGCCGCTGTCGTAGAATACGGCCGCCCTGCCGTTCACCGCGTCGACGACGCGCGGCAGCGCCTCGATGGCAAGGGGCGAGCTGTCGAAGGTGCGGCCGCCGTGGCTCGAGACCACCACGGCGTCGACGCCGAGCTCGGCGCAGCGCACGGCATCCTCCGGACGGAGCAGGCCCTTGATCACCAACTTGCGGGGCCAGCGCCTGCGCAGCTGCTCGACATCGTCCCACACGATGGTGTCGTTAGCGGATACGCGTTTCACTCCGGTCTTGGAGGTGATGCGGCGCTGCAGCGCCTTGGGGTAGTTCTCGTGCCGCGGCATGCCGCCGGCGAGGACGTAGCGCAGCAGGACGCCGAGCGTCCATTGCGGGGTCACGATGCAATCGAGCACCGCGCTGGCGTTCATCTGGAACGAGGTCACGAAGCCGTTGCGGGTATTGTATTCGCGGATCGAGGGAAGCGGCTGATCGACGGTGAGGACGATCGCTTCGCAGCCATTGGCATTGGCGCGCTCGACCAGTTCGTAGGTCAGCTCGCGCTCCTGAAGCATGTAGAGCTGGAACCAGTGACGTCCACTGGGTGCGCTGGCAGTGACCCGTTCCATGCTGGCGATGGACCCCATGGCAAGAACCGATGGAATGCCGGCAGCCGCGGCCGCGCGCGCGACGGACAATTCGCCGTTGAAGGCGCAGAGGCCACCCGCACCGGTGGGTCCGATGATGAACGGCAGCCTGGCCTCGGTGCCCAGAATGGTGGTCGCGAGACTGCGCTTCGACACGTCGACAAAGGCACGCTGCGTCAGCTTGATGCGGGCAAAGGCCTGCAGCATCTCGGAAAGCGCCACCTCGTCCTCGGTGCCGCGATCGATGAACTCGAAGATGCCCTTGGGCAGCATACGTTTCGCGCGGCGGCGCAGATCGTCGATACTGTAGATGCCGCGCGTTATGTCGTCGCCCATGAAGATCCCCGCATTGTCAAAAAATGGCGGCCCCCGCGTACGGGGACCGCAAGTTGCTAACTTCGACGGTTCGGACGCCGATCAGGGCAGCAGGCCGGCCTCTTCGAGCACGTCGTGAAAGAGCGCGCTTTCGGTGGCCACCGCGGCACGGAACTCGGCCGGCGGCATGTAGTACGGATCCCAACCAACATCGGCGAGGCGCTTCAGGACGGTCTCGTCCTTGAGGGCCTCGGCGAAAGCCGCGTCGATCTTGGCAACGATAGCCTGATCGACACCGGCGGGCACGAGCGCGCCGACCCAATTGCGGGCGTCGAAGCCCGGCACCGTCTCGGCCACCGTCGGCAGATCCGGGAAGATGGAGAGGCGCGACGCCGCGGTGGTGGCGAGGAGCTCCAGTTCCTTGCCTTCGATCTGACCCTTGATGGTGGCGTAGTTGGCGATCTGCGCATCGACCTGGCCACCGACCAGCGCGAGCAGCGCCGGGGCGCCGCCCTGATAGGGGACGTGCATGAACTGCACGCCCGCCAGGTTGCCCAGGTGGACGACGTTCAGGTGCTGGTTGCCACCGGTACCGCTTGATGCGAACGACACGGCACCTTCGCCGGCCTTTGCTGCCTCGATGAGTTCGGCGGTGGTGTTGAAGGGGCTGTTGGCGGGCGCCGCGAGCATCATCGGCGCATCGGTCAGCATGCTGACGAACTCGAACGACTTCTGAGGCTCGTACGACAGGTCCTTGGTGGCGTGCGGGGCAATGGTCAGGGCGCCCGGTGCCGAGATCAGGATCGTGTAGCCATCGGGCTCGGCTGCCGCGGCAACCGCCGCGCCAATCGCGCCGGCAGCGCCTTCGATATTGTCGACGTAGACGGCAGCGCCGAGCTCGGCACTGAGAGCGTCAGCCAGGACGCGCGCGACGAGGTCCGTACCGCCGCCAGCGGGGAACGGCACGATCATCCGGATGGCACGGTTCGGGTAGTCCGACGCGTCCTGGGCGCGGACCGTCGGGGCCGCGACAGACAGGCCGACAACAGCGCCGGCCAGCAGCAGGGCGCTGCTCAAGCTAAACTTCATCCAATCCTCCACTTTGGCCGCCGGGGCATATCGCTGCTATGCATCGCTGAGGACCCGGGTGCCAGCCAATCCTTGGTTTGCAGGGGATTTCCGTCAATCGACAAATCCGAGACTTCGATTGCGAATAACTCAAATGACAGTCGCCGAGCCGGCGATACTGGCAAGGCAACGCAGGGCTTCCGCCCTTCGCACCACCCTGACCTTTGAGTTTTTCTGAGGTGTTGGCTCTCGCCAAACCAAGGCCTATCGGGCCGGCGCCCCGTGAGCGGCGAGCGTCCGCCGCATACGGGCCGCCACCACCTGATCGGAAATGTGCACGTCCCACAGGGCGCCGCCAGGGGTCGACTGGAAGGCATCGAGCGCCGCCGACAACTCATCGGTCCTTCGGATGATGCGACCATCCAGCCCAAAGCCCTGGGCCACGCGACCAAGATCGCCGCGCCCGAAGACCGAGCCCCATTCATCGATGCCATCGTGGCGGAGCCGGTGCAGCTCGGGGCCGTAGGCTCCATCGTTGAGCGCGCAGACGAGGATGCGAAGCCCGTGCCGCCGGATCGTATCCAACTCCTGCACATGCATCATCACGCCACCATCGCCATCGATGACCACGACGGTGCGGTCGGGGTGGGCGGCGGCGACGCCGATGCCATAACTGAGGCCGTTACCGACCGCGCCGAAATCGCGGATGGTGACGAAGTCCTCGGGCCGGCGGCCGCGCATATGGGCGGAGAAGGTGGCGCTGTGGCCGGTGCCGTTGACGAGAATCCAGTCGCGCGGCAGCACTTCATCGAGGGCACGCACGGCCTCGCGGGGATCGAGATAGTCGTCGGTCCGCTCGACCACCGTGGGGTCCGGCGGCTCGGTACGGATGCGCTCGGCCAGTGCGTTGGAGCGCCAGACCGCCGGCCGGGCCGGCTGATCACGAAGGGTGTCGAGCAAGGCGGAGAGCGCCTCGCGCGCGTCGGCCCGCAGATAGAGATCGGCGGTCTTCAGGGCGTGGCGGAGGCCGACGGGCGCGGTGTCGATCTGCAGCAGCTTGGCCCTGGGGAACAACTTACCGCCATCGAGCGTGTGAGAGGAGAGGCTGGCGCCCACGGCAATGACGAGATCGGCCTCGGCGAAGGTCTCGCGCGCCACGGCCGTGGCATAGCCGCCGGCGATGCCGAGGCTGAACGGATCGTCGTCAAACATGCCGCGGGCCAGCAGCGTCGTCGAGAGCAGGCCGTCGAAGCGGGCCGCGAAGGCCCGGCACAGCTCCTCGGCGCCCGACGCCATGACACCGCGCCCCCCGATCAGCGCGATACGCCGCGCGGCACGGATGGCGTCCGCTGCCTCAGCGAGCTCGACAGGGTGCGGCAGGAGAGGCTGCAGCCGGGGGATGAAATCGGTGGAGGGTCGATAGGGCCGGCTGCCCTCGAAGGGACGCGCCTGCAGATCGTAGGGGACACCGATGACGACGGGGCGCTGCTCGGTCCGCGCGATGTAGAAGGCATCGCGGACGAAATCCTGCATGCGCGGCATGCTGTGGGCATGGATGTAGTGCGCCCCCGTCGCAGTGACGATCGGCGCCTGCTCGATCCACTGGCCATCCCACGACTTGTCCAAGGGACATTCGCCAGCAAGGATCACCAGCGGGATGCGGGCATAGACGGCGGTGACGAGCGCGGTGGAGAGCTGCGTCAGGCCCGGCCCGCAGGTGATCGACGCCGTGCCGACCTCGCCGCTGGCACGGGCATAAGACGAAGCCGCCGCCACCGCCGCATGCTCATGCCGGACCATATAGGTGCGCACGCCTGGCTTCTGGGCCAGCAACGTGGCGAAGTGCATGTTGCCGTCGCCCATGAGCGTGAAACTCGCCGTCACCCCCTCGAGCGCAAAGGCGTCCGCCAGTGCCTCGTAGACCAGCCGGGGCCGGGAGGCTGAGCCGGTGGCGGCAACTGGTGATGGGTGCGTCGGCTGTTCCGACATCTGGGCAATCTCCTCTCGATGGGTCGTTCGGCGGTACTTCCCGCCTTTGGCGATGCCTGTGGCTGCACAACTGGCTGCCGTGAGCCGGCACGGCCTGTCGCTGGCGCCTGTGGCGAATGCCGAACGGACCGTCTGCCAATCGGCAGGACCTCCCCCGTGGAATTCCTGCCTGATGGCGAGATTGACCGCCATCGCCGACACCGGTCAATTCAGGATAGAGGCCGCCAGTTTGAGGAAAACTAAACGGCGTGCCAGCGGCCGCCCGCGACCTGGGCACGCGCTTCGTCGCGCAGCTTTTCCAGGTGCGCGACGACGTTCTTTTCCGCGGCCTGGGTCAGCCGCGGATTGCCGCGGGTGTAGAGCTTCTGGGCGATTTCGGGCGCGGAAAGCGGCGCGGCGGCTAGCAGTTCGAGGATCTGCCGCTCGCGCTTGCGGCGACGCGCGAGCAACTCCTCAAGGAAGAGCTTTGGGTCGGGGATCGCCGGACCGTGGCCGGGCAGGAAAAGGCCTTCGGCGCGCGCGCGGAGCAGCTCGAGCCCGGCCATGTAGCGCGCCATGCCACCGCCTGCCGGGGGCACCACGGTCGTCGACCAGCCCATGACATGGTCGCCAGTGAAGACGATGCGGCCGTCCCAGGCATAACAAAGGTGATCGAGGGTATGGCCGGGCGTGTGGATGGCCGTAAGCCCCAGCGCGTCTTCGCCCGAGCGGAGCGCATTATCGGGCTCGAAGCCACCGGACTGCACCAAACCGAAGCCGAAGGTGGGGGCGCCGGTGCGCGCCTTGAGCTCTGGCACGGCCCCGACATGGTCGTGGTGGCCGTGGGTCACGAAGATGGCCGCTATCCGGCCTCCCGTCGCGTCGACGATGGCATCGAGATGTTCCGGAAGCGCCGGCCCCGGATCGATGACCACGAAGCCGCCGGCGCCCGAGAGGAGGAACGTGTTGGTGCCGTGGCAGGTCATGGCGCTCGGATTGTTCGCCACCAGCCGAAGCACACCGGCCGCAACAGCGGCCGGAATGCCGTAGGAGGGAACCTCCTCGCGCAAGAATGCCACCTGCACCTGCTCCGTCCGTCGCTAATACCTGCGCTCCAGCGTCTGCATGACGCCGCGCAGTTCCGCCAGCCCCTTCAGCCGACCGATGCACGAATAGCCGGGATTGGTCTTCTTGCCGACATCGTCGATGAGCAGGTGGCCATGATCGGGGCGCATGGGAATCTGCTGCTGCGGATGGCCCGAGGCGGCCCGGCGATGTTCCTCGTCGAGCAGCGCCTCGACCACCTCCACCATATCGACGCTGCCGTCGAGATGATCGGATTCGTGGAACGACCCCCTGCCCTCGCGGCGCACATTGCGCAGGTGGGCGAAGTGCACACGCGAGCCAAACTCGCGGACCATCGCCGCAGGATCGTTGTCCTCGCGCGAGCCATAGGAGCCGGCGCAGATGACCATCCCGTTGGCGGGACTGGGCACTGCAGCGAAGAGAGCGCGCAGATCGTCAGCAGTCGACACGACGCGCGGCAGGCCGAGCAGCGGGAACGGCGGATCATCGGGATGGATGGACAACAGCACACCCACCTCCTCAGCCACCGGCGCAATTTCGGCCAGGAACTCGATCAGGTTAGCGCGCAGCGCCGCCGCATCGATATCGCGGAAACGCGCGACCTCGGCGAGCAGCCCGGCACGGTCGTAGCGGCCTTCGCCGCCCGGCAGACCGGCGATGATGTTCTGCTCCAGCCGATCGGCATAGCCGGCGGGGAAACTGCGATAGCGCTCCTCGGCCAGCGCCACTAGATCCGCCTCATAGTCGGTGTCGGCATCGGGCCGCTTCAGCTCAAAGACGTCGTAGGCGACGAAATCGATCATGTCGAAGCGGAGCGCGAGGCCGGTGCTCGGCATCTCGTAGGTGAGGTCGGTACGGGTCCAGTCGAGGACCGGCATGAAGTTGAAGCAGACCACCGGGACGCCGCCGCGGCCGAGGCTGACGAGGCTCTGCTTCCAGTTGTCGATGGCGGCGCGGGACTGCGCGTCGCGCGTCTTGATCGCGGTAAGCACCGGAATGCTCTCGCAGACCGCCCAGCGCAGACCTTCGGCCTCGAGCAGCCGCTTGTGGGCGAGGACATCATCGAGCGTCCAGCCGCGACCATCGTAGATGTGGTGCAGCGCAGTGACCACGTCCGTCGCGCCGGCCTGCCGGACATGCCGCAGCGTCACCGGATCCTCCGGACCATACCACCGCCAGCCTTGAAGCATCTTTCGTTCTCCCTTCAGTCGTCAGATTTCGCCGCATTGCCGGGCGTGGCCGCAGCGAGCTTCCCGCCGTCGCCCGCCGCGCGGCGGAAGCCGAGGGGCCTGAGCAGCAGCGTCGCGCCGGCGATCACCGCGAGAATGCGGAACAGGTGGTGGGCGACGATCATCGGCATCTCGATGCCGAGAGCGAGCGCGATGAGTCCCATTTCGGCGATACCGCCGGGCGCATAGGCGAGGACGAGCTCGACCGGGGCGACATGGCCGAGCTGCGAGACGCCGTAGGCAAAGCCGTAGGCTACGGCGATGAGCGCGACTGTTGCCAGCACCGATGAAAACAGCGCCTTGAAGATGAGCTTCACCGGTGTGTTGGCAAAGCGACAGCCGATGGTTGCGCCGATGACGACCTGGGCGCAGACGACCGCGATATTGGGGACGATGAAGCTGGTGACGCCGGTCAAGTGGAGGATGCCGCTCAGCGCCATGGGCCCGAACAGATAGGGGCCGGGAAGGCGCAGCAGGCGCCCGAGCCCCATGCCGATGGCAGCGCAGCCGATGGCGACGGCAAAATCCGGCGTCAACAGCGCCTCGCTGCTCGTGGCGCCGGCCTGCATGGTGAGCGGCAGACCGAGACCATGCACGATCAGCAGCGGCAGGAGCAGGACAACCAGAAGAATGCGCAGTGCCTGCGCCACTGCCACCATCTGCTCATCGGCACTATAGGCGCCGGCCAGGATGACCATGTCGGTGATGCCACCAGGCATGGCCGAGAAATAGGCGGTCTGGCGATCGAAGCGGGCGAGCAACCGGAAGATCGCGTAGCTGATGGACGCACCGATGACGAGCACCAGCACGAGCCCAAGCAGCGACAGCCACCACGACTGCGCATGGGCGAAGGCGGCGGGGATGAAGCTGCAGCCTAGCGCGACCCCCAACATCGCTACCATGGGCGGACGCGCGAGCTTTGGCAGCGCAATCGGGGCCTGCAGCATGCTCGCCGTGGCGCAGGCCAGCATCGAGCCAAGCATCCAGGGAAGCGGGATATGCAGGATCCAGGCGACGGCGCCACCGGCAGCAGCCAGCGCGAGGGTGAACAGGGCTCGTGCCAGGCTTTGCCATGCGGGCAGAATCGACAGGGCTGGACGAGGCTGGGTCACGACCGACAGACACAGCCCCGATCGACCAGAAGCGTCAATCGAGTGTTTCTGCAGGCAGATTGAGCATTCCTGAACCGCTGCCGATTCGGGCGATCAGTGCCGGTTGGTGCCGATCAGGCGGGAGCGCAGGGCGTTGGAGAAATTGTCGAAGACGAAGACAACGAGCAGGATCAGCAGCACCATGTAGGCCACCTTGTCCCAATCGGAATTGGTGCCCATGGCCTCGAGCAGCTTGAGGCCGATGCCGCCCGCCCCGACCGCGCCGATGACGGTGGCCGAACGGGTGTTGCTCTCCCAGAAGTAGAGCGACTGCGACACGAAGACGGGCAGCACCTGCGGAACGACGCCGTAGCGATTGACCACCGCGGGCGAAGCACCGACCGACTTCACGCCCTCGCGCTGCCGGTCGTCGACGTTCTCCAGGGCCTCGGCATAGACCTTTCCGAGCGCGCCGGCGTCGGTGAAGAAGATGGCAGCAATGCCCGGAATCGGTCCGGGGCCGAAGCCGCGGGTGAAGAACAGGGCCCAGATGAGCATGTCGATGGAACGGATGAAATCGAAAAGCCGCTTCATCAGCCAGTTGGCGGCGCGATTGGGCGTGATGTTGCGCGCCGCGACGAACGCCAGCGGAAATGCGACGAGCGTGGCGAACAGCGTGCCGACGAAGGCCATGACCAGCGTCTGCAGCAGCTTGGAGAAGATATCGCCATGCTGCCAGGCGCGATTGCCGAGGAAGTCACGCAGCATCAGCTCGGCATTCGACACCGCCGGATTGAGTCGCTCGGGCGAGAACGCGAGTTGCACGAGATCCGGGAAGGAGCGGTGCCAGAACACCGATTGCGGATCGAACAGGAAGTTCGCCCAGCCGAGGAAGCGGCGCTGCACATACACCTGGTTGTGACGGATTTCCGCCTGGCCGGCGAAGCCGAAATTGACGAGAACCTTGGCACCATCCTGCTCGATCGCAGCGGGCGCGGCGGGCGGGGCCGTCACCAGATCAGGCACGATGGCGATGGGATAGGCGGCGCCATCGACGTATGCCGTGACCAGTGTGGGCGTCACATCGAGGCGGTTGCCAGCTCCGTCATAGGTGACGGTGAAGGAGCCATCGTCATGGGGCGTCAGCCAGTCGATGGTCGCGCCCTCGGCATACTGGCCGCGGCTCGACCAGGTCGGGGTGATGGTGCCGTCGTCGCCGAAGCGCAGGCGCGGCTGGGCGCGCCAGCTGTACCAATCCTGCACGTAAATCGCGGCGCGATCCCATTTGCCGTTCTGGAAGGCCGGACCGATGTTGAAGAAGAAGTAGCAGAAGACGAGGTAGGCGAGCGTCGCGACGAGGCCGATCAACAGCCCCCAGCGCTGCCAGACACTGCGCTGGAAAGTCGCCGGATACTGGGTCTCAAGGCGGGCGCGATCTTCGGCAGTAAGCGTCAGCTGGGACATCATGCGGCTCCCCGCCCGAGTTCGAATGCGGCCCGGCCGACGAGGCGCCGGCGCAGCCAGCCGGAGAACTGATCGACCAAAATGACGGTGACCAGCAGCAGGATGACGATGGCATAGGTCTTGGCCGCGTGATCGCGACCGATCGACAGACGGAAGACCTCGCCGATGCCGCCACCGCCGACGGCGCCGATGATGGTCGAGGCGCGCACGTTGATCTCGAGCCGCAGCAGCCCGTAGGACACGAAGTTGGGCAGTACCTGGGGCAGCATGCCGTAGCGGACGCGCTCGAGCCAGCTGCCACCGACGGCCCGCAGGCCTTCATCCGGCTTCATGTCGGCATTCTCGACGACTTCGAAGAACAGCTTGCCGAGCGCGCCGATGGTGTGGAGCGAGACCGCGAAGATGGCGGCGATGGGCCCGATGGAGATGATTGCCGTCAACAGGCCCGCGATGACGATCTCGGGGAAGGCGCGCAGCACCTCCATGACGCGGCGTACGAAGAACCGCACGGCGCCGGCGCCGACGAGATTGGTCGCCGCGAAGAAGCAGAGGCAGAAGGCGATGCCGCCGCCGATGATCGTCGACACGATGGCGACGTTCACGGTGATCGTCAGCTGGTAGATGAAGTGGGGAATGTAGGGGGTGTCGGTGATGTAGTGGCGGGCCGACACGTAATCGAACTTCCGCGAGCCATCGGCATAGGGCGACGGCAGGTCGAACATGGCCCTGAAGATCTCCAGCGGATCGTTGGGCACGAAGCTCTTCAGGAAATCGAACATGTAGGGCAGGCGTTCGAAGAACTTGCCCGAGTTGGCCGCATTGGCGAAATTCAGCGAGGCGCCGAGCACGATGGCAAAGACCGCCAGCGCGATGACCGTGTAGAGCCGGCGAGTCCTGACCTGCGAGCGATAGTGCTCGAGCACGGCGGCGGACTGCGGTGCGAGATCATCGGCGGTGTGGGCCAGGGACGGCGCTCCTGCTGTGAAAGCGGCGGCACCCGGAGGGCGCCGCCGTGAAGAGAAGGCAAGCGGGATCAGCCGCCGATGACCGACTTACGGGCATCGATGATGGTCTGGTACATTTCCTGACCGGCATCGACGAAGTTGGTGTAGCCGCCGCCGGTGAAGGCGTCGAAGCAGGCGAAATCGGTTTCCGGCAGGGCCTTGAAGAACTCGGTGACCTTGGTCTTCATGTCGGCCGGCAGGCTGTTGGAGACCATCAGCGGGCCGTTCGGGATGATCGGCGACTGCCAGACTTCGACGAGGTCGTCCATGTCCAGCATGCCCTTGTCGACCATGATGCGCAGGTTGCCGGTGGTGTAGCCTTCCGACCACTCGCCCTGGCCGGAGCCGAAGGTGGTGCCCACATCCCAGGTGCCATCCAGCACGCCGAGGACGAGGTTCTCGTGACCGCCGCCGAAGCCGGTCTCAACGTAGAATTCGGCGATCGGCGCGCCGATGGCAGCCGGCAGCGAGACGTTCGGGACGAGATAGCCGGAGGTCGAATCCGGATCGGCGAAGCCGAGCTTCTTGCCCTTGGTCGAGGCGAGATCGGTGATGCCGGAATCCGCACGGGCGACCATGATAGTGTGGTAGCCGGTCGAGCCATCCTGCTGCTGGGTGGTCAGCACCGGATCGACGGCATCCGGGTTCTGCAGGTAGATGGCGGCGTAGGACGAGGCGCCCATGATCGCGACGTCGATGGTGCCGCCGAGCAGGCCCTGGATCACGCCATTGTAGTCGGGCGACGGAAAGAGCTGGACTTGGGACACGCCGGTGGCGGCCTTCAGCGGCTCGACGACGCACTCGGTACGACGCAGCTGGTCGGACTCGTTCTCACCGCCATCGAGGCCGATACGGATGGCGGTGACGTCCTGGGCGAAGGCGCCCGAGGACAGGGAGATGGCGACCGAGGCCATCAGGAGCTTGCGGATCGCGGACATGGAGGTCTCCTTTGGTGACGCGACTGGCTTTCCGCCACCTGCCGTCGCCGCTCGAGCAGGCGGACGTCCGGCAGGCGCGGAAACTGTGAATCTCAGTTGGGCAGGCCCGCCGGGGCGAGCGGCGCTTCAAGCGCGCCGGCCGGCAGATCGACCCGCTTCTTCTTGTTCGACTTCTTGGGCTGGATGGCCTCGAGGCTGGTCGAGGTCATGTCCTCGGAGAAGGCCTCGCTGAGGCCATCGGCGCCGTAGAGCTCGCGCGCGACATCGGTGGTGAGTTCATCGGGCGTGCCATCGAACACCACCTGCCCTGCCGACATGCCGATGATGCGCTCGCAATAGGCGCGGGCCGTATCCAGCGTGTGCAGGTTGGTGATGACGGTGATGCCCTGCTGTTCGTTGATCGTGGCGAGGGAATCCATGACGATCTTGGCATTGCGCGGATCGAGCGAGGCGATCGGCTCGTCGGCAAGGACGACGCGCGGCTCCTGCAGCAGGGCACGGGCGATGGCGACACGCTGCTGCTGCCCGCCCGACAGGGTCTGGGCCCACTGGCTGGCGGTCTGGGCGATATCGAGCTGCTCCAGCGCCTTGAGCGCCATCAACTGCTCGTCATGCGAGAAGATCTGCAGCAGGTTGAGCAGCGGATTGCGGCGATTGAGCCGACCGAGCATCACGTTGGTGATGACGTCGAGGCGCGGCACCAGGTTGAACTGCTGGAAGATCATGGCGCAGTCGCGCTGCCAGTTGCGGAGCGCCTGCCCGCGCAGCGCGGAGACCTCGGCGCCGTCGAAGACGATGCGGCCGTCGCTCACATCGACCAGCCGGTTGATCATGCGCAGCAGCGTCGACTTGCCGGCGCCCGAGCGGCCGATGATGCCGACCATCTGGCCGGCCGGAATTTCAAGACTGACATTGTCGACGGCGGTCTTGCGTCCAAAGCGGCGCGACACACGTTCGATCTTCAGCATCGGGACCCCGCCTCAAATTGCGGGGCAAGAGCTATGGCCTGCGGACGAAGTCCACGTGTCGTTTTATTGACACTTCTGTGACTGTCGAAAGCCCCGCCGCGAGGCGCCGCTAAGCCTCGTAACGGTCGAGGAAATCGGCTGCGGGCAGGCTGCGGAAATCCTCGAGTGCGGCGTGCAGACGCTGGTGCGGCCAGTCCCACCAGGCGAGTTTTTCCATCCGCGCGGAGATATCGTCGGGAAAGCGCATGCGGATGACTTTTGCGGGCACCCCGACCGCCACGGCGTAGGGCGGCACGTCGCGCGTCACCACCGCGTTCGAACCGACCACGGCGCCGTTGCCGATGGTGACGCCCGGCATGATCACCGCGCCATGACCGATCCAGGTGTCGTGGCCGATGCTGATCGACTGCTCGGCGCGTGCTTCGAAGAAGGCGCGGTTGTCGCTGGCGCCATCGAAGTACCAGGCCGAGCGGTAGGTGAAGTGATGGAGCGAGGCTCGGTCCATCGGATGCTGGCTGGCATAGATGCGGACATGGCTGGCGATATTGGCGAACCGGCCGATCGTTGCGTAGGCGATTTGGGTATTCTCGACGGCATAGGAATAGTCGCCGATGGTCGAATTGAGCACCTGCGAGCCGGCACCGATCTCGGTGTAGCGGCCGAGCGTCGAGCCCTTCACCGTCGCGGTGGGGTGGACGTAGGGGAGTTCGCCGAGCCGGGTCATGCGGCCCTCGCGGCGAAGCGGGTGACATCGACGATGCAATCGGCGACCTGGGCGCGAACATCGTCATCGTGGAAGATGCCGAGCATGGCGATGCCGGCCCGCTTTTTCTCCTCGACCATGGCGATGACGGCCTTGCGGTTGGTGGCATCGAGCGAAGCGGTGGGCTCGTCGAGCAGCAGCACCGGATGATCGGTGATGAAGCCGCGCGCAATGTTCACCCGCTGCTGCTCACCTCCGGAGAAGGTGGCCGGGGGCAGCGACCAGAGCCGCTCGGGCAGATTGAGACGGGCCAGCAGCATGCCGGCGCGGGTGCGGGCCTCGCCGCGCGACGCGCCATGCGCAAGCAATGGCTCGGCGACGACATCGAGCGCGCTGACGCGCGGCACCGTGCGCAGGAACTGGCTGACATACCCCACGGTTGCGCGCCGCAGCTCCAGCGTTTCGCGCGGCGTGGCGGTGACGAGATCGATGCTGTCGCCGCCGCCCCGATGAAACCTTATGGCGCCACTGTCGGCGCCATAATTGCCGTACGCCATCTTGAGGATCGAGCTCTTGCCGGCGCCGCTGGGCCCGCCGAGCACGACGCATTCGCCGGCATGGACATCGAAGCTCACATCGCCGACCACTGGCAGGACGACGCCGCCGCGCAGGTGCATGGTGAAGGTCTTGGAGACATCGTGCAGCGACAGCCGCAGAAGGCCGGGCTCGGAGATGGCAGCATCGGTCATCGTCACACCTGCAGGATAGAGCTGACGAGCAGCTGCGTATAAGGCTCGCGCGGATCGTCGAGGACGCGATCGGTGAGGCCGGCTTCGATCACCCTGCCCTCCTTCATCACCATCATGCGGTGCGAGAGCAGGCGCGCCACCGCCAGATCGTGCGTGACGATGATGACGGCGAGGCCCAGATCGGCAACGAGACCGCGCAGCAGATCGAGCAGCCGCGCCTGCACCGACACGTCCAGCCCGCCGGTCGGCTCATCCATGAAGACGAGGCGCGGATTGGTCACGAGGTTGCGGGCGATCTGCAGCCGCTGGCGCATGCCGCCCGAGAAGGCGCGCGGCTGATCGTCGATGCGATCGGTCGCGATCTCGACCCGCGTCAGCCAGTCGAGCGCGGTGGCGCGGATGCGGCCATAGTGCCGCTCGCCCACCGCCATCAGCCGCTCACCGACATTGGCGCCGGCGCTGACCGTCATGCGCAGGCCATCGGCGGGGTTCTGGTGGACGAACCCCCAATCGGTGCGCATGAGAAAGCGCCGTTCCGCTTCACCCAGATCGTAGAGATTGCGGAACGCGCCATCGCGCATGCGGTATTCGGCCCGGCCGCGCGTGGGGTCGAGCGCGGTGGAGAGGCAGTTGAGCAGCGTGGTCTTGCCCGAGCCGGATTCGCCGACGATGGCGAGGACCTCGCCCGGCCAGAGCTCGAAGCCGACATCGGTGCAGCCGATGCGCGAGCCGTAGGATTTGCCGAGGCCGTTCACCCGCAGCAGCGCCTCATCAGACATCGGCGGACTCCATCGGGCTGGTACCGAGCGCGCCGACATGCCCATCGGCGCGCCGCGTCTCGCAGTGGTCGGTATCGGAGCAGACGAACATGTGCCCGCCCCGGTCATCGAGCACGACCTCGTCGAGGTAGACCCCCTCGGCGCCGCACAGGGCGCAGGGCTCGCTGAAGTGCTGCACCTCGAACGGGTGATCCTCGAAATCGAGACTGACCACATCGGTGTGGGGCGGCACGGCGTAGATGCGCTTCTCGCGCCCGGCGCCAAACAGCTGCAGCGCGTCACTGCGATGCATCTTGGGATTGTCGAACTTGGGCGTCGGCGAGGGATCCATGACGTAGCGACCGGCGACCTTCACCGGATAGGCATAGGTGGTGGCGATCTCGCCGTGCCGGGCGATGTCCTCGTAGAGTTTTACGTGCATGAGGCCGTATTCCTCGAGCGCGTGCATCTTGCGGGTCTCGGTCTCGCGCGGCTCGAGAAAGCGCAGCGGCTCGGGGATGGGGACCTGGTAGACGAGAACCTGCCCGGCCCGGAGCTTTTCCTCGGGAACGCGGTGGCGGGTCTGGATGATGGTGGCGTCCGCGGTGCGGGTGGTGGTCTCGACCCGCGCCACCTTGGCGAAGAAGGGAGGGATGGAGCCCGCGTTGGGGGTGTCGTCGGCGCCCTGATCGATGCCCTTGAGCACATCGGCGGGGCCGATGATGGCGGCAGGGCCGCGCCCGCCCCCCGTCCCCCAGCCATAGGGCATGGGCATTTCGCGGCTGGCGAGGGGCACCTGATAGCCGGGGATGGCGATGGCCTTGAGGATGGCCCGGCGGATCATCCGCTTGGTCTGCTCATCGAGATAGCCGAAATTGTAGCTGGCGATGGCGCTCATTCGGCGGCCTCCTCTGCGACGGCTGCTTCATGCTCGGCCCGCAGGCGGCGGATGAGCCCGAGCTCCGCCTGGAAATCGACGTAGTGCGGCAGCTTCAGGTGCTCGACGAAGCCGGTGGCCTGCACATTGTCCGAATGCGAAATCACGAACTCCTCGTCCTGGGCGGGCGCGGTGATGTCCTCGCCCAGTTCACGGGCGCGCAGGGCGCGGTCGCAGAGTGCCATGGCCATCGCCTTGCGCTCAGCCTGCCCGAAGACGAGGCCGTAGCCGCGGGTGAACTGCGGCGGGGTCTCGGCATTGCCCTTGAACTGATTGACCATCTGGCACTCGGTGACGCGGATGTGGCCCAGCGACACCGCAAAGCCGAGTTCGGGCACATCGAGCCGCACATCGACTTCGCCGATGCGGATTTCGCCGGCGAAGGGGTGGGTGCGCGCATAGCCCCGCTGGGTGGAGTAGCCGAGGGCGAGGAGAAAGCCCTCATCGCCGCGGGCCAGTGCCTGCAGGCGCAGGTCGCGGTTCATCGGGAACTGCAGCGGCTCGCGAGTCAGGTCGCCGGGCTCGCCCATCCCCTCGCCGTCGGGCTCGATCAGCCCCTCATGGGCCAGCAGATCGGTGACGCGGGGAGTCGGCTCTGCTTCGCCGGGCCGGCGGGACGCGGCCTCCACCCCGTCGCCCAGAATGGCCGGGTCGAGCAGGCGGTGCGTATAGTCGAACGTCGGTCCGAGGAGCTGGCCGCCAGGCAGATCCTTGAACGTCGCCGAGACGCGCCGTTCGATCCGCATGCGACCGGTTTCGATCGGCTCGGACACGCCGAAGCGCGGCAGGGTGGTGCGATAGGCGCGAACGAGGAAGATCGCCTCGACGAGGTCGCCCCGCGCCTGCAGGATGGCGAGGGCCGCCAGTTCGCGATCATAGAGCGAGCCCTCGCCCATGGCGCGGTCGACCGACAGGGCAAGCTGCTCGACGATCTGATCGAGCCGCAGGGCCGGCACCGAGCGGTCCCCGCGCCGGCGATCGGCCAGCAGGCGGTGGGCATTGGCAATGGCGGCCTCGCCGCCCTTGACCGCGACGTACATTACGCCGTCTCCGCGCTGATACGGGTGCTGCGCGGCAAGCCCATCACGCGATCGCCGGCGACGAGCAGCAGATCGATGCCACGAGGGAACAGGGCGCCATTGTCGACCCACTGCGTGATGAAATCATCTGGCAGGCCGACCGGCGCAATGCTGGCCACTCCGTCGATTCCGGGACCGCGCAGCGTCAGCACTGGGCCTCCGTCCAGCGCCGGCACGGCCAGCGCGATGGTGGTCGAGCGGTCCGGATAGTCGTCCGTTCCGGCGGCGAAATGCGCGAGCGGCGGCAGGCGCTCAGCAGCGGTGGCAAAGGCGAAGTGGGCGCGGGACGGATCGGCGATCAGCGGCGCGCCGGTGTGAAACCGGATCCAGGTCGCCAGCGCTTCGGAGGCCCGGAGCGCCGGATCGAGCCAGAGCGGGGTGTCGTGATCGCAGAGCGTGAGGATGAGGGCCGCAAGACCCGCCGACAGCTCCGGCGGACCCGCGAGTGGCGCCTGCAGCGCCTGGGCGCGACCCGGATTGGCGAAGGCGTCCATCAGGGCGCGAAATACCGTCTGGGCTCCGAACACGGACTCCTCGAAACCCCCTTCGAGAACAAGCTGGTCCATCAGTCCTCTCCGCGCACCATAGTGAAAAAGTCGACCTTCGTCGCCGCCGTCTCCTCGCGCCGCTGGGTGTTGCGCGCCCAGGCGATGTCACGCAGCGGGCGCAGGATGGCGAACTCGACGTTGTCCGGCTCGCGCTGAAACAGCGCGTCGATAACCGCGATCAGCCCCGCCTTCTCAGTGTCGCGGCCGAGGCAATAGCCATGACCGACCTCGCCGGTGTCGATCCGCACACTGGCCCGACTCACCGTGGCTTCGCCGAGGTTGAACGGCGCACCGCCACCTCCGGTGCGCCCCCGAAGCATGACGAGACCGGTCTCGGCGCCCCGCAGGGTCTGCACCTCCGGCCGGTTTTCCCAGATCTGCCAGACGGCCGACAGATCGGCCATCTCGGCATTGGCGAGAACACCCAGGGCCTCCTGGCGGGGCGTATCGGAAGCGGTTTGCATCGGCTTGCTCACTTGTCTATAAACCTAGACAACTTAGGGCGGACCTGTTTCCTAGCGTCGACGGATGAAGCTGCTGTGACACTGCCCACCACAAACGACGACGCGCTGTTCGGCGGGGTTGCCATGTGGCGGCACGTCGCCGATTCGATACGCCTCGATATCGTTGGCGGCAAGCTGTCGCGCGGTGACCGGCTGCCGGGCGAGACGACGCTGGCAACCCGCTTCCTCGTCAATCGCCACACTGTCAGACGGGCACTGGCGGCGCTGGCCGAGGAGGGCGTGGTGCAGCCCGAGCAGGGGCGCGGCTGGTTCGTATCCGAGGCGCGGCGGGTGACCTACCGCATCGGCCGGCGGACGCGGTTCAGCGAAGGGCTCGCGGGTCAGGCTACGTCGCTGGAGCGCCGGCTGCTGGCCTGTTCGGACGAGCCGGCAACCGCGACTGTCGCCGAGGCGCTGCGCCTCAGGGCCGGCGCGATGACCATTCGCATGGAGACGCTGGCGCTGGCCGACGGCCGGCCGCTGTCGCGCTCGACCGCCTGGCTCGACCGGCGGCGCTTCGAGGGTTTTCCGCAGGCCTTCGCGGCGGCGCGGTCCATCACCGCGGCGTTCCGCAGCTTCGGCATTGCCGACTATGGCCGAGCAACGACACGCATCTCGGCCCGCCACGCGGACGCGGACGAGACGCGGCTGCTGAAGCTGGCGCCGGGCGCGATCCTGCTGGTGTCGGAATCGATCGACGCCGATGCAGCGGGGCTGCCGCTGCAATATGCGATGGCCCGCTTCCCCGCCGACCGGCTGGAACTGGTGGTCTAGCCGATCAGGTGGTGGTGTTGCAGAAATCGACGATGCGGGAGCACGCCTCGCGCAGCGAGTCGAAATCCGTGGCGTAGGACAGGCGGAAGTACGGGCTCATGCCGTAGGCTCCCCCATGCACAGTGGCGACGTGCTTCTCGCCCAGCAGCGCCGTGACGAAATCGAGGTCACTGGAGATGGTGGCGCCGCCAGCCGTCCGGCGACCGATCAGGCCCGCGATATTGGCGTAGATGTAGAATGCGCCGGAGGGTTTGTGGCACTCGATGCCCCTGGCCCTGGACAGCAGATCCAGCACGAGATCGCGCCGCTGGCGATAGATTTCGGCCTGCTCGCGCAGCAGGTCCTGGGGACCATCGAGCACCGCGACGGCGGCGGCCTGCGCCACGGTGCAGATGCCGCCGGTGGCCTGCAGCTGCACGGTGTTCATCGCGGCAATGACCTCGCGCGGGCCGGCGGCATAGCCGACGCGCCAACCGGTCATCGCATAGGCCTTGGAAACGCCGTTCACCGTGACCGTACGATCCTTCAGGCGCGGTTCGAGCTGCGCGATCGTCACGAACCTGGTGTCGTCGTAGACGAGGTGCTCATAGATGTCGTCGGTCAGTACCCAGACGTGGGGGTGGCGAAGCAGCACATCGGCGATGGCGCGCAGCTGGGCTTCATCGCCCGTGGTGCCGCTCGGATTGTTCGGGAAGTTGAGGATCAGCCACTTGGTCTTGGGGGTGATCGCGGCCTCGAGGTCGGCAGCGAGCAGCTGGAAGCCGTTCTCGGCGCGGCAGGCGATGGGAACGGCCGTCGCCTCGGCAAGATAGACGATGTCGGCATAGGTGATCCAGCCGGGCATGGGGATCAGCACTTCATCGCCCGGATTGCAGGAGGCGACGATCGCATCGAAAATCAGCTGCTTAGCGCCGTTGCCGGTCAGGATCTCATTGAGCGCGTAGTCGAGTCCGTTCTCGCGGGCGAACTTGCGCTGGATGGCCTTGAGCAGGGCGACGGTGCCGGTCTGGGGCGGGTACTTGGTGTCACCCGCGAGCGCCGCCTTGTGCGGCGCGCGGGCGGCTGGGGCCGGGGTCGGGAAATCGGGCTGGCCGGCCGAAAGCGAGATCACGTTGGTGCCGGCGGCCTTCAGCTCGCGCGCCTTGTCCGGCATGGCGGCGGAAGCCGGAATAGTGATGCGCTTCAGCCGATCCGCAGGACGGAAGGCGGTGCTCTGTGCCGACATGAAAACCCCATTCGCAAGTGCATGCAGACTAGGGGCAGCCTCAGGCGCGCCGTAGCCACTATTCAGGTCTGGCGTCATAGCAAGTGCGGATGGCCGAGCTTCATCGGCGATTGCTATGCCCGCATCTGCACAAACACTTGGTTCCGCACCCCGGCGGCCCCTACGTTCAGAGTGCGAATTTCTGGCGAGACGACATTGGACCTGGCAGCCTGGAGCTCTGAAACGCTGGTCGACGGCCATCGCGCGAACGATCCATTGCGGATCAGCCACATCGGAACGAGCGCCCTGCTGCTCGAGGCTCCCGGCGATCTGACCATGGACGTGCAGCAGCTTATCCTTGCGCTCGCCGATGCGGTGTCGGAATGGCCCGAATTCTCCGAGGCCGTTCCGGGTGTCACCAACCTCATGCTGGTGTTCGGCGAGGCGCGCTGCGCCGACATCACCGGCCTGTCGAGGCGGCTGCAGGCGCTCTGGGCTCACATCCCGCCGAAGCGGTTGAGCAGCAAGGTCGTCGAGATTGCGACGACCTATGGCGGCCCCCTGGCCGAAGACCTCGACGCGGTGGCGCGCCATGCCGGTCTCACGCCCCGCGAGGTCATCGATATCCACGCCGCTGGCAGCTACACGGTGCTGACCGTCGCCAGTTCGCCCGGCTTCGCCTATCTGCACGGCCTCGACCCGCGCATCCATTGTCCGCGGAAAACGACGCCCTCGCTGAAGATGCTGAAGGGTTCAGTCACCATCGGCGGCATGCAGACGGGCGTCGCCGTTTCCACCGGCCCGAACGGCTGGAACGCCATCGGCCATGCCGAAATCGACATGTTCGATCCGGCGTCCGACCCGCCCGTCCTGCTCCGGCCCGGTGACCGGGTCCGCTTCGTGCCTGAACGGATACTGCTGTGATCGAGGTTGTGGCCAGCGGACCGCTCAACACGATCCAGGATCTCGGGCGGCAGGGTCTCAGAAATCTCGGCATCAGCACGGCCGGGGGGACGGACGATGACGCGCTGCGCATCGGCAACCTGCTCGGGGGAAACGACGAGGGGGCGGCCGGGATCGAGGCGCAGCCCTTCCCGTTCGAGCTCCGCATCGAGCGCGACACGCAACTCGCCCTCACGGGCGCGCATCCGA
>Ga0066256_1002012_pt1 | contig 24197 bp, 1 predicted proteins | sample ThiBio_1000_biof_FD_87107 | JGI IMG/M metagenome (GOLD analysis project Ga0066256, IMG submission 87107) | Wastewater bioreactor microbial communities from Cape Town, South Africa - Thiocy_expt_1000_biof (version 2) | ecosystem: Engineered > Bioreactor > Thiocyanate-remediating >... | reverse complement strand
AGGCAGGATCCCCCGGACATTGCGGGGCATTCTCCGCTGAGCTTGACACCCCCCCGGTATGGCGGGGGTAATATGTGGGTTTTTTACCAATTTTTTTTTTTTTGTCCCCCCCCCCCCCGGGGGGGGGCGCTGCCCCCCCGGAAGGGGATGCCACGAAAACCCCCTCCCACCCCCCCCCCCCCCCCCCCCACCCCAACCAATATATCAGACATGATGCTGGATTTGTGCGTGTATTGCTGGCTGCCACTGGCGCTGGCGGTCGCTCACTTTACGGACGGCACAGCCGGCAGCCTGTGGCGCGGTGCTACTGCCACCGACCACTGGGTGCTGCTGGTGGTGTACCAAGGCGGGCTGGTATTGGTGAACGCGTCCTGGATGCTCATATCCGCGCACCTGGCAGCCCTGCCACCTGCACCAGTTGCACCACCGCAGCCACTGCCGCCACCGTCGCCGCCGCGTGGCCGGTCGCGTAGCCGGTCACGCAGCCGGACGCGTAGTAGCTTACCGCACCGGCCGCAAGCGGTGGCGGCACCCGCCCGCCTGACAACCTTTGCTATGCCAACGGGGCTGACAGAGGGAACTGAGACGCTGGTAATGTACACCCTGTGGCTGGCGGCGCCCGCCGCCTTTGTGCCGCTGCTGGCGGTGTTCACGGCTGCCGTCTACTTCACAACCGGGCAGCGGCTAGTGTGGGCGGTGCGGCACATGTGAGCTACCTACGATGAGGCTCACCGCAGCTCGCCCTTTAGGGTGGTGGTGATGGCGGCGCGCACGCGCGCTTGCAGCGCGTCCACCTCCTCGTTGGTCAGCGACTTGTCCATGTGGCGGTACATGATGCGGTAGCAGTGGCTGGTGCGGCCGGTCTTGGGGTGCGTAAATGCGTCCACGCGCGCCACGCTCTCCACCAGGTCGCCCGCCGTCTCGCGCACCACCTCGTACAGGTCGTTGTCGTGGAAGGCGGGCGGCAGCCAGAAGGTGACGTCCTTGTAGCAGGCGGGGAACTTGGAGTACGGCCGGAACTTGACGAGCGGCGCGCCGGGCGCGCCGGCGCCCGCAAACTGGCCCAGGAACCGCGCGTCGGTGGACCAGAAGAGGCGGATGTCGGGGATGGCGTGCAGCACCATGGCGAGGCGCTCCACGCCCATGCCAAACGCCCACCCCACGCTGCCGTCCGCGCCGCAGTTGGTGAGGATGGCCTGCCGCACCATGCCGCAGCCCAGCAGCTCCAGCCACTTGCCTTCAAACGCCACCTCCATCTCCAGCGACGGGTCGGTGAACGGGAAGTAGGCATCCACCCACCGGCTGGCGGTGCCAGCGCCCAGCACGCCCGCCACCATGCGCGACAGCGTCGCCTTCAGGTCCTCCATCACAAACGCCACTGCCGCCTCCCGGCTGGCACGCGCGGCGGGCGGCAGCGCCTCCTGCCGCCACACACGTACGCCGTCAATCTGGTGGAACACGGGGTAATGTGTGGCGTCAATCTCGTCGCGGCGGAACACGTCGCCCACCATGAGGAACGCGGCGTGCCCCTCCCGGATCAGCGTCGTCTGGTGCGCCGTCATGTGGCACCGCAGCAGGCGGTCGTGGTCCAGGTAGAACGTGTCGGTGGGCTGCCGGCTCACGTGGTCGCCCGGCGTCAGCAGGTCATCAAAGTTCTGGCGCACCGTCACCACGGGGTCCAGGTCGCCAAACGTGGTGAACCGCGTGCCGTCCGGTGCCGCGCGGCCGCTCGCAAACTCGGACGTGATGCGCGTCACCAGCTGGCCCAGCGGGTGCGCGCCGTCGCGGTACAGCCCGCGTCCAACCTTGGCTGCAATGCTGGCGGGCACATTGTTTGCTGCGTGCCCCGTCATGTACCGCGCCCCACCTGTTGCTGCTCCTGCTGCTGACGCTGCTGCCTCCCCTCCTGCCGCCGCTGATGCTCCGCTGGCGTGCCGCACAGCCGTCGCTGCTGCCGCTGCAGCGGCTGGTCGCAGTGTGGTGCCCACCCCCCACACCGACGCCAGCGGGCGTCCTCCCAGCCTGCCTGCCCCCGTCATCGCCGCTGCTGCCACCGCCGCCGCACTGGCGCGCGTCACACCGGCCGCCGCTCGCACCACCGCCGCCATTGTGACTTGGTAGAGGTGAGGGGCTGACCACCTGAATACTATTACTTACTACCCAGCCTTCGACTACACCAATCAAATGGGAGCCACCACCCTATGCAATAATTTCATCAGCTGCACACCGCAGGAACGTGCCGATATTTGCAGCTGCTGTGTTTACATGGTGTCATTGCAGCGGGGTTTGACACTGACAAACTTGGAAAAAATCGACCCGTCCCCTACTGCTTCTATACTTGCTGCCCTACTTGCTGCTGCTGCTGGCCAAGTACAACGCCCTGCCGGCGGCTACTGGGAGTGGCGGGCAGCGCGTTGGTGTGACACAGATGCAAGTGCAACGACTGGGCAGCGCCCACAATTTAGGACAAGGTCGTTGGTATTACCACTCGTTGGCTTGCCGTTGCGATACCGGCGGCAATGACTAGTTGACATTTAATGATTATCGAAACGATCGCTACCCAACTGGTGAGGAGGTAGCAGGTAGCACAGCAGCAGAGGGTGGGCCCCGCGCCGCCAGCGCGCACTGCGCAGCAACAGTTGGGAGGGCCGCCATGGGCCCCCCGGCGGCGCTGCTGCGCCGCTGCCGGCGGCGGGTGGTAGCCGCCACAGCAGCAGCTGCGGTGGCAGTGCTCTTGCTTGCCGACGTGGCGCGGCGAGTGGGAGCCACCACCACGGTGCCATCGTCAGGCGTGACGGGCAGCTGTGAGTTGGACGTTAGGTTTGATGGGGACGCTGGTGGCGGCGTGCCAGATGTGCCGGCGGGATGGCAATGGAATGATCCGCAGCGGGCACCCGCGGGGACCGGCCGCACCGTGTCAGAGCTTAGGGGCGGCGCATACATGCATGCCGGCAGTGCCATGACGCTGCCGGTAGAGGTTGCAGTGTCGCCATCGGTAGCTGGGCGCGGAGTGGGGCTGTCGGTATCCATTGACAGCGGCAGCAGCGGCAGCAACGAAGGTGACGCGCCGACGCTACTGTTTGCCACTTGCACGAAAGCTGTGGCACCTAGATGGCGCGTGGCAGTTGGCCGCCACGACGACGGCGCCCTGGCACCGTCATTGCACCTGCCAGACGGCGGAGGCGGCCCATTTGCTGCGCACTGCCCTGGCGCAGATGGCAGTGACCTGGCGGCACATACTGTGGCGCTACTGCTGTCGCAGGCTAGCGGCAACGACACGGCACCAGACACCGTTACCGCCACCCTGGTGTGCGACGGCGCCGCTTCCGTGTTCATTGTGCCCGCGCTGCCATTTGCTGCCTGCCGAGGTGGTGCCGTCGTGCTGGGCGGCGGCGGTGGCGCCCTTCCATTGCGCTCCTTTGCCGGCGTGGTGCACCAGATATGGGGCGGCAGCGCCGCTGCAGTGGGCGCCGCCGTCGCCGCCGCGGCTGCTGCTGCTGTACAGAGTGCTACGGGCGAAGAGGCCGCTACCGGGGCGGCAAGAGTGGGCGCTGGCGCTGCTGACCTGGCGCTGCGGTGTGACTCGCGTTGCGCCACCCGCATCCTGGCCCGCGGCATCGCGGCTGTTGAGGCGCCGCCACCGGTGCCGCCTGGCACCGCGCTTGTGGCGTCGGCGTGGCTGCGGCTGGGTGACCCCTTGCCAACCGCCGCTGCGCAGCCGGTACTTGCGTTTGGCGATGGCAGCCTGCCGACCGCCGCACTGGGCGACGGCAGTGACGGCGAGCCGCAGGTAGATGCCTCCGTGGTGCTGTCAGTTGTGCACAACGCCAGCGCGGCAACCAGCGTGCTGCAGGTGTCCATAGCCGCGCCGGGCGCAGACTCGCCGCCAACCTGGTTCACATGGGCGCCCGGCGCCGCCGGCCTCCCGTGGCACATCTGGACGCACGTGGCGCTGAGCCTGGAGGACGATGATGGCGCCAACGGCAGGCTGGCGCTGTACTTCAATGGCAGTCGGGTGGGCGCCACTAACACCACGCTGCTCCGGGTGCCGCTACTGCATGCAGTTGTGCCACCCGCCGCCGCGTGGCTGGCGGTTGGCGCCAGCGGCCTCCTGCACCCGGCGCCGCTGGCGACCACCACACTGGACGGCGTGGTGGATGAAGTGGCGGTGTGGTCGGTGCCCGCTACCGACCTGCCTCACCTGCTGGCAGGCCGCTGGGATGCCAGCGGCCTGCTGGCGGCAGACGGCGTGACGGTGTTGGCTCGCGCGTCATGGGACGACCGTGGAGCGGGCGTGACGGTGACGTCGCACCCGGCGGCGGCGTGGTCATGGTCGGCGGCACCGTCGCAGGTGACGACCTCGGAGGCGGGTGCTGTTTGTTCCGCTGCGGCGGCGGTGTGGCGCGTGGCATCCACAGCACCCATTGACGCCGTGCTGCGTGTGCAGGGCGCTGACGTGCCGCTGACGCTGACAGGCACAGTGCCGTGCGCCGCTGCCGCAGTCGCGCGCCTGGATGTAATCGTCCCGCCGCGCTCCGGGGTCATAGCGCCCATGACGTGCACCATCAGCGGCGCATCATCAACATCTGCACCCTCCGCCGCCCTGCCGTACGCCACGTGTGCCGTGTACTGCACGTCGGTGTACACCCTGACACCAACACCGGCCGCCGTCTGCCCGGCAGACGACACTATTGTGTACCGCGTGTCGGCAGGCGCCGTCGTCGGATCTGCCAGCGCGGCACTCACCCTGGTGTGGGGCGGGGACGCGGGGCAGGCTGACATGGCGCGCGGCGCGCGGCAGCAGGCAGCGGCCTGGGTGGTGCCGGGCTTGATGCCCGTCAATGCCTCGCGCCGGTTTGCGGCGGCTGACACGTGGCGCGCGGCCGTCACGTTTAACAGCCTGCCGTCTGACGCGGCCGCCGCCAGTGGCGACGCGCCGCCGCCTGCCATGCTGGACGACCTGGCGCAGCCCACCGTATCGCGCCTGCTAGCAGGAGTACTGTCTGACATTGCTGCCTCACTGGCGACGGGCACGCCGCTGTGGTCTGCCGCGCCTGCCAGCTCGTTAGCAGCGCACGTGCACACGGCCCTGCGTGGCGTCACGCCCACCGGAGGCAACTGGAGCGTGGAAGGCGACGTTAGTGTGTCGCTGCAGGCGGTGCTGGCACCCGCGCTGGCATCCATTGCCTCCCCTCCCCCGCCGCCGTCGTGGGCCGCCGGCAGCGAGGCACGGCCGCCGTACTCGCTGCAGTTCCGGCTGGCCGGCGACGTGGACGCGTCGGCGGAGTTCCGGTGTGGGACGGCAGACAATGTCAGCGTGCCCGCTACCCGCCTGTGCGGCAACCTGTACGCGTGTGTGTTGCCGCCACCTGCCGCCTCCGACTGGGCGCTAGTTGTGGTGGACGGTAGCGCGCGGGGCGCCACCGTGGCGCCCCTTGCTGCCGCCGCACTGCTGGCGCCTCCCGCCACCTCGCTGCCGGCGGCTGGCAGCGAGGTAGTGGTTGTGACGCCACGCACCGTCAGCGCGGACGGCGGCACGCTTGTGCGGGTGGCGGGCGCCGCGCCAGCAGCTGCTGCCGCCGCGGCAGCAGCAGCCGGTAGCCCAATATTCTGCCGGATAGGTGGGACCCGCGTCCCCGCGACAGTGGCGCCAGGGAACGACGCGCTGCTGTGTGTCGCACCGCCCGCTGCCCCCGGCAGCCGCGCGCCGTTGGCAATTGAAGATGGCTGGGGGCGGGGCGTTGCTGTTGGGGAGGTGGTGTGGGCAGCGCCACCGCGTGCCACGTCAGTAGCGGCGGAGGTGTGGGACAGCGGCGGCGTCGTAGGTGTGAACGTCACAGGCGGCGGGTTTGCGTCCGATCTGGACCTGCGGTGCGCCGCCATCGCTGGCGGCGTTGGCGTGCCTGCAATCGTGCTGGACCGCTGGCGTGTGCGCTGCGACATGCCGGCAGCGGCGTTGCCGTCTGAGCTGGTGGCACGGGTAGCACGCCACCGGCCCGCGCCCCTGTGCATCTGTGTGCGCCCGGCGGCGTGGACTGCCACCACGGCTGCTGCTGCAGCGCCGCTGCCGCCGTCTTGCGCCTGCACCCTGCTGCTGCCGTCCACACTAACCGCCACGCCGCCGATGGAGGGTGGTTTGGCAGTGTGGGGCGTGGGCACCACGCTGCGTTTTGCAGATTGGCCCAGCCTGCCGGCCTCCTACGCCCTGCCGTGTGCCATCCTGGCTGCCGCCGGCGCTACGGACGCGGCAGCAGACGGCGCGCCGCTGATCACTGGCTGGGCACGCCTGGCTGCCGGCGGCACGCTGGCTTGTGAGTTGCCGGCCACCGGGTGGGCGGCGCCGCCGCCTGCCGCTGTTGTGATGGTTCAACCCAGCCCGGGTAGTGGAGCATGGCTGCGCATTGGCCCCGTGTTCCTTGCCACCCGCCTGCCGGCGGTCAGCGTGCTGCCAGCTGTCGTGTGGGCTGGCCACCCGGCTGTGGTGAGTGTCAGCCTGGGCGGCCCGCTGCCGGCACGCGGCAATAATGCGTCCGACGCCGCCACGTTGTTGCGGTGCAGGTTCAGAATAGGGGGCGTTGATGCGGGAGGTTGCGGGTGGGGCCTGCCAGCGGCACCGGCAGCGTCGGTGCGTGCCACTGGCGTGGGTGCCACAACCGTGCAGTGCCCCCTGCCGCCACTTGCTTGCACCAACCCCACATTTGTTGACGCGCGGGTGGCGGTGTGGCAGGTTGACAGCAGCGAGGGCAGCAGTGACGGCGACAGCGCGCTGGCAGCCAAGCTGGAGAGCCTTGTGGCAAGGATAGAGGCGGCGGCGGCTGCAGTGGTGGGTGGTGCCGAGGTGCCCTTGGCGTTTGCGCCGCCACCTCGTGTCATTGACTTGCAGCCGCCGGCGGGTTGGGTCAGTGGCGGCACACTAGTGACGCTTACCTTGGCGGCACCCTTGGCAGGCGAGGCGCTGCTGCAAGTGTCGCAGCGCACCGAGGGTGGCGCCGTCGCCACCGCGGTCACCATGTGCAGCGTGGCCACGCCGTACAATACCACCACCGTTGCGCCTGTCAACGTCACATGCGTCATGCCGGCCGCGCCCGCCGGCGGCGCCGGTGGCCGTGCCACCATTGCCGTGTCCACCCTGGATGGTGCCGCCTGGCTGCCGCTGCCGTCGCTCACCTTCACCTATGTGCAGTACCCCGCCTTCACGCCGCCGCTGTCCGGCCACGAGACGGTGCCCATACCGTCGGCAAGCGGTGGCACAGTGGTTGTCGCCGGCACCGGGCTAGCGGGTCGTGGCGTCGCATTTGCGTGCCACCTGGGTGGAGGCGGTGTCAGCATCCCTGCAGGGCCCATCGCCAACGGTGACGGCGACGTGATTGCGCTGGTGTGCCACGTGCCGCCACGTCCCGACGCGCCGCCCGCCGCTTTCGCGCTGGGCGTGTCTGTGGATGGCCAGGCGCCGGTGCCAACCGGCATGTATGTGCAGTACATGCGGGCACCCAGCTTGGTGGCGTGGCAGCCTTCGACGCTACTGCTGCCGTCGCAGGCAACGGCTGACGCTGTTGCCGCCGTGCCGCCAGTACTGGTAGAGCTGACGCTGGCGGCGCCCATGTGTGGCGACGAGGTGTGGGGGCTGCTGCCGCCGGGCAGCAGCCCGCTGGCGTGGTATTGCGCCGTTCTGCCGGGTGATGGGGACGCTGCAGCAACTGCCAGCGTGGGTGGCGCCGTGTGCACCGTGCGTGCGCACTGCCGCCCCGATGCCACCGTTATGTGCGCCCTCCCCGTGTCTTGTGTCACGGACGCAGCAGGCGCCGGCGGCAGCGTGCAGCTTGCACTGGCGCCGGAGGGCGGTGACGCCGCTGTGTGGACGTCTCCCGTCACGCTGCCGGTGGTGACTGCGTCCCGCGCGCCCGTGGCGCACAGCCCGCACGTGTTGCCGGGCGGCCGCGCCACATCCTTAACGCTGGCAGCGCCCGCCTCCCTGTCGCCAGCGTCCTCGCCGCTGTTGTGTGGCTTTGCTGCCAGTGGCAGTGACGCGTCCGCCGGCATTGCCGCCTCGCCGACGTTCACCACGACAGCAACGCTCCTAGACGCCACCCTCCTCTGCCCCGTGCCTGCTCTGCCGGCAGACTGGCGCGCGGTGGCCGTGTCACTGGCGGCGTCACGAGTGGGGCCGGCATGGGTGGCGGTGGGCGCGTTGCCCTTGTATGACGCCGATACCGCCGTAGTTGCGGTGCGGCCACCCATCCTGCAGCTGGCTGCCGACGGCGCCGCGCCACCAGTTACACTGCTGCTGGCCGCCCCCGTGCCCGCCACCGTGGTACCGCTCGTCAACGTCAGCTGCCGCTACACGCCAGTTGATGCCACCAACGGCACTGACAACCCGGAGGCTGTTGTTGTTGACGGTGTACTGGCGGCTGACGGTACATCTGTGACGTGCGGTGGTGCAGGCGGGTGGGTGCCACCCCTGCCTTCCGCGCTCGCGCTGTCGTACACCCTGAACGGCGGCGGCGACTGGCAGGTTGGCACTGCGGGCCTGCGGCTGGTGGCTGTCGACAACTCCACGTCACGCGTGCCAGCCCGCCTGACCTGCACCGCGGTGGTGGAGGTACCTGCGCGCCCCGCCGTTGACGACATACTGCTGGCGGCGGCGGATCAGAACGCCACCTGCGTCGTGCAGCTGGCGGAGGGCGCAACCTACGTGACGCCAGTTGCTGCCACGCCGGTCGGCTGGGCATGCAGGCTGCCGTGCAACGTGACGGGTGACGCGGCTGTGACGCTGGTTTTAGGTGGCGTGCCAGCGGTAGACCGTGTCGCCGCCATCACGCTGCTGCCAACCCCGCTGGTGACGGGTGCCGAGCTCGTGCGGGCGCCAAGCGGCGCCGTGCGTGCCATGGGCGTAGAGGTGGAGGCTGCGACCGGCGGGCACGCGGCGCCGAACCTGACGGCTGACTGGCTGTGTCGGTGGGGTGTCGCTGCCATCACGTCCGGTACCGCCGTTGCGGTAGCGGCCGACCATGACGGCGCCGCCCGCGTGCACATTGACTGCACGTCCCCGCGGCTGCTTACAGGGGAGCACGCACGTGTAACTCCCATTCTCCTGTCGCCAGATGGCGGCGCCTCCTGGACAGCTTGCCCCGCATGCGACGCACTCGCGGCCGGCACCCTGCTGCAAGTTGATGACCTACAGCCGGCCCTGCAGCCGGTGCTGGGCGTCGGCGATGACGCAACGGTAACCCTGCCGGCGTCGTGGTGTCAGTGGCAGCCGATATGTGCATGGGATGACGACGGCAATCACACCACCGCCGTTGCCGCCATCACCACCAGCGGCAATGACAGCGCGTGGTGTGCCTGCGCAGTGCCGCACCCTCGTGCTACCCTACCCCTCACCGGCCGCCTTCTGCTGCCGGCACACAACCCACCCCTGTCAACCTTGCTAGCGGTGGCGCCGGCACCCGCCGTGTCGGCCGTGTTCCCCGACCGCCTGATGGCGGCAGACACGCCACGCCCCGTGGTGGCTGAGACCATCGGCGCCGCCGCGTGGTCGCCCGTCACCTGCGTGTTCACCGGCGCCACGGGGCACGGGCAGTACCGCGTCCCGGCAGCAGCCAGCAGCGGCAACTCGGGCCCCACGGTGGCGTGTGAGCTGCCACCACAGCTGGCGGGACGCCCGCAAGGCGTGGACCTCGTGATTGAGTGGGCGCCGCCGGTCGGCACGTGGACCACCGGCGCCGCAGTGGCCGGGGACGCCATTCGTTCACGCGCCGTACGCATGACTGTCGTCCCTGTGCCGCTGGTGGGCGCCGTGTCACCGAGCGTGGCGTTTGCCGACGCGCCGGTGGCGCTGCACATTGCAGGCGCGGGCCGCGCGTTGGCGCTTGGCGGTCGCTGCCGCTTAGTGCCGCACGCTGGTGGTGGTGGTGGTCGTGGATCTGGCAGCGAGCGCTGGACCCCCTTGTTGGCGCCGCCGCAAGGGACGGACAGTGACGAGGGGGCACTGTGTGTCGTGTTGCCGCGCGCCGCCGGCAGCTACAGCGTGGCAGTGGTTGCTGACGGCGGCGTGCCCGTTGGTGTGTCAGCCACGCTGGTCAGCGTGCTGCCGCCGCTCGCCCGCCTTGCCGTTGCGGTCACCTACCCGCCGCCTTCCACTGCCGCTGCCAATACGCCACCGCCCCCCTGCGGTGTAGAGGTGCGCGTTGTGGGGGAGGGCAGCGGCGGCGCTGCCGCCCTGCCGCCTGGCACCGCCATGCTGGTGTCAGTGGATAGCGGCGGCGCGACGCCGCTGGTAGTGGAAGTGACGGCGGTGGACACGGCAGCGGGTGTGGTGGCCGCTGCGCCGCTGCCATGCGACGCGCTAGCTGACCGTCCGCCAGGCGGCAGCAGCGTCTCCCTCCTGCCTGGTGCCACCAGCGCAGGGTGGGTGACGCTGCCGCTGGTTGCGCGCATCCCGCTGACCGTCATCGCGGTGGCACCTGCCACCGTGGCGGGAGGCGTCGACACGCCCGTGACGCTGACGCTGGCTGCCGCGCCAATGCCACCCTGCACTTGCACCGCCAACGGCACCGCCGTCAGCCGCGCGCTGCTGACGGGCCCGACCACTGCCGCCTGCAGCGTGTCGCCGCATGCCGTGACGCTCAACACGCTACACCTGTCGCTGTGCTGCAGTGGGGAGTGCACGCCCGCCACGGCGCTGGTCGTGACGCCGGTGCCAGACCGGCTGGTACTGTCGCCGTCCGCTGTGGTAGCGGGCGACGCCACGCCGGTCACCCTGTGCGGCAACGATCCACTGCGCGTGCCGCCGCCGGGGGTGGGAGCAGAGTGCGTGGTAGGCGACGTGCGCACCAGCGCACACCGCCTGCCTGCCGTGCTAATTAACGCCACCTGTGCAGCATGCACGCTGTCGCCCGCCGCCGTCGCCACCGCCGCCGCCGCCGCCGCGGCTACAGGTAGTGTGTTGGTGAGCTTGCTGGATGGCGAAGGGCTGGCGGTTGGCGTGTCCACCCTGCCACTGCAAACCGTGGTGCCGCCGCCACTGTCACCCACGCCCGCTACCGCAGTCTTTGTTGCGGTACCGGGTGCGCGCATGGCGTTTACGTTGGCGTCAGCCCCGCCGCCGTCACCTGCCACTGCGATGTGCTGGCTGGCTGTGGAGCACGGTGGTGTAACAACCGCGCCCGTCGCCCTGTCCCGGCGTGGCGGCGAGTGGCATGGGGAGTGCGACGCCGATTTGACACGTCAGCTGCGCCTGCCACCTGGTGGCGCCCGCGCCTGCCTGCAGCTGCGGGGTAGCACAGACGACGTCACCGCCCGCCCGCCACCCAGCGCACCGTGTGCCTCCGCGGTGCAGCTGCTGCCACCCATCGTCATCACTGCCGTCACCCCGCGCACACTGCCCCTCGCCCAGCCCGCCACCCTCTTGCTGACGTTGGCGCTGCACACGCCGCCACCGGCAGATGACGACCTGCACTGCGTGCTGAATGGCACGTGGTACGGCGGGCTGCGGACGCCCGACGGCGAGCTGGCGTGCGCTATTGGCGCGCTGAGCGCGGTGGGCAGCATGGACGTTACCATCGGCGGCGGGCGGCGGGGCGAGCTGCTGTCAGACGCACCCGCCAGTGTGACGGTGCTGCCGCCGTCCCAGGATGCCGATGCAGCGGCAGCCGCCAGGGATGCTGCAGCGACTGCTGACCTGCAGGTGCCGGTGGTGACGGCAGTGAGCCCCACGGTGGTGGTGGCGGGGTGTGGTGGCGGCAACGTGACGACGTCATTGCGCCTGCTGCTTCCTCACAACGCCGACCCTACGACACGGTACGCCGCACGCCTGGTGGCGGCGCTCACCGGCAGCGTGCTGGCTGCAACGGTGACTGGCACCCCACCCGCAATAAATGTCACGTGGCAGCCGCCCGTGGCGGCGGGCACCCTGTCGTTGCAGTTGGCGGCGGTGGCGCCGGCAGACGAGGCGGCGGCTAGCCTGGTGTGGCATGACGTGGCGTCCATTGTGGCAGCGGCGGCCATGGACCTGGTGCCGCTTAGTGCGGCAGGCCAGGCAGTGGTACTGCCACTCCGGCCGCGCGACGGCGCGGCGGGGGCGGACCCGGTGGGTGTCAGCTTCCATGTTGCCACGCCCAACAGCGCGCTGGTGGGGCTCGCCGCGGGCCTCACCTGCTGGGTAAATGGTAGCGTGGTGGGTGACGCCATTCTCCTGCCATCCGCTGGCACGGTGGTGTGCCCCTTGCCCCCACCAGGCGCGCCCGGCGTGTCGGCGGTGACCGTGACACCCAATACGCAGCAGGCGTGCCTGCAGCGTGCCGTGCCCGTACACTGGTCCGGCGCGGCGGTGGCTGCGCCCTGGACCACCACACCATCCACCTTGCCGCCTGCCGACACCCTACTGGCGCCCTCGGGTGCCCTCCCGGCTGCTGCTCTGCTGGCGCTGCATGCACCCTACGCGCTGGACGCCGGCTGCTGCGCATACGCCTGCCACGTCGGCCGCGGGATGGTGCCGGCGAATGCTACCGGCCCACGCACTCTCGTGTGTGACCTGGGTGCCTTGGCGGGTAGTACCGGTCGCGGCGCGTCGACAGAGGCGGCGCGCCGCGACGTCACCCTGCTGCATCTGCGAGCTACCTGCACCTGCGGCGCCACGGCGGCTCGCCGCACCGAGGCAGTGTTCCCGCTGGGCACGATGGGTGCGGGTGCCGACGGTGCCACGGAGGGTGCGGTCAGTGTGCAGCACGTGGCGGAGCCCGCAAACATCATTGCTGTGCGTGGTGCCGGCTGGGCGGTTGCGCTGCGCCTTGAGCAGCCGTCACTTGTGGCGGCGGTGGCGGCGGCAGCCCACTGCCATCTGTACTACTGGGTGGGTGACGACGGCAGTTGGCGCTGGGAGGCCAGTGCAGCTGGCGAGGTGGATGGTGAACTCCTGCGCTGCAGCAGCTACGACACTGTCGCACGTGGCGACGCGCTGGTATGTGCCACGTTGGGACCGGCGGCGCCGCGCGGTGTCGCCGTCTCCCCCGCCGCCGCCGCGTGTGCCACGGTTAGCGTGGCAGCGCCGCCGTCTAGCGTCAATGCGACACCCTCGGGCGGCGGCGTGGGTGGCGGTACGCGGGTGGTGGTGGCGTGGGACGTTGACGGGGTGGAGTGTGTGCCAGGTGCCGCCACATGTGCATGGCGGGCGGCGGGCGGCGGCCGGGCGCCAGTGACGGTACCCGCTACCTGCACCGGCCGCCGCGCCGCTGCATGCGCGTCGCCGCCCTACGCAGGTGGGCCAAGCTTGGAGGCGGGGGTGGCGGTGGCGCCTGACGGCGTGACGTCGTCGCCGTTTCTCCTATGGCACTACGTTGAGACGCCGCATGTGGCGGTGGTAACGCCGCCACTGCTGCTTCTTGGCCGTGCCACCACCCACACCCTGCTGACGTTGACTGGCTCAGGGTTGGCGCCGCGCTCGGCGTCTTCGTGGCTGCCGACGTGCGTGGTGACGGTGACTGGCGCGCTGCCCGTGTCTGTTGTCGCTGTGCCCCGCAATGACTCCTACGCCGTGTGCGTTCTGCCGTCGCTTGCCCTGCCTGCAACCCCTGGCGCCGACGCTGCGACGGCGACGGTGGTGTACATGATGCAGGCGCTGGGCGGCAGCGAGGCGCCCGAGTCAAGCGGCGTGACCCTTCCCGCACTCGCTGCGCCAGTCGTGACTGCCGTGCACCCACGGGTGGTGGACACGGCGGCGGAGGAACCGCACGTCCACATTACGTTGTCGCTGTCGGGCCGCCTGCCGCCATCCACCGCCGGCCTGTGCCGGCTTGGACAGGGCGCGCGTGTGCCTGCTGCCCTGGTGGCATTGACCACGGCTGGCAACGACGACGCGCTGGTGCAGTGCGCCTTCACGCCCGCCTCCCTGCGCGCGCTGCCTGTTGGCGACGACGTGCCGCTGTCGTACAGCCTGGACGGCGGCGTGGTGTGGATGGCCTGCCCCACACCACTGCGCATGGGCCAGCCGCCGGCGGTTGACCGTGTGACACCGTCCCGGCTGCGTGCCAACGCAACAGAGCGGCACGAGGTAGTGGTGCATGGCGGGCCGTTCCATGCCGACGACGCATGGCGTGCGGCACTGGCATCCACGTGCGGCGGCGGCGGCGGCGGCAATGACGGTAGCACGCTGTGCGTGGTCACAAACCACAGTGCGGTGGCGTGCAGCCTGACGCTGCCGCTCGGCACCGCCGGCGGCGCCACGCTGTGCCTTACGCTGCGCCGCGCGCTGCCAGACGGCACGCACGCCACCAGCCTGACCGCCACCGTTGCCGTCGCGGCCGACGTGGCACTGCCGCAGCTAGCGGTTGTGTGGCCGGCGCCGGACGCGGTGGCGGCCTCGCTGTGGGCACTTGCTGCCACGCTGCCTGCTGCCACCGCTGCCCGCGCTGCAGCCGCGCTCCTGTTCCGTGGCGACGGCGCCACGTGGGTGAACGCGCTGACACACGGCACCGACGACGCGAGCGTGCAAGACGGGAGCGCACTGCAGTCACTTGCATGCGAGTACGGCGCGGCGGCCGTGCGTGCGTGGCGGCTGAATGCCAGCACCGTGGCATGCGTGGTGCCGCCGCATGTTGACGGCAACGGCGTCATGGCGGTGACAGCGCGGCTGGTGGCTGCCGACGGCATGCATGTGCTGCCCTGGCAGGGCGCAACTTCGCGGCTGCTGGACGCTGCAGCGGCAGCGGGGAATGGGAGCCTTGTGGTCGAGCCGGCGGTGGCGGTGGAGGGTGACGTATTCACCGCCGTTGCATTCACGCTGCCGTTGGCACTGCACGCGGCAGCCGACTGCAACGCCACGGCATGCATGGTGGGCGGCGCGTATGGTAGCCTGACAGCTGCGGCGGCTGGCATGGCACCAACCGCCGTGACCTTCACCTGCCGCCTGAACGCGCCCCTCACGTTGCCTGCCACCGCCAGCATGACGCTGCGTGTGGCAGCAGCGCCCGCCTGGCTGCCAGTGGGGCAGGTTGCTGTCATTGCACGGCCCGCTGTGACTGCCTTGTGGCCACGGTCTGCACCGGCTGGCGCACACGAGCTGCCCCTCATTGCCATCGTGGCACCCCTCCCGCCGTCACATGCCGCCTCCCTCATCCTTGCGCTGCCGTCGGGGGAGTTGCTGCCCGCCGCGCCCGCTGGTGCGGCTGCGGGTGCGGCAGGTGAGCTACGAGCGGTTGTGTCCCTGGTCGGCGTGCAACCGGGCGTGGGCGCCGTGGTGGTCACCTGGCCGGGCGAGCAGGTAAGTGCACGGGACGCACGCGCACACGCTTCGGCTGCAGCCTGTGGTGCTGCCGCGGAGGCGGGCGCGCCACTCCCGCCCGCCTGCATTGCGTTTGTACCCCAGCCCACCATCAGCGACACCCACCCACGTCTCCTACTACGCACGTCTCCTGCGCGCGTCACGCTGACGCTCACCGGTGAAAACCTGCCTGCTGCTGCCCCAGCACCTTCCTCCACGTTCCTGGTGTGCATGGCTGCCGCTGACGGTAGCGTGCCGCCGCCACCGGTGCGGCTGACGGAGTGCAACGACACGGTGCCGGGCACCGTTGTGGCATGCACGGTGCCAGCCGCAGCGCTGCCGACCTGGCCATGCCGCGTTGCCGCACTCCATGTGTACGTTGCCAACAGTACCATGCGTGCCGTGTCGCCGCCCGTCACCCTCCTGCCCCCTATTGCATTGGCTGCTGGCGCCATCACGGTGTGGGCTGGCGCGCCTACCGGTGCGACGATCGTTGTGCACGTGTTGCCACCAGCGGCTGGCCACGCCCTGGGTGCTGTGGCGCATGAGGCGGGCATCGACGCAACGCTGCGTCCCCTGACAGCGTCAGCTGGCGCGGGTGCCGCCATTGCATGCAGCTGCAACACCTCGGCGGCGGCTGGGTGCGACACACTGGTGTGTTGGGCAGAGGCTGGGATGGCACCCGGCGAGTACGCCATCAGCGTTGCTGTTGGAGGGGTCACGCTGTGCAACGCCCTCGAGTGCCCACGCCTGACCGCCGTGGCGCTGCCTACCCGTGTGACTGGCACCCGCGCCTCAGCAGGCTCCGACACCGTGGAGCTGGCGGGTGACTCGCTAGCCGCCGCAGCGGGTCACCTGACTTGCACCAGCCTGGAGGGCCAGCCTTGCCAACTGGTGGAGCCGGCAGTGGGTGCGGCGCCCCTCCTCCTTGCGCTGTGCCCTGATGGCGCGTCCTTGGATGCGCTTGTCCTGCACGCCACCAATGCTGGCGACTGGCGCTTGGTTGTACCCCTGCCGCCGCTTGTGCCCACGGCCGCGGTGGTGGGGCAGCCGCTGCCAGATGCTGTGGCGGCGTCTCTGGCATGGGACGCACCGGCCCGCATTGTTGTTAGCGGCGCAGGTGTGGGCGGTGCTCCAGTGGAGGTTGCAGGGCGATTCCAGTGGCAGGGCGGCGCCACGCCGTGCGTGTCACTTGACGTACCGTGGACGTGCGTGCTGGCGGTGGGCGGTGCCGCCGCTCAGCAAACTGTAGCCGGCGTGGTGGCAAGCAAGGGTGGCAACGGCACACATGGGTCGGTGGCCTGCCAGTTTACCATTACCACAGCGGCAGCGGCGGCGGCGGCGGCAGCGGCAGGCGGCAGCGTGTCAGTGACAGCGACCTGCCTGGGTGGCGATGGTGGTCAGGTGGCGGCGCCGGTGCTCGCCGTGCCGGTACTCCGTCTACCTGCCCTGCGCCACCCGGCAGACGGCGGTCACGTCGCTGGTCTGGTGCTGAACGCAGGTGCGCGGCTGGCGGCGGGCGTGGAGGTGGAGGACGGCCAGTGGCAGGAGGGCGGTTCGATGTACCCGGTGTGCCTTGTCACACACGCGACTGACGGCGCGCTGGTAGCAGATGGGCGTGGTGGCGTGTCGGACGGGGTTGTGACCTGCAACCTGGATGCTGTTGCGGGCGTCGTCGTGGTTGCCGGCCACCCGTATGTACTAAGCGTGCAGTGGTGGCTGCCGGCAGGTGACGCGGCGCTGGCGTCTGACAACCTTGCGCTGATACTGGTTGCGCCGCCGGTGCCCATCCGGGCCTGGCTTGGCGCGGCGTCGGAGGTCGGCCGCAGTGTGATGGTGGAAGCGGTGGGCCTTGGCACGGCGGGCAGCGTGGCGTGGGAGTGCGCGCTTGTGACCGGCAGTCCCCGCGGCGTGGTCGCTCGTCTACCTGCAACGGTAGTAGAGATGCTAAGCGGCAACACCAATACAACCGCGCGGCTGGCATGCGCGCTGCCGGCGACCATTGACGACGCCGGGCTTGCGGACGTAGTGGCGGGGGTGGCACTGTTGCCGGCGGCATGGGTTGCCGCCGACAGCCTGCAACCCGTCACGACGGTGCGACTGGCGCGCGACGTGCCGTCACACGCCACGCCGCATTCTTGCGCCGTGCCTGCCAATGGCACCCTGCTTGCTCCTGCGCACGATCACGGTCACCTCACCTTCCGACTGGATGCCGTCGGCCTGGCGGGCGCCGCCGGGCTCGTATGCAGCCTGGATGGCACCGTCGTACCCGCGGTAGCGGCACCACAGGGGACGTCGGTGGAGTGCCATGTGCCGCTGGCTCTCCTTGCCCTCCGCGCGCGCGCGCCACCCCCACTACCGCCGTTTGCGCATCTGCGTGTGCTGGCGCGCGACGTCGAAGTGTGCGCCATCCAGGTGGGGCACGGCGACGGCGACGTGTCAATGCTGGATACCCGCGTGCTGGCTGGCCTGGCACCCAGCACGCTGCTAGCTGGCAGCGTCACACGTGTCGCCTTGCCGCCGGCGGCGTGGAGTGTGCTGGCGCCCACCAGCGTGTGGGGCTGGAGCTGCCTTGTGCGTTGCAGTGGTGCCGCTGCTGACATGGCCAGTACGCCGCTTGTGGCGGGCGCTGGCTGCGATATCCACGTCCCACCCACCAATTGCACACGTCTGCACCTGTCAGTGGCGGCATGGGGGCTGCCGGTTGCTGCTGCGCCGCACCACTTGGCGGTGGTGCCGGCACCGACGCTCATGCCGGGTGGCATCACGCCGCGCATTGTGCCGGCAGGGCGCGCCGCACTGCTGTCCATCCCTGGCTCCGGCTTGTGCAGCCTGCCCGCGGTAGCCTGCGAGCTGCCGCCCGCCCTGTGGCCACACCCCCTGCCAGCCACCTGCACGCCAGCAGGCATTGCTTGTACCCTCCCGCCTGCCGCCACCGCCGCTGCGCCCATGCTGATGCCCATCCCCCTGTCCGTCAGCTATGCAAGCGACGGCGTCGGCACGACGTCGCGTGCCGTGCTGGCGTCGCCAAATGCCACCTCAATCAACTTCCGTGTTGCGGTCGTGCCGCCGCCACTGCCAGGCGTCCGCCCAGCCGTTGTCGTAGCGCGCTCTCCGCTGCCGGCCGTCACGCTGACCACCGGCGCGGTTGCGGGGTGCCCGCCGCCTGACGTGGCGGTGGAGTGCGTGTGGGCGACGGGTGGTGACGTGGCGGCGCTGCCTGCTGGCGGCTGCCGCCCTGACGGCGGCGTGCTGGCATGGACCTGCACACCGCCGCCGTGGGCACCGCGCAGCGATGCGGGCAACGTCAGCGTGTGCCTGCGGCTGGCGGGTGACGATGGCGGTTGTGATGCCGACGCCCCCGCCCCCGACTGGCGCCGCCTTGCCGTGCTGCCGCAGCCAACGATCAGCGGTGTGCACACCGCCACACCTGACGATGTCGTGTCGCCCGCCACCGCCATCCCCGCCCTGCTGCCGCTGTACGCGGATGCGCCCGTACTGGTAGTGCTAAGGTACACGTCCGGCGCCACACCGGCGCCTGTGGCGTGCAACTGGACTGACGCTGTCACGCCGGCGACGGTAGTGCGGCTGGAGCCGGCGGCGGGGGGTGCCACCATCCTCCGCTGCCGCCTGCCACCCGCGCGCGTGTTGAATGCCACGACGGTGCGCTGGGTGCCGCTGACGGTGGTGCTAGAAGGCGGCGCCACGACCGCACCGCTGTCGCCGCCCCTGCGCCTGCTGCCAGAGCCGGTGGCGGTGGCGGTGTCGCGGCCATACCTGTGGACGGTCACGCCGCGGGACCCCGCCGCCGCGGTAGTGCTGTCAGGGTCAGAGCTGTCTGCCGCCACGCTGGCACTGGTGTGCAAGTATGAGGATGGCGCGCGCGCAGGCGCGACGGCTGCGCGCGGGATTAACGCCTCTGCAGTGTCCTGCCCGCCGCCGTCGCGGGATCTGGCGCCGGGTCGCGTTACGATAGCGCTGTCCAGCGGCGGCAGCCGGGTCGCGGCCGCCACGGTGGATGTGTGGCAACCGCCAACAGCACCACAGCCGTGGACACCCACCGGCGGCCCGGCCACCGGCGGCACCACCATCTCCGCGCCACTCGTGTGGCCGCGCGGCAGCGGCGTGCCGCCACTGGCCCTTCTGTCCGCTGCCTGCGGCTTCCCACACGCCGACGGCGTCACGGAGGTACCCGCCACGCTGCAGCGCGGTGGCAGCGGCAAGGTGCTGACCGCGCGCTGCACCACCCCGCCCGCACCGGGCGCCGCTGCCGGTGCTACGCACGCGTTCATTATTCTCACACTACCGTCGGAGAGCGAGAGCGGTATGCCACCCACCACCGCCACCGTCGCCGTGTCACCACCCTTCCTGTACCTCCCGCCGCTGGCCATCACCGCCGTGACGCCAGCTGTGACGGGTGCGGGCGGCGGTGCCGCACTGGCGGTCACGGGGTCTGGCTTCCCCATGCCCGGTCATGCTGGCGTACTGCGGGTGGCGCTGGTGACGGCGGGCGGCGTGCGTGTGTTGCCGGCGCGCGTGTGGGTGGTGTCACCCTCGCTTGCAATGTTTGAGGCGCCGTACGCACCGCCAGCCAACTACTCGGTGCGGGTGAGCAGCAACGGCGTGGATTATGTGGGCAGCGGCGGTGACGACGTGGTAGTGACGGTGGCGGCTGAGGCGTCGGTGACGGTGCTGACGCCCGCATCGGGGCCGGTGTCAGGCGGCACGTTGCTCACCGTGTCGGGTGTGGGGCTCAGCAGCCTGCCGGATCGCGCTGCCCTGCATTGTGTGCTGACGCCCGCGGCAGGTGGCAGCAGCGCAGATGCTGTGCTGCCGCCCGCGCCTGCCACGGTGGTGTCTGACACGCGCGCGCTGTGTACCACCCCGCCTGCGGCGTGGGCCGCCGGGCGGCGCATGCGCCTGACGCTGGCGGCGCTGCAAGCTGGCGCAGCGCCGGACGGCAGCCGATCAGCGGTGACGGTACTGGGCAGCTCGCTGGCATTTACGTACGTGGCAGACGCGGTGGTGGCAACCGTGGAGCCGGCCATTGGGCTGGTTGGGGTGGCAGCCATCTACACGCTGATCGGTGCCGGGCTGCAACCTGCTGCCCCCGGGTTTGCAGTGCTGTTTGACGGCGCCCCTGGCCGCCTGGTGCCGAATACCTCCAGCAATGCCACGACCGTGGACGTACTTAGCCCGCCGGCGGCGGAGCCTGGCGCCGTCACCGTGCGCCTCACCAATGGCGTGCCAGGGGACGGCACGTCGCCGCTCACGGTGACGGTATGGCCGGCACCCGCCCTGACATCCACCCGCCCTCTGCAGGTGCTGCCAGCCGATGGGCTGGTGGTGGGCGTGTTTGGTACTGGCCTTGCGCCACTCCTGTTGCCGCACTTGGCATGCCGGTTTGAGCAGCGAGGCGTGCTGACCGCCGCGGCACCCCTCCGCGACGCCGCGCCACATGGCCGGGCAGCCGCCTGCACGCTGCCGCCGGGCGCAGTGGATGGCGGCGCGGGGCCACTCACCGTCGCCGTGAGTGCACCCGCGCTGGCTTGGTGCAGCGCAGGCGTGCCGGTGGCGGTGGCATCCGACCTCGCCCTGCTGGCCCTCTCCCCCGCGGACGGCACGCTGCACGGTGGCACACGCCTGGCGCTGTACACCTCCGCGCCGCTGCCTGCCGTGGACGGCTTGGCGTGCGCCTTTGCGGCGGGTGACGACGACGGCGGCGCCGTCGTGTACACGGCAGCAAGCATTATGGGCGGCGGCAGCAGTGAGGAGGGTGTGGGCGCCAGCTGTGAGGCGCCCGCCGCCGCCGCGCTTGGCCTGCCGCACGGCGGCGCCGTCAACGTCACGCTGGTGCACCGGGTGGGCGACGCCGTGTACCTTGCGCTCAGCGTGCCGGGCGGCGTGGTACCTTTCACGTACCTGGCCGCCGCGCGTGTGACAGCAGCGTCGCCGCCCTTTGTGTGGGTGACTGACGCGCCGCTCAGCATCAGCCTGGTGGGCGACAGCCTCACCTGCAACTCCACCGCCATGTGCGCACTCACGGCACCGGACGGCAGCGTGCTGGAGGTGTCTGCCACCACCCTGTCACCCACTGCCCTTGCCTGCCCCCTGCCGCCCCTGCTGCACAGCGACCTGCTAGCAGGCGTGACCGCCTACCCCGCCGCGCTGCAGGTGCAGTTGCGGTGGCACGGCGTGGCGGCAGAGGGCGTGGGCGGCGTGACGCTACTACTGCCGCCCCGCCTGGATGGCATCGCGGCGCCGGCGGTGGTGGCGCCCGGCGGCGGCAGTGTGCGCGTGTTGGGTGGCCCCTTTGCTGACCTGCCTGCTGGTGCGGCATGGCGGCTGGCGGCGCTGCCGGCCGGCAGCGCGGACACCGCGGCGGTGGGCAACGTCTCCAATGCGGCGCTGGATGCCGCTAGTGGGCCTGCACAGACCTGGGCATGCGAGCGAGCTGCCGCGTGGGCGCTGGTGTGTGCCGTGCCGGCGCAGGCCGCGCCCCACACGCTGGCCATGTGGCTGTCCCCCAACGGCCGCCAGTGGCAGCGCGTGCCGGGCAGTGTCACGGTCACCGAGGTAGCGGGCCTGTCGGTGGTGCCCGCTGGTGGCAGTGCAGACGGCGGCGCAGATGTGACGCTGTATGTGGCGAGTGCACGGCACGTTCGGTATTGCCGCATCATGCCGCTTGGCGCTGGCAGCCCCGTGCCGTCCCGTACCACGCTCCCCGCCGTGTATGTGCCCGCCACCGGCACCGTCACCTGCCGCATGCCGCCCGCGACGGGCGCCGGCGTGGTGGCGCTGTCAGTGGTGGTGGGTGGCCTGACGCCGGTGGGCGGCAGCGCCACGTACAACGGCAGCCTGGCGGCGCCAGACGAGGCAATGCCGGCTGTGGCGTGGAGCTACCTGACGCCCTTCCGCCCCGCCCCCCTGTCGCCCAGCCTGTACCCCGCCACTGGCGCCCGTACGCCCCTACGCCTCAACGGCAGCCACCTGCCGCCTACCTTCGCCGCCGCCTGCTTCCTGTCTACCGCCGACGGCAGCTGGACGCTGCCGTCCGTCCCTGCCACCGTCGCCGCTGACGGCACGTCCGCTGTGTGCGGCTGGCCCGCTGCGCCCGCCGTACCGTCCACGCACCTGGCGCCGCACCCCTCCCTCACTGCCCTCACCCTCACGCTTGCCGCCGTGGACGCGGACGGCGCGCCATTGCCCGGTCTGTCCGCCTCCCTGCCGCTTGCCGTGCATACGACGCCAAGCGTGGCAGGGGTGGAGCCCCGCCGGGCGGCAGCCGGCGGCGCGGTGCTGGTGCGCGGCACGCACCTGGCGCCCGCCCTGGCGGCGGCACCGACGTGTGTGTGGGGACCACGTGGCGCGTCGCAGCGCGACTCCGTGCTGCTGCGCACTGCCGCTGACGCCACCCCCGTGACCAGCGACGGACTGGTGGTGAGTGACACCGCGGTGCGCTGCCCCGTCCCGCACGGCATTGCCTCCACGCCTGGCGTGCAACAGGTGGTGTTGGCTGCCGCAACTGGCGACGCGTCGCGCCTGCCGCCCGCCGTGAAGCGGGTGGGTGTGGTGGCGGCCGCGGCGCCGTGGGATGAGTACGAGGTGACGCTGAGCCGCGCGGCGGCGCGTGGCGAGGTGCACGACGTGGTGGCCGCCACGGACGCCGCCAGCGCCGCGGCATTGGACCCCGTCACCGGGTCGGCTGGCGCGTCACCAGCGCTGGTAGTGGGCGTGGCAGCTGAGCGCACCGTGCCCACCCTTCGATTCTCTGCCGCGCTGCGCGTGTTTTCCCCCGCCGCCGTGCGCATTGTCATTACCCGCACGGCAGCGGGCACGTCGGTGGCACGGCACACGCTGGCTGTGCCCTCCGGCAGCTACCGCCTCGTCGTGAATGGGCACACAACACCGTCGCTCCCTGCCGGCGCCGACGGCATCGATGTGGCCGCCGCAATTGCATCGCTAGAGGCCGTGCTACCGGGTGCCGCCGGCACGCGCGTAGTTGCCACAGCGGCGGCGGCGGCGGCAGCGGTGGCTGCTGCCAATGACACGTGGCGCGACTACTGGATGTGGTTTGACGGCATGGCGGCCGCGCCGGTCCTGTCCGTTGAGGTGGACGGCGCCGCATTGGTGGGTGCCGTCGCCGCTGTAACGAGCGTCGCGGCTGGCCGGCCCGCCGACGTGCAGGCGGTGTCACTCAGCGCCAGCGCGCAGGCGTGGCGGTGTGCTGGCGGTGGTGCAGCTGACACGCCGGCGGAGGTGTGGGCGCCGCAGACGTCGAACGCTACCACACGGTTTGCCGCCGGGCTGGCTGCGCTGCCTGCCCTTGGCTTACCAGTGATGCTCACCCGGCTGCCCGATGCTGGCGACGTGGCCACGCTGCTGGTGGCATTCCCGTACGGTACCCGCACCGCTGCCGTGGGTGTGCCGCTGCTGGAGTGCTCGTTCCGGCGCGGCGACGGTGCGTGGGCACCTGCATCCACGGTGCGGCTGACCACCGGCACGCCGTCAGACGCCTCCACCGCCAACCTGACGCTGGCATCTGGCGCGCTAGCGTCAGTTGACCTGCCCCTGCTGGGCAGCCTGCCACCCAATGCCAGTGCCACGGCAGGCGCGGTGGCAGCATGGCTGCGCCCTGCCTGCCCCTGCCTGACACCCGCCGACGTGGGCGTCAATGCAACCGCCAGCCGGCCGGGCCTCGTCACGCTCGCGGTCACGCTGCCTTTCACCTGCGCTTTCCCCGCCGACACGGCAGTTACCGCGCGCCTGCCACTTGTACCGGTGGCGGCAGGCACGCTGGCGGTGGCAGCGGTGCTGGACGTGGACGCCGCCGAGGGGGGCAGGAGTGCGGCGCACGCGTACCGGCTGCAACCGGCACCCGCCGCCGGCGTCGGCGCCGGGGCGGGCCCCCACGTTTCGCTGCTAGTAGGCGACGCTGTGG
>Ga0066256_1002011_pt1 | contig 24201 bp, 5 predicted proteins | sample ThiBio_1000_biof_FD_87107 | JGI IMG/M metagenome (GOLD analysis project Ga0066256, IMG submission 87107) | Wastewater bioreactor microbial communities from Cape Town, South Africa - Thiocy_expt_1000_biof (version 2) | ecosystem: Engineered > Bioreactor > Thiocyanate-remediating >... | reverse complement strand
GGCGCGTACCCCGGCCGTCTGGACGGGGCCGGCGGGGGGGGCCGCAGCGCGGGAGGCGGCCGCGGGGGGGGGGGGGGGGGGGGCAGGTGCCGCTGCCGCCGCCCGGTGGCCTGCCGGCGCCCGCGGGCGCATCGGCGGCGGCGGGGGCGGGTGGGACGCGCCCGCTGTGGACCTGCCCGCCATGGATGCCGCACTGGCGGGCGCCACGCCGATGCTGACCGCCACCAGCGCGCGTCTGCGTGCACTGGCTGGCGGCGCCCGCGCCCTCCGCGCGCTGCGGGCGGCAGTGGCAGCAGGGGACGGCGACTCTGCACGCCGGGCGGCGGCAGACATCCAGCGTGCGCCGCGCGGGTATGGCGGCGCCGGCATCGAGCTGCCAGCCACCGCGGACGTGGAGGCGGCGCTGGTGGCGGCGTCGGCGGCGCATGGGGAAGCGGGCAGCATGGTTGTGGCGGCGCTGGTGGCAGGTGGCCCCGCCGGCGTGCCGGGCGAGTTGGTGCCGGCAGCTGTGGCGTACGCCCCGCTGGAAGACGCCGCTGCTGGCGCGGTAGCGCTGCTGGCGGCCGCGGATGCCACACTGCGCGCCACGGTGGCAGCCGCTGCAGCAACGGTTGCGGCCGCCGCTACAACGCCGCGTGCGCTGGGCGGCGTGGGTGCCCTGCCATCTGACGCCACTGCCGACTACGACGCCCTGCTGGGTAGCCTGGAGTCCGGCGCCGCGCCGGCGGCGGTGGCCACCGCGCTTGTGGTGGCACGCCTCCGCCGCGCACTGGTGGCAGACGACTGGACTGCCGTCCGGGCGCTGGTGCACGAGGCGGCAGCGCTGCCGGCGGGCGTGGTGGATGCTGCGGTGCCCGAGCTGGAGCTGGTCATTGGCGAGCTGCATCATCGCGCCGTGATGGCGGGCCCACTGGCGACGGCGCTGGCTGCCGGCGGCCCCATCGGCGCCGCCGGCGCGCTGGACCTGCGTGGCTTGGCGGTTGCCGGTCTGGATGCCGCGCTGGAGCACGCCGCTGCGGTGGGCGTAACGACGCCGGCAGCGTCGCGGCTGGTAGAGTCTGCTGGCGTGGTGCGGGCGGTGCGTGCGGCGCTGGCAGCGGGCGACGAAGAGGCGTTGACGGCGGCGCTGACGGCAGGCAGCGAGTGCGACCTGGTACCCGCCGCCGCCGCGGAGCTGGCACTTGTGGCGGACGACGCCGCACAGCGCGACGCGGTGGCTGCGCTGCGCGACGCGCTGACGCACGGCTCCGGTGTGACGCCAGGCGGCGGGTTGGATGTTGCGGGCGTGTCGTGCGCCGCGCTTGACGCCGCCATTGCGCGTGCGGAGGGTGTGGGCGGCCTGACCACGCCTGACGGCCGCCTGCTGCTGCACACCGCGCGCACCATGCGCGCCCTGCGTGCCTGCCTGCTGGCGGACGACCTGGGCGGCATTGTGAGCGTGCTGGAGGGCGCGCGCGCGGGCGCGCTGGCGGACCTGGTGGCTGACGAGCTAGCGGCGGTGCTGGCAGAGTTTGACGAGCGCGCCGTGTGCTCCGAGCTGGTGGCGGCGCTGCGCACCGGCGGTGTGGCGGGCGGCGCCGGCGCGCTGGACGTCACCGGCGTGGATGTGCGCCCGCTGGACGCTGCGCTCACGTATGCCGCGTCGCTGGGCTGCCGCACACCACGCGCACGGGCGCTGATGGCAAGCGCGCAGGGCGTGCGCCGCCTGCGCACTGCCGTGGCAGCAGCACGGCGCGGCGGCGGTGCAGCGGCGACGGAGGTGGATGCGGCGCTGCGCGCGCTGATGGCGCCAGGCACCGGCGGCGGTGGCGTGGCAGCGCTGGCGGTGGTGCCAGAGGCGGCGGAGGAGGTGGCGCTAGTGCGTGACGACCGCGAGCTGGGCGGCGTGGCGCGCCTGCTGGAGGATGCCATTGCCACCGGCAGTGTGGCGGTTGGCGTGGATGGCACGTTGGACCTGGCGGCGGTGGCGGTGGCGCCCCTGGATGCCGTGCTGCCGCGTGCCCTTCAATTTGTGGCTCCGCCGACCGCCTTCATTGCGCTGCGTAACACGGCGGTGGGCCTGCGCGCGCTGCGCGCCGCGCTTGCTGCGGGTGACCTGGAGGGCGGCGGGCGCGTGGCAGACACGCTGGCGGCGGCGTACGGCGGGCCGGAGGCAAGCTCGCTGGTGGCGGCGGGCGCGGTCGAGGTGGCAGCGGCGCAACACGGCGTGGCGCGGCAGCGGGCGCAGACGGCGGCGTGGCAGGCGCTGCAGGAGGCAGTGGCGGGCGCCGACGTGGGCGCCATTGAGGCCAGCCTGGCGGCAGGCGAGGCGGCCGGGTTGTCCACTGCCGCCGCCTCCAACGCCACGCTGGCTGCCGGTCTGGATGCCGCCCGGCGCACTGCGGCGGGGTTGCGGGCGGCGGCGGCGGGCGTGGCGCGCGGCTTGCAGTCCAAGCACCTGCCCGACCTGGAGGCGGGCGTGGCGGCGGCGGAGGACGTGGGGTTGCGCACCCCTGCAGTCGCTGCCGCGGTGCAACTGCGCGACGCGCTGCGCAGCCTGTACCGTGGCGCCACGGAAGCCATTGAGCGGCTGGACGCCGGCGGCATGGCAGACGCGCTGGCGCGCGCGGCGGCGCTGGGCGTCGTGCTGCCGTCGGACGGCTACATGCAGCGCCTGCTGGCGCTACCGGTGAAAGCGCGCCTGCAGCTGGCGCTGCGGGCGGCGCTGGAGCGGCGCGACGTGGATGGCGTGGCAGCTGCCACCATGGACCTGAAGGCGCTGTTCTTTGCTGACGCGCCTGGCGCGTACGCGCTGCCTGACTGCGCCGCCCTGCGCCCGCCCACCGAGTTTGCCGCCCTGGCGCCTGGGGCGCCGTTCCTGACCTACTCGCCCGCCCCGCTGCCACGCGGCGCCTCCCTCACCCGCCTGCCGCCAGACCTGGTCCCGGCGGCGTCCGCCGTGTCTGCCACCATCCTGGCGTACACCGGCGAGCTGGCGTACGCGGACCGCGACGCGCTGGCGGCGCAGCTGGTGGCGGTGGCGCTGATGCAGCGGCCGATGGCAGACGAGGTTCTCCTGCAGCTTCTGCGCCACCTGTCTGGCGGCGCTTGTCCCGCGCTCTCCTACGCGCGTGGCCGCGCCCTGCTTGCCATCTGCCTGCGTGCCTTCCCGCCGTCAGAGGCCGTGGAGAACACGGTGGAGGCGTGGCTGCGCCGCGCCGGCGAGTCCGCCGCCCCGCTCCTCCTGTCGCTGCACCGCACCGCGCACGTGGGCGCACTGACTGTGCCGCCCAGCGTCGTGGAGGTGGCGCGCTGGGCGGCTGACGTGGATGCCTAATGATTGCATTTGGTGGCCTATTCAGGTTGAAATGTGACATGTGACACACGTATTACCGTCGCTTGCCGCGCGCACCCTTGCCACCTCGCCCCGAACCCGCAGCGCCCCCGCCACCGCCGCCGCTGCCGCCGCCGCCGCTTCCACCACCGTCGGCGTCCGCGGGCTTGGTGGCAGTGAAGATGACGGTGGTGAACACCGTTTTCTGCAGCGACAGCTTGTTGGCGGCATATGTGGTGCGTGCCGACGTCTCGTCAGACACGCGGAAGCCGCGCGCAATCATGGCGTACCGCACGTCGGCGTACGGCAGCTCCAGGCTGCGCAGGTAGCGTTCGTCCAGCGCGTCAGCCTCTGACACGTCGGCGGCGGCCGCCGGCGACGCCCAGTGGTACAGCAGGGGGCCGTTGTTTACCCACACGCCGCCCGGGCGCAGCATGTGCCAGATGACGTCAATGTACTCCAGCACGCAGGGCGCGGTGTCCAGGAAGAAGCAGGTGGCCACGGCGTCCCATGCGCCCGCCTGCGCCGGCGTAGAGTAGATGGCTACAAAGTCGCCTGCCGCCATGGACAGGTCGGCGCCCGGGTTTGCTTCCAACAGGTCGCGTGCCGGGTACACGTCCGGCACCGCCACACCCCGCAGCATGTCCTCACCGCGCATGTGGTTGCAGGCGTCGTGGATCCAGGGGTGGATGACGGCGGTGGCCACCCGGTCGGTGCAGTTGAGGATGTAGTGCGACGCAAACAGCATAAAGTAGGAGAACTCGCACCCCTGCGCCGCGTACCCCGCACGCGCCAGCTCCCACACCAGCCGGCCCAGCCCACAGCCGGGCACCGCCACGCGCTGGCGGTTGGAATTGGCAGCGGTGACCGGCAGCGCCGCACGCAACGCCGCCATCACCGGCCCGTAGCTCGTGTCGCGCTCCGCGCCGCCCTCGCCGCCCCAGTCCCGCGCCAGCTGCGCCAGCGTGGACCGCACCTTGCTAAAGTGCTCCGCAGATGATGTCGGCCGCGCCGCGGCGGCGCTTGACTCTCCGGCCGCCGCTGCCCCCGTGCTGGGTTCGCCGCCAAACCCGCTGTCGCGTTGCGCCGCAGCAATGGCGCGCAGGAGGCTGGCATTTGCGCCCGCCGCACGCACCAAGCGCTCCTCGCGGGCCTCTAACGACCCGGGTGGTCTGCATGGATGGGTGGTGACGGGGTGCGGTAGGGGGTGGGGTGTGTGAATGACCAACATCCGTGCGTTGCTCCCGCGCGCGCACACGCACAGGAGGGAGGCAAGGTGCGGTGGGATGGCAGCGACGCCGCGGTGCCTGCGTGCAACCTCCAGCGCCATCCAGGCGGGGTAGTCTTCATACGCATGCAGCACGTCGTTCCAGTGCGCGCGCTCTGCGTCATCCATGACGTCGCCCCTTGGTTCTACCTCGCTGCCGTCGCCGCCATGGCTGTGCGCCGCGCCGCCGCCACAGGAGGCGTGTGAAGCATCGGCAGCAGCTGCATCGCGTTCGCCGCTGCCTCCATGCTCAACATGATGTTCGCCGCCGTCGCCATGACCCGCATGCTCGCTGCCACCAGCTTCTGCCATCCTGGTGTTGATTGACTGCTGCTCCTGCAGCCAAGCTGGCCACTGCGTCAGCCTCTAGGCCTGTGCACTTCTGTGTCGCTTGTGTGCGTCAGTACGTCACGTTTCGTTGTTGTTATCTGTCAGCAGTGGCCCGACGGTTGGCGCTGTCGCGAGGGGGAGGAGTCGCCGCCAAGTCAGTAATACCAAAAATCAGGGCGATTTTAGTGCAAATATTCACACCCCGCGTTCGCCCCAACTGCTTGCATCCGCCCGTTTCGCGGCCCTATTTTTTGCGCCACTTGCGTCGTTTGCATTATTGGACATCGCATTTTTGGGGTCAGAGAGAGAGCGAGCGCGCAGCAGCAGCAGCAGCGAGCAGCCAGCTGGCAGCAGCAGCAGCAGCAGTTGGCAGCTGAGCAGCAGCAGCAGCAGCAGCAGCACCGAGCTGAGCTGCAGCAGCAGCAGGAGCAGCAGCAGTCGCAGAGGTGGAGGCGGAGGGCAGGTGGAGGTGGAGCGGTAACGGGCAGTAAGCACCGCTGGAGAGGGGCGTGGGCGAGGTGGTGAAGGAGAGCTGCGAACAGTATTGGGGCCGACGCAGAAAGTATCCTAGCAACCGCGGGCGCCAACTACCATGGCGGTACCGATGACACCCGCACACCCGCTGCGAAGCGGCGGCGGCGGGGGTAGCGGCAGCAGCAGTGCCGCTACGCCAGCAGCGAGCAGCAGCAGCAGTGGCGGTCGAAGTGCAGCGCCGCCGTCGTCGTCGCCGTCGCCGCCGCCGCCACCGCGCGGCCGTCAAGCGTTTGTGTTTGCGCTGCTGTTTGTTGCCTACGCCGCGTGCTACCTGTCAAAGTACGTGGTTAGGCATGCGCGTCGGTATCCAGCTCACATCAGCCACAAGCCAACCCACCCACGACCCAACCCCAACCCCCGCAGACGAAGCCCAGGGTACTGGGGTGCCGATGCCATTGCCGAGGGTGCTGCAGCAGCGGCGGCGCGGTTGCCGCTGCGAGCAACGCCGTCGTCGCTGTCGTCATCAATAGACGACCCCAGTCCACCGCCAGCGCCGCTGATGACGGCGGCAGACAACGACAATGCGACGCAGGAGCCGCAGGTGGTGGCGCGGTCCGCGGCGTCCGTGGGGTCGTTCAGCTCCGCGTTTGAGTCGCTGGGCGGCGTGTCCAAGGTGGTGGGCGGGTTCCTGGTGGATTGGTACAGCCCGTCTGCGGTGCTGGCAGGCAGCCTGCTGGCGGTGGGTGCCACGCACGGCGCCCTGCTTGCCACGCCCGCCTTTGGCGCGCGCCTGTGGCTGTGGGCCGCCAATGGCCTGGCGCAAGCCTTCGCGTGGCCAGCGCTGGCGAAAGTGTTTTTAGCGTGGTACCCGGCGCCCGCCACGCGCGGGAAGATGTACGCGCTGCTGGCAACGTCGCAGAACGCGGGCGCGGCTGTGGCGCCCTATGTGCTTGCTGCAGCGATGGCGCGGTGGGGCTGGCAGGGTGCCATCATGGTGCCGGGCGTCGTGGCTGGCGTGGTTGGCGCGCTGGTGCTTGCCCTCCTATCTGACCGCCCACCCGCATCGAGTTCGTCGTCGGCAGCGTCATCGTCGTCGTTGTCATCGTCTGCGCCGTCATCGGCAGCGCCGGCACCCCCGCAACCGCAGCTGCCGCCATCGCAGTCAGAGGCTGCACCATCGTTGCGGGAGACGGCACGCATGGTGTTTACCTCCGTGCCGCTGTGGCTGCTTGCCATCTCCTACTTCTTCAACACCCTGGTGCGCAACGCGCTGACGGAGGTGCCAGAGTCGTTGCTAGGCGCCGCCGCCATGGGCGTGCCTACAGCCACCCGCGCCGCAGCCGTCAGCGCCTATGAGGTGGGCGCGGCAGTGGGTGGCCTGGCGGCTGGGTGGGTAAGTGATCGCTACTTTGGCGGCCGCCGCGGCCCCGTCATGGCGCTCTTCAGTTTTGCAGCTGCTCCCCTGCCGCTCCTGCTGCTCGCCATCGGCGGCGGCGGCGGCGGCGGCGCGGCTGACCTCGTTGACGGCGCGTGGCGTCACACTGCGGTGGTGGGCGTGTACGCCGCCCTCGGCCTCACCGCGTTTGCGCCGCACATGCTGAACGGCCTGGCGGCGCGCGAGTGGACGCACCCGGGTGTGCAATCCACCGCTGGCGGGTTTTCAAAGGCCATGGCGCAGGCGGGCGGCACGGTTGCTGGCCTGCCGCTGGGCCTCGTCATTGACGCGTACGGCTGGCAGCCCGTCATGGTGCTGCTGGCGGTGCTGTGTGCCGTCGCGGGCGCCGTGGCGCTGCCGCTGTGGAACACGATGCCGTGGCGGCCACCCACGGCGGTGGCGCTGGTGGATGGCAGCAGTGACGGCCTTGCTTCCATTACGACGCCGCCGTCAACGCCGGCCAAGGCCCCTGCCACCCCTGTTGCCACCGCCGAGCTGCGTAAACGCGGCGGCGGGCGGGAGGATTAAATGTTTGGTTATGGGTGCCCTGCGTGTGGTGGTGGTGTTTGAGTGTTTGCACGCGCCTGCCCACCTGCCGTGATATTGCGGTGACATTTCAAGTGGTGGCCGTCTAATAATAATTAATGATAATTGGCTAACTGCGCGGGGCTTTGGACGCAGGTGGAGGTGCAACCCCTTCCCCACCGCTGCCGCCACCTGCTGCTGCACGCCGCCGCTTGCCGCCACGCGTCAAACGCCCTCGCTGCTCCCCGTCGCCGTCGCCGTCAACGTCGCCCCGTGCACGCGCGTCTGCCATCAACTCTGCCAACTCGTCGTCCTCCACTGCCACCATCTCCACGCCGCCTTCATCCTCCCCGCCGCCGTCTCCACCACCGCCGCCACCACCGGTGTCGCCTTCACTCTCGGTGTCAGTGCCGTCGCTGCCTGCCTCTCTCTCGCTGCCATCGTCACCATCGTCCTCACTGCTGCCGCCGTCGTCATCGTCGCTGCCGCTCTCGCCACCCTCGCTGTCTGTCTCTTCGTCGTCCTCGTCAGTGGACCCAAACTCGCTGTCATCGTCGTCGTCGCTCCCGTCGTCGCTCTCCTCGCCGCCGTCGCCCTCCACACTGCTGGCGTCATTGATGTTGCGCGTGGCGGCCACAGATGCCGCGGTAGCCCCGTCGGCGCCAGACGGTGGCAGTGGAGAGACCGCACCGCCAGCACCGCCAGCGACGGCTGTAGCAGCTGCGGCAGGCGCCGCTCCACTACTGGCTGGGGGCGGAGCACTGCTCGCGGTGGCGGCAGCACGACCCCACGTCCGCTTGCCCACGTACGCCCGCAGCGCATCCAACTCTGCATTGTCAATCATTGAGAACTGCACCGTCTTGCCGTCCAGCATGCTGATGTCCACGTCAAACGTGCGCGTCACCGTGCCGCCTGCATGTACGTGGGTTGCGTGCGTAGGTGCGTGAGTGCGTGAGTGTGTGGAGTCGGTGCTTGTGTGCCCCCCACCCCGCAACAAACGCACCAGAGCGCGCGACGGCGACGGCGGCAATGTCGGTGTGCGGGATGCACAGCAGCGGCTTCATGCCAAACAGGAAGCAGCGGCGGAGCGGGAAGAGGACGCCGTCATTCACCTTGTAGTAGCACTTGATGGAGGGCGCGCCGGCAGCGGACCGGAACAGGGCGGTGTCTGCCTCACCCACCGTGCCACACATGGCAGCCAGGCAGCCACGCAGGAGGGCAAGGGCATGCTCCGCCTCCAGCCGTGTGCCAGCGCGAAGGGTGCCGTCGCCGCCACCGCCCGCGCCACCGCCACCGCCGTCTGCTGATGTCACAAGCCGGCCAACCGCATCAGCATTGACAAACGCGGCGGCAGGCATGTCACGGCCCACCACCCCGCTTGCCCGGCCAGCCTTTGCCAGCGCGGCGCCAGTGTCTGCAAAAGCCACCGCCCGGTGCTCGGCCGCCTTCCCAATAACCACTGGAGTCGCCAGCATGATCACCAGCAGCTGCGTCGCGGCGGCGGACCCCGCGCGGTACGCGTCCTTCACCTCCAGGTTGAACACGCCCGTCACCGACTCTATTGGCACCCACACCGAAGTAGCACCGGCGGCGCCAGTGGCAGCGGCGGCAGCGGCGGCGGCAGCCCCGGTTGGCTTGGGGATAATGGCAATGCCCTCTGCATAAAGCACCACCTCCACGCGGCCACGTGGCACCATGCCCGGCACGTCCGCAATGCGCAACCACGGCGTCGCGCCCGGTGGCGGCTGCCCCCGTGCTGCCACCGCCGCTGTCGCAGACTGGCTGCCACTGGCCGCTGTGGCTGCTGCGCTATTCCCACCCGCCGATGGCGGGGTGGCTGCCACGCCCCGGCGGGCCCCCCCGGTCGGTGGGGGCCGAGCGCCGCCTCGGGCGGGGTGGCGCGGGGGGGGCCCCCCCCCCCCCCCCCCCCCGCCACTCCGTATCTCTTCTGCAATGCCCTGCCCCAGCGGCATGAGCGCCCCCGCCCCCTCCTCGCCCCCGCCCGCCAGTGCCACCAGCCGTGGCGCACACCGCCACCCTGCCGTGGCCGCCGCCAGCGCCTCCATTGTCGTCGATGGTGGGGCTGCTGTCGGTATAAAATTTGTGAGCACCTGATTTATTCACAACTCGCAAACACGGCGGCGCAGCCACCCATGCAACAATTGATGCAGCGCTGGTAATGCGCAGCGTGTGCGTCGTGTCGGCAGTGGCAAACATGCATCGTCGAGGGTGGCTGCGGCAGTGGCAGCAGTTAGGCGGGCAACAACAAAGATACGCGCCCGCGCATCTGGTCACGCAGACATCCGCGCATCATACATCATACTGAAGTTACAGGGGCAGTTCAATAAGGGGGCCCGAATGGGGGCCTGTGGTCAAGTGTCAATGGGGCGCGCGCCGCGAAGGAAGGAGTGTGTGTACCAGGCGGGGGGTGCGGGGGGCTGACGACAGTGACTGCCGCGCCCACCCGCACGCCCGCATGCGACACAACGGTAAGAAGGCTCGCAGCGCACACACACAAGGGTAATATGATACACAGTTCTCATGCGTCTGCCACACGCAACATGAGGGGCCGGCAAGCGGGCGGTGCCGCGCGGGGGAGGGGCACACGGCGCAACGACGAGCGGCACACACACTCACACACACAGACAGTCAGATAGAAGCGCCAAACCAAGAATGGCGGCGGCAGCGCGCACGCGCGGCGTTCTGTACGCGCGCACACGTGCACGAGGGATGATGATGGTGGTGATGACAATGATGGGACTTGGGACTTGGGGAGGCAGGATGAGCAATACACGCAGTGGGGACGCGGGCGCTACAAGGATGGAGGCGACAAAATGACAGTACCAGGTACCGGTAAGGGAAGGGGCTACAGGGCTGCCGCTACCGCTACAGGTCGCTGCACAATGCTACCGGGCAGCATGGCGGGCTGTGGCAGTAAGCTAGGCGGCAGCGGTGGCAGCGGCGGCGTAGTGGGGCCGTGCGCGGGTGAGGCAGGCAGCCACGTGGTTGCGCTCACGCTGCGTACCCGCGACACCGGCAGGAGCGGCGGCGACAGCGGCGGCAGTAGTGAGGCATCCTGCCCGGCACCAGCGACAGCAGCGGGTGTAAAGCTCGGGCTGCGGATGACACGGTGCGTCATCAGCGGCGACAGCGGCGGCGAGGACGGCGGGCACGGGCTGCCGCTGGCGGCGAGTGCACCAGGCACAGCCGACCAGTGTGGCACGGCATGCGACATGAACGGCGCCTTGGGGTGGGCAGCGGACGAAGGCGGCGGCGGCGACTGCGACGGCGGCAAGATGGTAGACACGTCGTAGTCCGCCTCGTCAGTGGCAGGCTTACCGCTGCCGGCCCGCCACCGGCGCAGCCACAGCAGCAGTGCGGAAGAGGCAGAGGCAGCCACCAGTGCCACTGCGGCAATGAGGGAGCGGGTGGACAGCAGCGACTCTGCCACCGCGACGACCGCGGGCAGCGACGCGTCAACGCTGTCGTCGGTGGCGGCTGCGCCGGACGCCATGCGGCGCGCGGTGCCCTCCAGCGTTACCCGCTTGCCAGCGTAGCAGAACGGTACAGAGGCGGTGGCGCCCGGCGTGAAGCGGCCGCCCTCGGTGCGCAGCACATGGAACTCAATGACGTGCGCCTCGGCGCCGCCCCACAGCGGCAGCGCCGCCAGCGGCACCGCGACGGTCGCAAACCGCTGACCAGGCTGCCACACCGCCGTGTACGTGACAGGGCGCCACGACGCGCCGGCGGGCGGTGCACCCACGTACGGCTTGCCGGCCAGTGCCAGCCGCCCCGTGGTGGGTGCGCCCATCATGATGACGGCGCGTGACGTACCAATCAGGTTGCCCGCGCGCTCCATGTCCAGCGTCACCACCGCGTGCACCAGGTCGTCGCGCGTGAAGCAGCGCAGGGAGCCATTGGACGCCAGGTAGGCGTCGTTGGAGGACGCAAACGTCAGGCGGGCGGTGGACGTGCTGGGTGCGTCGTCCTCCAGCATGTCCACCACCACGGTGGCGGCGTCGCCCTCCGGGGCGGCAACCAATGCCGGCGTGACGGCGGTGAGCGTGACGGTGAAACGGCGGCGAGGGGTAATGTCAGCGGCGTCTGCCACCAGCGGCACTGCCACCTCGCCCACCTCCACCCCGTCACCCAGGGTGACGGTGCGCGTCCCTGCCATGAAGTCACGCCCCGCGGCGGCGGGCGTGTAGTACTCCGTGCCGGGGCGCGCGTTGAGGGGGATGGACGGCAGCGTTGCCGGCGCCATCGTCACCGTCACCGCGCCGCAGCTGCCACCCACCCGGCGCAGGCGCACCACCGCGGCGCGCGCTGACTTGGCCACCGTCACGGTCGGCGTGTCAATCACCAGGCGCCCGGGCAGGCAGGTGACGTCCTCGCCAATAGCGATGCCACATCCGGCCGACCCGCACCAGAACGTCTCCCACGACGCCAGCCCCTTCTGCCCGCTCACGGTGGCCACCCACTCCAGCAGATGCGACTTCAGCCGCCACTCACCGTGCGACGCCTTGGTGGTGCCCGTCATCGTCGGGCTGTCGTGGCCCGCAATGGCAATGGCGGAGGGCAGGTGGCCGGTCCAGTCCTGGAAGCGGTACGCCAGCCTGGCGGACTCACCCGGCGCCAGGTCCAGCCCCCAGGCAAAGCGCAGCGGGTCATTCACAACGTCCTCCCAGAAATGCAGCGAGTTGCGCGCCCACGACAGCGTGACGGACGAACCCACAGGCACCACGGTGGACCACCCGCCGCCATCCACCCCCGGCCCGTCACCGTACGGCACGTTTGCCCACAGACCGTCGCCCAACCCCACGCGCATGTTATGGTGCCGCAGGTTGTGCGGGTAGGCGGCGGCAATGCGGAGGCGGCGCAGCGGCAAGCCGCGGCACGCCACCACTGGCAGCACGCCACCGACGTTCCAGGACGACGGCAGGCGGCTGCAGCGCGCGTGCAGGTCTGCGCCGCTGCCGCCGCGCGGCGTCAGGTATGCCGGCAGGGCGTCACCGTCGCCCGCCACGCCAGCAAAGCTGCCGTCCAGGTCCTCAATGACGGCAGCGTCAGGCCGCGCCGCGCCCAGCCGCGCCTGACTGTGGTCCCACCGCGTGTCCACAAAGGTGGACTCGTAGCCGGCGTCGCCGGCAGAGTAGGCGTCGCAGCCGGCGCACGGTGCCACCGCGGGGGACGCGGCGTCATTGAAGCCAATGAAGGTGGCGCCGTCCACCAGCAGGCCAGTCGCAGCAGGCAGTGCCAAGCCAGGCGCTGCGCGGCGGCTGCGGCTGCGGTCAGCAGCGTCGGTCAGTGCAAGTGCAACCACCAGCGGCCGCACCAGCTTGTTGGCGTGGCGGCCGCCCACCAGGTGGCCACTGGGCGCCGGTGGCATGGAAATGCCGCCGCCGCCGTTGCCAATTGCCACCGCTTCCACAATCTCCAGCGGGCCACCACCCTCCCACATCAGTCCCACACCCTTGTTGAAGGCAGACGTCAGGCGCGCCATGGCGGCGCGTACCGGTTGTGCAACCGTCGACTGCGACGACGCCGCGCAGCCGCCAGCCGTGGGTGTGTATGCAGACAGGCGGATGCCGTCACCGGCATTGTCACGCGCCAGCAGGTCGTCCGCCTGGCGCAGCGGCGCGGTGGCTGCGCATGCCGGCAGGCGAATGCCCGCCGCCGCGCTGGACGTCAGGAGGAAGCCGGTGGACTCACCAGCGACGGCGCGGCAGGCAGACACCGCCACGGCGGGTGACCCCAGCAGGAAGCCGGCGTCTGCGTGGCGCTGCACGACACGGGAGCGGCGCGTCCCGCTCACCAGCACGTCCGCCAGTACCACCTCTTGCTCCACGCCGCGCAGCACCGCCACACCAGCGCCAGACGCCGCCAGCACGGCGGCATGCGCCACCGTCACGCCATGCACGCCGTCAATGGCAATGCCGTCGCTGCGTGGGTGCGACACCAGCACGCTGCGCACCGCCATGCCGCCGCGCGCGTGCCGCGCCGGCCACGCGCCTGCGGCACCGGGTGCCACGGCGGTAAACGACAGCGCAGCATGGCGGTGCGACCCCAGGCCCAGCAGCGCCGCGCCTGCCAGCGTGAAGGCGGGAGAGCGCGTCCCGCTGGTCGCATGCGGCGCCAGTACGACGACTGCCGCGCCAGCCGCGCCGGCGGCGGAGCCGTCCAGCGTAATGGGGTAGTCCAGCAGCACCGCCTCGCCGCCCACGCTGTGGCGGTGGCGCTCATGCGTGGTGATTACCACGTCATGCGCCGCCGCCACGGGTGTCGCTACCCACAGGCTACGGCCGCTAGCGGTGACGGCGCGCACCGCCACCTCCTCTGCCACCGATCCGCGCCCGGCTGCGGTCAGATGCAGGCGGCTACCCGGCCGCCACGTCACACCCGCGCCGCCCACATGCACCTGCGTGTCGCCCGCCTCCATGCGCGTCACCAGCGGTGCCCACACCGGCGATGCCGTGGCACCCACCAGCGCCAGCCGGCCGCCAGCCCGCAACAACGGGCCAGGGGGCGGGGGGGCGGCACCCGCCGACCCGGCGGCGTGCGCCCCCGCGGCATGCAGCGCGCGGAGGGGCGTGAAGCCAACGCGGACGGCGCGGAGGCGGGGCGCGTCTCCCGCCCCGCCCCCCAGCCCGCCGCCCCCCGCCACCCCCACCGCGCCCGCCGTCAGCGTCAGGTCGGCGCGCGGGTCCAACACCAGCGACCCGCGCACCACAAGGGAGTGCATCGGCGGCGGCGAGACGTCCAACAGCAGGGTGGTGCCTGCTGGGATGACGACCGCGTCGCCAGCGGCAGGCACGCTGCCTGCCCCCCACGAGGCCGCCTGCGACCACAGCGGCGCGTACGTGAAGGTGAGGCCAAGGGGGCGCAAGTCGCTGGGCGGCACGATGCCGTAGCCAGCGCACGTCACCTCCACGCCGCCATGCGTCGCCACGGCGGGCAGTGCCGCCGCGTCAGCCGGTACCGGCGCCGGCCCCGCGCGGCAGATGATGGTAGTGGCATGCGCCCCCACCACGGCGCACAGCACGCCCGCGAGGGTGACGGTGACCGCCGCTGCCTCGCCGCCGCTGCCGCACTGTAGGCCCGTGCCGCTGATGTGAACCAGGTAGCCCCCCTCCCGGCTGCCCACGTCGGGAATGACGGCATGCACGCTTGGCGCCACGGCGTCGCCGCTGGCGGCAGCGGCCCCCGCTTTGATGATGGCGCTCGCCGACGGGGCGGACGACACCAGCCGCCCGCCGCCCTCAACCGTCGCCGCCACCTCCACGGTGCACCATCCCGCCGTGGCTGCGGCTGCAACCGCCGCTGCACGCGCCGCCACCGCGGCCGGCCAGTCAACCCGCGTGTCAACCTCCACCGCCACAGTAGCAACCGCCGCGGCGTCCTTGCCGTCGGCTGCCGCCAGCACCCAGTCAACTGACACGGTGCACGCCGTGTCCTCACCGCGCGCCAGGCTGGCAGCATCCAGCGCCAGCAGTGGTACCGCGGTGGCAAGCGTGGTGGCCGCCACTGGGCAAGCCTCCAAGGTAACAACGCGCTCTGCGCTGCTGCTGCCGCATGCGACACGCGCCGTGACGGCGGCACACCCCAGCACATGGCGGCGTGTGTGCAGTACGACGCGAGAGGCGACCAAGGAAGCGGCTGCCGGCAGGCGAATGGGGCTGCCAGTGGGCGTCGCAGCGGACGGCACGCCAGCGGCGTTGGTAGACAAGTGCAGCGCAATGGTGCGCGTGGTTACACTCGGCACCGACGGCACGTCAGCGCGGCGCAGGGTGCAGTGAAGGGAGGTGGCATCCGCAGCCGTCGCCGTGACGTCGCAGGGCACGCCACACACGGACACATTCGCAGACGACGGCAGGTGGCTGCCAGTCACCACGATGGCAGCGCCGCCAGCGGGCGACCCCAGTGCCGCCGTTGCCACGGCGTCCACACGGCCGCCCACCACCACGCGCACGTGTGCCGGTACCCATACATCGGCACCGTCGGCGCCGGCACCCAGGCGCACCACCGGCACGTGCGTCCCGGCTGGCGTGGCAGCATGCAGCGTGCAAACGATGGTGTCGGTGGACGCGCGGCGGATGGCGCACGGCATACCACCCACCGTCACCGTCACCGGCGTGCCAGTGGCGGCCAGGTGGCGGCCTGTCAGCGTCAGCGCGGCGGTGTCCAGCGCCGCAGCGGTCAGCATCGGCGACCCCGCGAAATGATACACAAAGTTGCCACCGGCAGCGCGCGGCGGCGTCCCAGCCGCAGCGCCAGCATCAGCAGCCGCAACGCCGGTGCGCCAGGTGTGCGTCACTTGCGCAACCAGGCGGTCGGTGGTGGCTGCCGTGGTGGCGCGCGCGGGCGGCAGGCGGCAGTACAGGCGGGTGGAGGATGCGGGCTCAGTGCCGGGCGGCGCGGGCACCAGGGGGCAGGGCACGCCACCCACCGACAGCTCGCTGGCTGCCGGGTCAAACCCAGAGCCGCTCACCGCCGCCACAATTCCGCCACCGGCAGGCGCCGCCGGCGGGTACACGCGCTCCACCACCCCCGGTGCGCGGCCCAGCGGCACCACTGCCACCGCGGCGGCGCTGCCAGGCAGCAGGTGCAGCGCCATGCCGGCGTCGCCAACCCGCGACCGCAGGGCGGTTGCAGCAGTCCAAGCAGCCGCCGTCACGGGGATGTACACCGCGCCACGGCTGCCAAACTCCAGGGCGGCGGTGCTACCCACCACGCCGCCGCCAGGTGCCAGGAATGTGACGCTGCCACCGGCTGCCGCCAGGGCGGCGGCATCTTGCGCATGTACCTGCAGGCGCTGGTTAGGCACGCCGCCCGCCAGCAGCGGTGACGCGTCCCATGCCAGGACGGGCGTGCAGGTGGCAGACTGCTCGTACGGGCCCACACGCAGTGTCACCACGTGGCCGCCAACCGAGCGCGCCGCGGGGTACGTCAGTGTCAGTGTCAGGTCGCCGCGCATGGGCGGCGGCAGCGGCGAGCCCGGCGCGAGTGGCGCGGGCGGCACGTCACACACAATGTGGCTGGCATTGGCGCCTGGACGCACGATGCACTCGCTGGCATCCGGCAGCGCCACGGTCACCGTTGCACCCGCCAGCGACCCCCACGCACCCACCAGCGTCAGCGTCGCACCACCCGCCACGCTGCCACATGCAGGCGTCACAATCGTCGAAGCGGGTACGACTCCCAGCACCAACGGCGCGCCCGACAGGCCGCCATGATTGCGCCCCGCACGCACAGGCGCCGCATCGTGGTCATGGCCATCTGCCAGCACACGCCCGCTGCCGCCGCTGCTCGCAACCGCCGGCGCAAACCGTGGGTCGGCAACCAGCGCGTCTGCCATGTCGGCGTGGCTGACCGCCACGCCCTTGAACGGCACGTACACCGACACGGCGGCGCGCGGGTTGGGCGCGCCACCGGCATCCAGCACGCACGCCAGCAGCACGTCGGAGGCATCCAGCACACGGCACAGGCTGCCGCCCACATGCACCACCGGCAGGACGGACCGGCGAGTGGACACGCCTACCGGCATGAACCCGGCGCCCGCCACGTACAGCACGGCGCCAAGCGCCGCCTCGCCGTGCACCGCGGAGGTGGCGTACACGGCCGGCGTGGCGGCTGACGATACCAGGAGGGCGGGCGCCGCCGCAGTCGGCGCGGCGGGCACCGGCAGCGTGGCAGACAGGACGGTGATGGGCAGGGTGGTGGTGTCGTGCGCCGCGGCGTGCAGCCGCAGGATGGCGGTGGGCACCAGCGGCGTCGTCCACACCGCCAAGGTGTCCAGCGCCACCACTGCGTCCGCGTCCACGCCCTCGGCGCCGAGCGCCAACCCACCGGCACCCACGCGCAGCGGCCAAGTACGGTCGGCGGCAGAGTTGGGGACGTAGGTGGCTGACAGCACAACCAGCTCGTCCGCGGAGCTAAAGTCGGATGCCACCGCCAGCACCTGGCTGCGACTGCCCGCCGCCACAAGCGCGGTGATGGGCAGCCAGGCCGACGCAGGTGCGGCGGGGATGGGCACCGACACGACGCTGAAGCCGGCCTTCAGGCCATGCACGCGGTAGGTGTGCAGGTCGGTGCAGGTGTTGGGGAAGGATAGATCATTGAGGAAGGGGTCGATGGGGTGGCGGCTGGGGCGTGACACAGCAACTGCAAACACCACGACGCCGCAAGACGGCGCCAGACCCACAAACCAGCCGCGAGCCGCATACGGCGCCGCTGCGGATTTGGCACCCTGACCATGCGTGGCAGCGCTGCCGTCAGCTGGCAGCGACGACGAGTCTGCCAGGCGCAGCACGGCACCCTTTGGCAGGGTTGCGCGCAACGACACGAGCGCGTGAACCGTGAAGCTGTCCTCATTGTGCTGCCGCGTGTACGGCAGCGCCACGGTGACGCCAGCAGGGAAGCCGGCAGCCGCCGCGCCATGCGCATTGCCAGCGCCCGCCGTGTATGACACGTCCCCCGTGCTGACGCCCGCCAGCGGCAGCCCCGGTGCCGTGTGGCTGAACAGGGAGGCGGGGCGCGCACCATACTCGCCGCCCGCCAACCGCGCTGCCAGCGCGGGCGGCGCACACACCACGCCACCATCCGCGTCCCACCGCGGCTCCACCACAAATGCGGTATCGCCGTCCGCCTCCACGTACAGCACGTCCGCCTCAGCGGCGGCAGGCGCCTGTGCCCCTGCTACCACCGCGCCGCAGCCGATGGTCACGCGCAGCGGCGCGGCGGGCCGGCTGTGCAGGCCGCGACCAGACAACCGCAGCAAGCGGCCGCCAGCCAGCGAGCCCACTACGTCACGAGACGCCGCAGCGCCCGTGGTGGTTGCAGACGCCACGGCTGCGCGCAGCGGCGCTGACTCTGCCATTGCGCCCGACACTGCCGCCACCAGCTCCGCATGTGACAGCTGCGTCCAGTCATGTGCCGTCGCGCTACCCCCCGCCGCCGCCGTCGACGCGCCGCTGTTTGCGCGCACCAGGCGCGGGCGGCCGGCAGCGGCAGAGGCAACCACATCGTGGCCTGGCCATGACAGGAGGGCGGCAAGCGCGTCCACGCCGGCCGCTGGCACGCCAGGCGGCAGGTGCGGCGCGTTCAGCAGCTCACTGACGTCCACCACGTCCACGCGCGTCACCTGCGACACGTACGCCAGCGGAGTGGCAGACGCTGCCGCCAGCACCGTGTGCCCAGACGGCAGGCGTACCGCCACAGCAACGGAGGCGCTAGGGCGGGCGGCGGCGGCAGCGGCAGAGGGCGGGGTGCAGCGCAGCTCCATGTGGAAGAAGGGTGCCAGCGGCGCGCCTGGCACCACCGCGTCCTCCACCCGCACGCCTGCCACCACATCCAGCCAGGCGCCCGTTTCCGCCTTGATGCGCACCGCCAGGTCAGTGCACGGCGCGGTACCCACCGTCACGCCCAGCGCCGTGCCGCCGCCGTTGCTCACCACCGCCGTCACCTCACTGACTGCCACGTGCGTGAGCAGCAGGGTAAGCGGGATGCCGCCAGCCAGTGGCAGGGAGGCAGGGCGCACCGCAGCCACTCGCGCCGCGTACGCCGGCACCGCCAACGACGTCCAGTACCGCACCAGCGCCGACACGGTGATGAGATCATCGTGCAGATCAGGCGGCGGCGCCACACCGGCGCCACGCAAGATGGCGTGCGCCGACGTGGTCAGCACCAGGGAACCAGTAGCTGCCACACGGTTGGTGAGGGTGGCAGGTGAACGGCGCGCGTCAGCGGGCAGCGCTGGAAGCCCCAGCCGCACTACCGCAATGCCAGGCGCGTCAGGGACGGGTGTCAGAGACAGCACCTCCACCGGTACCTCCACTGTTGAGCCCGTCGTTGTGGTGGTGGCGGAGGGTTCCGCCGCCAGTGTCAGGCGCGCAGTCAGGTCGGTGGCAGCGCCCGGCGGCGCCCACATGCGCACAGTCACTACGGTGGGTGCCACGTCAGAGGCGTCCAGCGTCTGCCGGCTGCCTGCCGCAGCAGCAGCCGCGACCGCCGCCGCGGTGGCCGACGCGCTGGCAGGCGGCAGGAGGGCTGGCGTCAGGGAGAAGGCGGTGGCGGGCGTGTGCAGCACGGTGGCGGCGCCCTTGCCCGGCACAAACACCTGCCAGCCGGCGGCAGGCGCATGCGGCGCGGTGGCGGGATCGTGCGCCTCCGCGTCGCTGCCGTCCGGCAGCAGGGCGCACAGGATGCAGGTGTCGGTCGCCGCCTGCATGGCGCACCGCAGGCCGCCAAAGTGCACCACGTAGTCACCCGCCGATGCAGGTGCCATGCCCGTCGCCCGCAGCGCCTCTACCGCGCCGGCGTCGGGGCCCAGCGCTACACCTGACAGCCGCACAGTGGCGCCCATGGTAGCGGTAGCGGGCTCCACCGCCACAATGACGGGCGTGGCGGCGGGGTGTGGCAGGTGGACGCAGGCGCCGGGCGTGATGCACAGAGTGGGTGCGCCGGCAGGCTGCGCGCGCACCTCCACCAGCGGCGCCAGGCCAGGGGTTGGCACGCGCAGCGCGGCGCCGCCCAGGCTCATTGGCGACAGCAGCGTGCCGCCCGGGTATGCCAGGCGTACCTCGCCTGCCGTCCGGAGGCCCGTCAGGCCCGACTTGTCCAGCCGCAGCGTCAGGTTGTCGGACCCACCCGCGGCCGCACCGCCGCCCAGCGACACCAGGTAGGTGCGGTTCATGCACGTACCGCCGCCCGACACGCGCACACGCACGCCGGCGGCGGCGGCGGCGGGCGCCAGTGCTCTCGCCACCTCACGCGACGACGCGCCCACCCGCACGCCCACCCACGCTGACGCGCCCAGCGCCAGGTGGAACTCGCCGCCCAGCGGCGCGCCACCTTCGCTGATGCGCGTCAAGGTAACCAGCGGCGCGTCGGCGGGCGACTTGGCACGCGCGCCCCGCGCCGGCGTGCGGCCGCTCGCCTCCGCGGGCGCCAAGCTCAAATCCACGGCACGCAGGGAAAAGGTGGCGGCGGCGTCGCCGCACGCAACCAGCGGGTTGGGCGGCATGCGCCACGTGATGTCAAACGTGTGCATGGCGCCGCCGCTGCCCGCTGCGGCAGCGCGCAACACCGCAAAGGTGGCAATGGGTGCGGCATCCAATGCCGCCAGCCACGCCGCGGTGGCGTCGGACGGCATGGAGTGCACGGCGTCGCGAGCGGCGGCAGCAGTGGTGGACAGGGTGGGGAATGCCCACTGCGTGGCAGCCAGCGCGGTAGAGTCCTCTTGCGGCTCTGCGGCCAAGCGGCGGACAACGGTGACGGGGCTGCTGGACAGCGTGATCTCATCCAGGCCCAACGCGCCACCCGATGCGTCCACCTGGCCCAGCGGCGGGCCCACCGCCAGGGCGGTGACACGCAGGCGGCTGCGCGTCAGCCGCGCCACCAGGTCGGCCGCCGGGCTACCGCTGCCGTCGGCGTCGCGCGGCAGCAGGTGCACGCAGGTGTGGTGCCAGCCGCCGTCGGCGGGTAGGGTGGCGGTGGCTGCCAGCGGCGCGGCGTCCGTGTCCACCACGCCGCCATTCAGCGCCACGGTGAGCCACGTGTCGCCGCCGTTTAGCGCCAGCAGCAGGGTGGCGTGCGTGGTGGGCGGCAGGCGGGCAGCGAAGCACAGGTAGGGGTGTGCATTAATGTCTACGCCGCCGGTGGCGGGTGACAGCGGCGGCGATGCGGCGTACGGCTCCGCCAGGTGGAGGGAGCCGCGGCCGCAGAATGCACCGCCATACGCGGCGTCGGGCAGCAAGCCGGCGCCGCCCCGGGAGCTCCAGTTGCCACCCGCACCGCGGTCCTCAAACGACGCCTGCCACGCCATCCGCCAGGCGGGCGACCCGGTGGCGGGCTGCTCGTACAGAAAGTCGCACTCCACGCCCAGGAAGGAGTCCAGCGCCGTGCGCACCGCCGCCTCCGTGGCGGCGGCATGCAGGAGCGGAGAGCGGCGGGTGAAGCGACCGCCTACCGTGGCGTCAAACGCAAAGAAGCCGGCGGAGGCGGCAGGGCTGAGCGTGACGCGGTCCGCCAGCGCCGGCCGCGCCGCCGACACGCTCACCGCAAACAGGCGGTCGTGCGCCGCGGCGGTGGTGGTTGACGCGTGCCCCCAGCTGTGGATGCGTGCCGCCACCGACACGTGCGCGCCCTCCGCCTCCCCCCGCCCGCCCACCTCATGCTGCACCTCCAGGTAGTACGACGCGCCGCCAATGAGCGTCAGCGGCGCGCTGGCCTGGCTGGCGGTCAGGAAGTAGGCGCGCAACGGCACCGGCACCGTGACGGTCGCCACGGTGGTCAGGTTGACCAGGTCCAGTCCCAGCGTGCCGTCTGCCACCATGCCAGCCTCTTGCGGCGCCAGCGTGAGCAGCAGGCGGGCGGGCGTATCAGCGGCCAGGTACAGCGTGTAAGTACCAGTGATGGCGGGCGTGAACACGGTGGCCAGCACCTCAAACGTGTCGGCCCGCACCGTCACACCGCCATCCGCCGCTGCCGCTGCCGCTACCGTCGTGGTGGACGTGGAGGCAGGCGACACCGCCGGCCGGGCGTCACCCGTCACTTCCAGAACCGGCAGCAGCGTCGCCGCGGTGCCGGCGGGCGTGGTGGGCGTGTCACGCACCTGGCTGGTCATTGATGACGATGCCAGCGACTGCGCCGCCTTATACGCGGCGTACCCGACTGAATACAGCATGCTGGCGCCGCGGCCCGTGGCAGCGCCGGCGGCCGTCACAGCGCCGGGCGTGGAGCGCGGCAGTAGCAGGCGCAGGACACCAGGCGGGCCGCCGTAGAAACGTGGCACGGTGGGTGGCGCGAGGTAGGCGGCGGTGAAAGTAGCGGCAGCGGCGGCAGGCGAGGCAGGCGACGGCGGCAGGACGGGCTGGTGCAGGCGCCCCGCTGCCAGCGGGATGCCTTGCGCCTGCAGCCGCTGCGCCGTCAGCACCGTGTTCCGCAACGGCCCCTGCGCCGCCAGCGCGTGTGCGTACCGGCGGCGCACGGGCGCCGTCGGGTGCTCGCCGTCCGTCACGGTGGCGTCTGACTGCAGCAGGTGGTGCAGCAGGTCAGGCGGCAGGGCGGGGCGGGTGCGGCACAACGTGGACGTGCCGTTGGCCGCCAGCACGTCACACGGCTGCGATCCAAAGGAAATAGTCGCGCCCGCCGGTGCACCTGCCACCACGACCAGCGCACCGCCCGCTGCAGAGCCGGTGCGGGGCGTCACTGACAGCAGGGCGGGCACCACCTCCTGCTGGAACAGCGTGCCGTCTGCCGCCACGCGCAGTGCGCTGGCGGCAACGCGCACGGGCGTGCTCACGCCCCGCGCATCCACCACCGCCACGGTGTAATTTGTGAGCCCCGCGGCCTCCACCACGTTTGCCGGTGGCGCGCACTCCACCCACCCGGTGGTAGCCACCGCCACCGCCACCTGCCCGCCCACCTGCGACTCAGCGCCGCCGCCCACCAACACGCACGGCGTGCCGTCACCCGCCGTCACAGTTAATCCAGCCGCATCCAGCGGCACGCCGCGCAGCGACAGCCGCCGCACGCTGCCCGGCGTCACCACTGCCGGCTCCACGCCCACCAGCCGTGGCGCGCCTGCCATCAGACTCATGCCCTCTGCCACTCTCGCCGTCCTCCGCCGCCGAGCAACTGCAGTAGTTCGGGCAGGGAGTGGGAGTGGGTGTGGGTGAGGCGGGGGACGGGGTGGGGGCAGGGTGAGGACGCTGGTGCGCAGAGGGCGGGGCCACGGACCAACTGGTGCAGCAGACGCAGACGCGGACGACACAGCAGACGAGTCCGCTTGCACGGCGGCGGCGGCGGCGGCAACGGCCGCCAGCAGCGCCACGACAGCCACGGCGCGCGCCATGGTGGCCACGCTGCGGCCGCCTGTAGGCGTCAGCGCCCCCGACCAGGGGCGTGCGTGTGCCCGGCGCCCCGGTGGCCCCGATGATGGAATTCCGATCTAGGCGCGGCGGCAGGGCGCTGGCAGATGGCAGGTGGCAGATGACAGAAGATGACGCCGGCGTGCCCGATCTTTGCAAAACACCCGCGGCTGCAACGCCACAATTAGGGCAAACCACGCTGGCGCGCAGGCACAACCGCCACAGTTTATAATTATAGGTGCGTATTCTACGTCCGCGCCGCGCCGCCGCCGTGTGCGCCGCTGCCACCGCCCGTCACGCCGCCGCCGCCCATGATTCTCTTCTGGATCGTGGATTTCGCTTGCTGCTGCACCTGCAGAAGGGCGCAGCTGTTTCAAGTGCGCGCGCGTCCGTTACTGCTTGACCCAGGTGGTCTGACATGGGAGATTTTTTCCAACTGATCTTTCCCCCTCCACCGCATCGTACCATTATTGCGCGCCACCCTGCCGGCCGCACATTTACGTGCGATCGCCACCCAGCCACCCTCCGTGGCGTCGCCGCGCTGCGCGTGCCACATTTGTTCCACGCGCTGCCGATCTGGACGCATTTACATTGGGGTATAGTGGGGAGGCGAGAGGAGAGGAGAGGAGAGGGGGGGAGAGGCGAGGAAGAGGAGGAGGAGAGTGGTGAGGAAGAGGAGAAGGGAGAAGGGAATACATGGTGAAGGTTGTGTGAGGACCGTGAGGGGGGATTGAGGCAGGGAGAGGGTAAGGGGGCACCTGTAAGGGTGAAGGCGCCAGGAGTCTGAAAGGGTCGGTCGCCGACAGGTGCACGCGACAGCCACCATGGTACGTGTGCGGCGCGACGGTGGCTATCTGTGCTCCCCTTGCGACCCTCGCCACACCCCCGTTGTCCCAACCAACATTGCAGGCGGCGGCAGCGGCGGCGGCGGCTGGCGGCGGCGGCGGCGGCGGCGGCGCAGCGGCGATGGCGGCAGCATCAGGCGGCG
>Ga0066256_1002007_pt1 | contig 24233 bp, 22 predicted proteins | sample ThiBio_1000_biof_FD_87107 | JGI IMG/M metagenome (GOLD analysis project Ga0066256, IMG submission 87107) | Wastewater bioreactor microbial communities from Cape Town, South Africa - Thiocy_expt_1000_biof (version 2) | ecosystem: Engineered > Bioreactor > Thiocyanate-remediating >... | reverse complement strand
TCTTCGGGAAACTCAAAAACGCCAGAGGCTTGGCCACCAGATACGACAAACGAAGCGATAACTTCCTCGCTGCCATCAAGCTCTTCTGCACACGCCTATGGATCGCCGCTAATGAGTCTACGCCCTAGCTCCCGATTGACCGTTGAAGCCGACACCTGCGTCAACCGTTTATCTCGCCAGTCCGCGATATCGGGTCCGGTGATTGAAAGGATTTGGCGCTTGAAAACAGGATAGCGCCGTTTCAACATATTGAGCCTGAGTTGTTCCCATCGGGCACCGCCTTTGCCTGGCGAGATTTCGTCAGCATAGCGATCGAACGCGTCAGCAACTGTTGCGCCTTCGGACAGGCTGGGGTCGTTGATGATCGCCTCCGGCTCTACGTCTTCAATGATTTTGCTTTCGGTAGTGATGGCCCAAGCTTCGGCCTCCGCCTTGGTATCAAAGGTTGCCGAGACTGTCTTGCCCATGCGGCGAACCTGAACTCGCCAAGCCTTTTTCCGCTTCTGGATCGTAGCCATTGTTTGTATCCTCCTTGCTCCAATCAATGACGGGACCAACCTAAGTATCGTGTCACACTTGGCACAATAGCTGGTCAAAACATGTAAGTTTGCGTCATGGATTGTAAAAGAAAATACATTGATTTCAACGCCATCGCCGGAAGACGTTACTTTGCAATGACTTCTTCTGGGCACCATTTTCCTATTCGCCTCTAGTCGGCGCTGCCACGGCGTCGATCTTGAACGGTTGAAATCCGTTATCGACGGGCTCTCGATCATGGAGGACGATCAGCAATCACGGCTGGAGATGTGAGGGCGTTTGCGAGGCGGCCAGGAAAGACCAGTCGTTTGCCGGCTCCGCTCTTTTTCGCCATGGAGTTGCGACGGGGCGATGCGCTTCCGCACCGCAATCTGCTGCGCAGCCGTCAATTCCGCAGGACCGTTCACCAGGAACGGCAAGCATCAATAGCTATTGATTGCCACGTCCGGTAAGATGCGGGACGTAGCGATAGAATCCAGCCACTCCAGCAAAGGAGAGCCTCAGCACTTCACATCTGGATGGGTGATCGGGGCCCAAGCGCCGCTCGACGCGCAGGATTGGCGAGGCCATCCCATGCGCACCGACCGGGAAAGACCCTTGAAAATCGCTTTGCAGTCCAAAGACCGTAACGTGGCGCTTTTAAGGATGCGCCGAAGACCGGCCGATAAGGAGGATGCCATGACCAAGACCCAGACCGGCTCGACGATGAGCACGGGCGCGCCTGCTGCCAGTGATCGCAATTCGCTGACGATCGGCCCCGATGGCCCGATCCTGCTGCACGATGTCCATTTCCTGGAGCAGATGGCGCACTTCAACCGCGAGAAGGTGCCTGAGCGCCAGCCGCATGCCAAGGGTTCGGGTGCGTTCGGCGTGCTCGAAGTCACCGAGGATGTTTCGCGCTACACCAAGGCGGCGCTGTTCCAGAAGGGCACTTCCACCGAGATGCTGGCGCGCTTTTCCACGGTCGCCGGCGAGATGGGCAGCCCGGATACCTGGCGCGACGTGCGCGGCTTCTCCCTCAAATTCTACACCAGCGAGGGCAATTACGATCTCGTCGGCAACAACACGCCGGTGTTCTTCGTGCGCGATCCCATGAAGTTCCCGCATTTTATCCGCAGCCAGAAGCGGTTGCCCGATTCCGGCCTGCGCGACAATCACATGCAGTGGGATTTCTGGACCAACAATCCGGAAACCGCGCACCAGGTCACTTATCTGATGGGCGTTCGGGGCTTGCCGCGCACCTGGCGGCACATGAACGGCTATGGCTCACATACCTATATGTGGGTGAATGCCGAGGGCGAGAAGTTCTGGGTGAAATATCACTTCCATACCCGGCAGGGCATGGCGTTCTTCTCCAATGCCGAAGCGGCCGCGATGGCCGGGGCCGACGCCGATTTCCACCGCCGCGACCTGTTCGAGGCGATCGCGCGCGGCGAGCATCCGAGCTGGCGGCTGTCGGTGCAGGTGATGCCCTATGCCGAGGCGAAGGCTTATCGGATCAATCCGTTCGACCTCACCAAGACCTGGTCGCACAAGGACTATCCGCTGATCCCGGTCGGCACGATGACCTTGAACCGCAACCCGGAGAATTTCTTCGCCCAGATCGAGCAGGCGGCCTTCTCCCCCGGCAACACTGTGCCCGGTATCGGCCTGTCGCCCGACAAGATGCTGCTCGGCCGCGCGTTCGCCTACAATGACGCGCAGCGCAACCGCATCGGCACCAACTTCCACCAGTTGCCGGTCAACAAGCCCAAGGTGCCGGTCAACACCTATATGATGGACGGTCAGATGGCCTATGACCATAGCGGCAACCAGCCGGTCTATGTGCCCAATAGCGGCGGGCGGCCCTGGGCGGACGAGGAAGGCCCGGTTGCCGATGGCTGGGAAGCGGACGGGGAAATGGTCCGCAGCGCCTATACGCTCCGCCCCGAGGACGATGACTTCACCCAGCCGGGCATCCTCGTGCGCGAGGTGTTCAATGATGATCAGCGCGCCAAGCTGGTGGATCAGGTCGCCGGCAGCCTGCTCGGCGGTGTGCGCGAGCCGGTGCTGAGCCGCGCGTTCGATTACTGGAAGAGCATCGACGCCAACGTCGGCCGGCGCATCGAGGACAAGGTTCGCGCCGGCGCAGCGTCCCAGCCCGCCGAGGGCATGGGCGAAGGCTGATGGTCGGGAAGGGGACTGTGGCGTTGGCCCTGCCTGCCGCAGCCCCCTCGACACGGAAAGGCCATGGCATGAAGGTCGGCTATCCGATTGGCAGCCTCTCCAGAGGAACGGTCAATCGCAAGCTTGCCGGCACGGTTATCCGCCTTGCTCCCGAAAATCTTGCCTTCGCTCGACGCGCTGCGCTTTGTGATACCGGAATGTAATCGCTCGATCCCCGGCAACCTCACGAATGCGATCGACCGTGGCGAGCCGACCCTATGCAACAGCTTCGCCAACAGGCCGCCAGCCCTTCGTGGAGACCGTGCCCGGCGCTGAAATCGGGACGGCAGAGCCTCCGCATCGCGGCTTGCGCGCATTTGCCCGGCCATTTGCCGTCCAATCGGCACACGCGCCATGCGAGCCGGTCTCCGGACCGACTGGCCGGCTGGTCCCGCTCCCTGCGCCTGTTCGCGAGCTGGCGATGCGCCGCCGCGCAAGCCGTCGGCCGGGCAGCGCCGCGCTCAGGCGTGGGTCATCAGGCTCTCGGCCAGGCCCTCGAACAGCCGGCGGCCGTCGGTGCCGCCGTGGCCCTTGTCGATGGCGCGCTCGGGGTGGGGCATCATGCCGAGCACATTGCCGGTATCGTTGAGGATGCCCGCAATGTCGCGCGCCGAGCCGTTGACCGCCTCGCCATAACGGAAGGCGACGCGCCCCTCGCCTTCCAGCCGGTCGAGCGTGGCCGGATCCGCGACATAATTGCCGTCATGATGGGCGACGGGCACGGTGATGCGCTCGCCCGCGGCATAGCGGCTGGTGAAGGCGCTCTGGCTGTTCTCGACGGTGAGCGCGACATCGCGGCAAACGAAATGGGTGCCGGCGTTGCGCATCAGCGCGCCGGGCAGCAGCCCCGCCTCGGTCAGCACCTGAAAGCCGTTGCACACACCGAGCACGAAGGTGCCCCGCGCCGCCGCCTGCGCCACCGCCTGCATCACCGGCGAGCGCGCCGCCATGGCGCCCGAGCGCAGATAATCGCCGTAAGAGAAACCGCCGGGCACGCCGATCAGGTCCAACCCCTCGGGCAGCTCGGTCTCACGGTGCCAGACCATCTCCGGCTTGCTGCCGCCCACGGCCTCCAGCGCGACGGCAAGGTCGCGGTCGCAGTTCGATCCGGGGAAAACGATGACGGCGCTTTTCATCGTGGGCACTCCTGTTCCGGTCAGCCGAGAAGCTCGACCCGGTAATTCTCGATTACGGTATTGGCGAGCAACTGGCGGCACATGGCGTCGACCTCGGCCTCGCCGGTGCCATCGGCCAGCTCCAGCTCGATCAGGCGGCCGGCGCGCACGTCATTGACGCCGCCGAAGCCCAGCCCGGCCAGCGCATGCTGGATCGCCTTGCCCTGCGGATCGAGCACGCCGGGCTTCAAGGTGACGAATATGCGGGCTTTCATGGGGGCCGAGTCCTCTTTCAAACTGCGCGGGGGACGGATGCCGCAGGCCCTAGCCCCGCCGCGCCCAAGCCGCAAGGGGCGAGCGCGGACCGGCCGCCCGCATTGCGTCATCCCGCATCGCGTAATATTGTTGCGAAGGTCACGAAAGTCGCGGGGTGGACGCGAAAATTTTTGCGCCACCGGACCGGGCCGCCCTCGACTGGCTCCTGCGCGCGTCCCTCTCATCGAATCCGGTAGTAATCGGCGACGCGGTCCAGCGCGAAACCCAGCACCAGCTTGCCCGCCCGCGCCGGCCAGCCGAGCGCCCGCTCGGCCGCGCCCAGCCCCTCGCAGGCGCAGGCGACCCGCCACAGAATATCCGAGAGACCCGGCCCGGCAGCGGCGAGCGCGCCGTGCAGCCGATCACGCGCCGCGATCTGGCGCAGCGAGCGATCCGGCGCGCCCGGTCCGACCCGCCGGCCGCCGGAGGGCGCGGCGGCGCTATCCCAGTTCATCGTCACCCGCGCGCCCATCGCGGCCCGCTCCCAATCGCGGCGGATCGTCTCCGAGGCGTCGAACTGGCGGCGGCTGAGCAGCTTGTGGGTATAAAGCCAGCTTGCCGGCGACTCGCCGGGATTGACCATGACCGTGCAGCGCTCTCCGTCCGGCCCCTCGATCTGCTGCGCGATCAACCGCTGCGTTGCCTTCGTGCCGCTCTTCCCCGCCCGTGCCGCCATCAATGTCTCCCTTGCGCATAGCCCAGAAAAGCCATTGCCATGCGGCGAGAATTGTAGGACAGAGATAACCGATACGGTTATATGGGAGCAGGCGAACATGATGACGCGGATCCGGGAGGTGCGCAAGGCGCGCGGCTTGACGCTGGAAGAAGTGGCGGCCCGCTGCGAGCCGCCGACCACCGCGCAGACCATCGGCCGGCTGGAGACGGGCACGCGAACCGTATCGGTCAAATGGCTCAACCGCATCGCCACCGCTCTGGATGTTCACGCCAGCGATCTGGTCGACCTGCCGGAGAGCGCCGCCGTGCCGGTCGCCGCGCTGGTCGGCCCGGACGGCGCCGGCGCGCCGAGCCGCGCGCTGACGCTGGTGCCGCCGCCCGTGCCCAAGGGCGCGCTCGGCATCCGCATGACCGCCTCGCTCGGCGACTATCGCGCCGGGGATGAGCTATGGTGCGAACCGCTGCCACCCGAGCGCTTCACGGAAGGGTTGAACCGCGACGTGCTCGTCCCCCGCCCCGCCGGCCGCTTCCTGTTCGGCCGCATGATCGGCCGCGACGGCGCGATGCTGCACCTGCTTCCGCTCGGCATCCGCTCGCGCCAGCAAGTGGTGAGCGACCCGCCGTGGATCGGCCTGCCGGTGCGGCTGATCCGGGGGTTATGAGGGAGCGGGAAGCGGGACCCCGGATCAAGTCCGGGGTAACGGCGTGGGGTTTTGGCGGGGCGGACCACGCACCCTCTTCTCCAAAAACCGGCAGTGCTCCTGCGAAGGGCAGGAGCACTGCTGAGGCTCAGGTGATCGTTATCCGGTCGACGCTATAAGATGTAAGAAACCGCCTTGCCTTTACGCCGTCCGATCCCGCCCCTCACTCCATCGGCGCGGTCATGATCGCGACGTTGGTCAGCATCACCACCGCGGCGGCGATCATCAGCCAGCCGCGCTTATAGTCCTTGCGGCGGAGGATGAAGTAGAGGCCGCCGGCACCGAGCGCGATGGCGGCCAGCATGAGCAGGGAGAGCACCGTGGAAAGCATGTGACATGCGGTAGCGCGATCGGCTGGCCGGCGCAATCGGCTGTGGCATTCTGCGACCCACGCCACTACATAGCGCGGCAACGGCGACTCGTGAGGGACCACATCGCCGCAACCGGGACAGTGCGGGACAAGCCCATGCGCATCGCAATCGCATCAGACCACGCCGCCGTGGCGCTCAAGACAGCACTTGCCGACTGGCTGGGCGAGCAGGGCCATAGCGTGACCGACCTCGGCACGGACGGCAGCGCCAGCGTCGACTACCCCGATTACGGCTACCGGCTGGCCGAGGCCGTCGCCGCCGGGCAGGCCGATTACGGCGTGGCGCTGTGCGGCTCCGGCATCGGCATCTCCATCGCGGTGAACCGCAACCCGGCCTGCCGCTGCGCGCTCGTCTCCGAGCCGCTCTCCGCCACGCTGGCGCGCGAGCATAACGACGCCAATGTCATCGCCATGGGGGCGCGCCTGACCGGCATCGACATGGCCAAGGCGTGCATCGCCGCCTTCCTCGCCACGCCGTTCGGCGGCGACCGCCATGCCCGCCGCGTCGGCAAGCTGAGCAACCCGCCGGCTTTCGACGACGCCATCGCCGCCAAGGCCGATTGACCATGAAAGGATCCGCCCTCGCCATGACCAGCGCGTCCGCCGCCGTTACCGACACCGCGACCGAGCCCGCCGTCCGCTCGCCGGGCTTTTTCGGTGCCGGACTGGCCGAGGCCGATCCCGAGATCTTCCGGGCCGTTCAGGGCGAGTTGGGCCGGCAGCGCGACAATATCGAGCTGATCGCCTCCGAGAACATCGTCAGCCGCGCGGTGCTGGAAGCCGCCGGATCGGTGATGACCAACAAATATGCCGAGGGCTATCCCGGCAAGCGCTATTATGGCGGCTGCGAATGGGCCGACGTGGTCGAGACGCTGGCCATCGAGCGCGCCAAGCAACTGTTCGGCTGCGCTTTCGCCAATGTGCAGCCCAATTCGGGCAGCCAGATGAACCAGGCGGTGTTCCTGGCGCTGCTGGAGCCGGGCGATGCCTTCATGGGCCTCGACCTTTCAGCGGGCGGGCACCTCACGCACGGATCGCCGGTCAACATGTCCGGCAAGTGGTTCAAGCCCATTCCCTATGGCGTGCGGCCCGAGGACCAGCAGCTCGACATGGAGGCGATCGCGCAGATCGCGCGCGCCAACAAGCCCAAGCTCATCATCGCGGGCGGCACGGCTTATTCGCGCTTCTGGGACTTCGCGGCGTTCCGGCGGATCGCGGACGAGGTCGGCGCCTGGCTGCTGGTCGATATGTCGCATTTCTCCGGGCTGGTGGCGGGCGGCGCGCACCCCTCGCCCTTCCCGCACGCGCATGTCGTCACCACCACCACGCACAAATCGCTGCGCGGGCCGCGCTCGGGCATCATCCTCACCAATGACGAGACGATCGCCAGGAAGGTGAACATGGCGGTGTTCCCTGGCATGCAGGGCGGACCGCTGGTCCACATCATCGCCGCCAAGGCGGTCGCCTTCGCCGAGGCGCTCCAGCCGGAATTCAAGGCCTATGCGCACCAGATCGTCGCCAATGCCAAGGCGCTGGCGGCATCGGTGGCCGATGCGGGCCTCGCCATCGTCTCGGGCGGCACGGACAATCACCTGATGCTGGTCGACCTGCGGCCCAAGAACGCCACCGGCAAGGCGGCGGAAAAGGCGCTCGACCGCGCCTCCATCACCTGCAACAAGAATGCGGTGCCGTTCGATACCGCCAGCCCGTTCGTCACCTCCGGCATCCGGCTGGGCACGCCGGCAGGCACGACGCGCGGCTTGCGGGAGGCGGAGTTCACCCAGATCGGCCACTGGATCGCCGAGGTGGTCGAGGGCCTGCGCCGCAATGGCGACGAAGGCGACGGACAGGTGGAGGCGCATGTGCGCGAGAAGGTGCGCGCGCTGACCGCGCGCTTCCCGATCTACTGAGGGGGACGAAGCGATGAGCGAGCCCAACGATCTTGTCGAGAAGGCCAAGGCCGAAATCAGCGGTATGGCCAAGGAAGGGCTGGCCCATCCCTCCACCAAGCCGGTGCTGACCGGCGCCGCGATCGGCGCGGTGGCGGGCGTGCTGCTGCCGGTGGTCTCGCTGCCGATCGGGCTGGTGGCCGGCGCGGGCATCGCCTTCTGGAACAGGATCCGCCGCTGATATGCGTTGCCCCTATTGCGGACATGAGGACAGCCAGGTCAAGGACAGCCGGCCCACCGAGGACGGCGCCGCCATCCGCCGCCGCCGCCAATGCGAGGGCTGCGGGGCGCGCTTCACCACCTTCGAGCGCATCCAGCTTCGCGAGATCACCGTGGTGAAATCGGGCGGGGCGAGCGAACCGTTCGACCGCGACAAGCTGGCCCGCTCGATCGAGATCGCCTGCCGCAAGCGCGCCATCGACCAGGTACGGATCGAGCGGCTGGTCTCCGGCATCCAGCGCCAGCTCGAAACCAGCGGCGAGACCGAGGTGGCGACCAACCGCATCGGCGAGTTGGCGATGGAGGGCCTCAAGGGGCTGGACAGCGTCGCCTATATCCGCTTCGCCAGCGTTTACAGGGACTTCACCGAAGCGCGGGACTTCGAGGAATTCGCCGGATCGGTCCGCGAGGTGGGCGGCGAGTGAGGGCGGCTATCGTGCCCGGTGACAGGGCACATGTTGGACGGCCTCCCAGAAACACAGTCGGGATTACCCCCGCTCCGGTGAAGACGGGGGTGCATTGCGTGTCGGGTGATAGAACAGCACCAGTGGCGGAGCGTGTTCCCTCGCGGACATGAGCATCTCATTGCGACCAAACGGTTAGCGTCCGTCTCACCAATCCTGCTTCGTTCGTTTCAAGCATGGTCAAGGCACATAGCGCGCGCGCGTTGTTCAACAACGCGCGATAGAGATACGCCCCGTTTCCTGCTCCGGTCTTGACGCGCACGCCAGAGAGGGCCAGCGACCTCCCATACTCACGAGCAGGATCTCCAACCCTATGCACAGCGCGGTCGCGCCACAGCCCGTCATCGTTCTCGTCCGTCCGCAGCTTGGCCAGAATATCGGCAAGGCGGCGCGGGCGATGCTCAACTTCGGGCTGACGCGGATGCGGCTGGTCGCGCCGCGTGACGGCTGGCCCAACCCGGACGCCGGCCCGTCCGCTGCCGGCGCCGACGCCATTCTCGCCGAAGCGGAGCTGTTCGATACGCTGGCCGATGCCGTCGCCGATTGCACCCATGTGTTCGCAACGACAGTGCGCAAGCGCGGCGTCACCAAGCCGGTGATGGCGCCGGACGAGGCGGCACAGGTCGTCCATGCCGAGGCCGGGCTCTCCGCGCTGGTCTTCGGCCCCGAGCGCTCGGGGCTGGAGACGGACGAGGTCGCCCTCGCCCGCACGATCCTGACCGTGCCGATCAACCCGGAGTTCGGCTCGCTCAACCTCGCGCAGGCGGTGATGGTCGTCGCCTATGAATGGTCGAAGCAGCAAGGGCTCGCCCAGCCGCCGCGCACCGAACTGCTGCCGCCCGCCCCGCAGGGCGAACTGGATGGGATGATCGCACAGCTTGAGACGATGCTGGACGAGGCCGGCTATTTCTATCCGCCCAGCCGCGTGCCCGCGACCAGGCGGACGCTGCGCACCCTGCTCAGCAAGCCGGGCTGGAACCATCTGGAAGTCCGCACCCTGCGCGGCGTGCTCTCCGCGCTGGCCAATCCCCGGCAGCGCTGACGCTCGATCAATGCGCGGTCGATCCCGAACGGCGCGAACACGCCTTTCGCCCGATCAACCGCATGAACTGCGGGACCATGGCAGACATGCTTGCCCTCGGGGGTGGCGGACACACGGGTCAGGCGGAGCCGGAGCATAGCAAACGCCAATGTACCGACCGGCATGACTATATGTCGATCCTGAACTACTCCCCCAATAGCGCTGGCTCCGACCCCTTCACAAGCCAGTGAACGGCTCATCCCCTTCGTCTCCCCGCCGACCGCATTCGGGGGAACGCTCGCTTGCCCCCGCCGGTTGCTTCCGCAACGCACATAAGCCTTCATGACAACGCACGCCGCCATCCACCGCGCCCAGAGCGGACGCGAGCATCATTGGGATGCCATCAGAGCGCTCCTGATGCTGCTCGGCATCCCCTATCACGTCGCCATGGCGTATCGCGCCGGGCAGACGTGGATCATGAACAGCGGCGAGGGCGCGGCGGTCTTCACGTGGCTGGCGCAGGCGATCCATGCCTTCCGCATGCCCGCCTTCTTCATCATCGCCGGCTATTTCGCGGCGCTGCTGCTCGGCCGGCGCACGCCGGGCCCATGGCTCAAGGGGCGCCTCGTCCGGCTCGGCGTGCCGTTCGCCGCGACGATCCTGACGCTCAATCCGCTGCTCAACCTGCTGTGCGAGCTGTCCAATTTCTCATGGATGGCCGCACTGCGCTCCTGGGACCATGAAAGCTCGACCTCGGGCGGCTATTGGGTGCGCCATCTGTGGTTCCTGATCGTGCTGGTCTACTTCTCCGCGGCGGCGGCGCTGTTCTGCCGCGTCCTGCCCCGCCTGAGCGCCGCCACATTGCCGGCGCGGATCGACGGCTTGCTGGCGCGCAAGCTCATCTGGACGATTATGGGCACCGCGCTGCTCGTCGGCCTGTGGGAAGGCGCCGCCATCGAATGGTTCTATATCAAGGGGCTGAACACCAACCTCATCCAGCAGATCCTGCGGATCGACCAGACCATCGAGTTCCTGCCCTATTTTCTGATCGGCTGCGTCATCGCCCGCGCGCCGGCCCTCAAGGATGCGCTCTATCGCTTCTCGCCCGCCGTCGCGCTGTTTGCGGTGGCGGCGCTGGCGCTCGACCTTGCCTTGCGTGACGCGCTCTGGCCCCCGTACGGCCGCTTTCTCGATACGCTCGCGGCGATCGGCCTGACGCAACTGCTCATCGCCACGATCAAGCGGATCGGCGACCGGCCCAGCCCGGCGGTGCAGGAGATGGTGCGCGCCTCGTTCGTCATCTACCTCTTCCACCTGCCGATCATCGCCGGGCTGGTGCTGGCCGGGAAAGGGCTGGCCCTGCCGCTCGGTCTCAAGGCCGGGCTGGTGATGGCGCTGACGCTGGCGCTCTCCTACGGCATCTGGTGCCTCGTCCGGCGCTCGCCGCTGCTCCTGTTCCTGTTCGACGGCACCCGCGCGCCGCCGGCCGCACCGCCGCCGCTGGGCGCGCGTCGCCCTCTGCCGCGAAAACGCCTAGAAACGGGGCAAAGCCTTGACTCTGGCGCCCGCGCCCGCCATAGGCGCGCCTTCGCAATTGGCCCCGCACCCCGGTGAAGCGGTGGCCCTGCCCCTGAAACATGGATCGCAGGCGATGACCGGGTCAGCCGCCGTGCTCTTGCAGAGCGCGGCAGACGTTGTTCGCAGTTGAAGGAAATATTCATGACGAAGCGCACCAGCGCCAAGTACAAGCTCGATCGCCGCATGGGCGAGAACATCTGGGGCCGCCCCAAGAGCCCGGTCAACAAGCGGGAATATGGCCCCGGCCAGCACGGCCAGCGCCGCAAGGGCAAGATGTCCGACTACGGCATCCAGCTCCGCGCCAAGCAGAAGCTGAAGGGCTATTATGGTGACGTGACCGAGAAGCAGTTCAAGAAGAACTACTCCCTCGCCTCGCGCATGAAGGGCGACACCGGCCAGAACCTGATCGGCCTGCTGGAGCGCCGGCTGGACGCGGTGGTCTATCGCGCCAAGTTCGCGCCGACGGTCTTTTCCGCCCGCCAGCTCGTCAGCCACGGCCACGTCTATGTGAACGGCGTGAAGTGCAACATCGCCAGCCGTCTGGTGAAGCCGGGCGACGAGGTCACGCTGGGCAAGAAGGCGCAGGAAATGGCGCTGGTCATGGAAGCGCAGAGCCTGCCCGAGCGCGACATTCCCGATTATATCGCGCCCGACGGCGCCGCCAAGGTCACTTACACGCGCGTGCCGACGCTGGACGAGGTGCCCTATCCGGTGAAGATGGAGCCGAACCTGGTGGTCGAGTTCTACTCGCGCTGATTTGAGTTTGGTTGGACTATGGAGGGGCGGTCCGGCGACGGGCCGCCCCTTCTTGTATGGGGATTTGGTTGCGGCGGCGGGTGTGGGGCCCTCGGAGCACGGCCGGTTACATGCTGCCGCTTCGTGCCGACGTCCGAGCCGTTCGGGTCGGGCATATTGCTCTGCCTGTGCTCCTGCGCAGACGGAGTCCAGAGCGGTAAGGAACTGCGGCTGGGCCCTGGGCTCCTGCCTTCGCAGGAGCACGGCGGTTTCGTATGAGCAGCGTTGGAACTACCCATTGATGCTCAACAAGGCATAAGCACGGGTTGGAGAGGCGTGCACCTCTGCCTTGCAGCCGCCCGGACCGGCCATACTCATCGGATCGTGGAGGCAGGGCAAATTGTAGCGCACGCGCCAGCAATTGCCGGGCTTTCAGCCGATCAAACCGGGCGGGCGACCTCGGGCTACAAGACCCAAGTGCCGCCCATCCGGCCCTATGCGATCAGGCCACGTTGCTCCCGGCGTCCGCGCCCAGCTCGCTTTCGAGCCAGCCCTTGAGCGCGCTCTTGGGGGCGGCGCCGACCTTGGTGGCGGCAGGCGCGCCGTTCTTGAACAGGATCATGGTCGGGATGCCGCGCACACCGTAGCGCGAGGGGGCATCGGGGTGATCGTCGATGTTGATCTTGGCGATCGTGACCTTGTCCGCCAGCTCCTCGCTGATCTCCTCCAGCGCCGGGCCGATCATCTTGCAGGGGCCGCACCATTCCGCCCAGAAGTCGACAAGCACGGGCTTGTCGGCGGAAAGCACGTCGGTCTGGAAACTGGCGTCGGAAATCGCTTTGGTGGCCATATCGCTCACTCCTTCTGGTTGCCTTCATTTAGGGCGATGGCGCGTCCGCCTCAAGGTCGCCGGCAGCCAACTTCTGCTCGGGCACCCCAAAGCGCGGCTTGTGCGCCGCCAGCAGATCGGCGGGCAGGTCAATGAGGCGTGGCCCGGCGGTGTAGAGCAGGCTGACGCGCTGCGGGCGGCCGGGGAAAATCTCAGCCAATGCGGCGGCATAGGCGGCCATCTGCGCGATGTGCGCGGGCGGCACCGCGGCGGCATCCGCAGGCACGTAGCGGCCGGTCTTGAAGTCGACGACATGGACGAGATCGTCCGTCACCAGCAGCCGGTCGACCGTGCCCGCGATCACCTGCCCCTCCACCACCGCCGCGATCGGCGCCTCGGCGAGCGCATCCGGGCCGAACAGGGCAGCGTGAGTCGGGTCGTCCAGCACCGCGAGGACATGAGCGATCAGCGTCTTGCGCGCGGCTTCATCGGCCAGCCCGCCGACACCGGCCAGCCAGCGCCCGGCAGCCTCGGCGCGGTCGGCCGGCGGCAGATCGGGCAGGCGCTCGAACAGCGCATGGAGCAGTCGCCCGCGCTCGGCGGCGGCACGCATCGCGGCATCGGGCGGCGGATCGGGAACATCGTCCTCGACCGCCGCCGAAGGTGCGAGCGGACGGGGGGGGCGTGCTTCCACCGGCGCCGGCGCATGCAGCCACACTGGCAGCGGCTCGGGCTCGGCGGCCGCTTGCGCCGCGCCGCCGGCCACCTTCGCCGGCTTGAGATCCGGCGGGCCCAGCCATTGCAGCCCCTCGCCCCACGCCGTCACCGCGACCGGATCGGCCCCGAGACGGCGCAGCGCGTTGTGCGTCGCCTGATACCAGCTCGCCTCGGGCGGCATGCCCCTGGCGCGACTGCCGAGCGCGCCGGTGACGACAAGCTGCTCCTGCGCGCGGGTGAGCGCCACATAGAGCAGCCGCCAATGCTCCTCCGCCTCGGCCGCGTCCGCCGCCACCATCGCCTGCTCGATCGGCGCGGCCGCCTCGCCCTTGCCGGGACGGATCAGCGGCAGCACCGCCTCGCCGCGCACCGGCAGCGCCACCGCGTCGGCGCGCGGGCGCATGGCGGGATCGAACGCGGCATCGGCGAGGATGACGATGGGCGCCTCCAGCCCCTTGGCGCCATGGACGGTCATCACACGGACCATGTCGCCGGAGTCGGTCAGTTCGCGCTTGATGTCGGCATCACCCCGGTCGAACCAGTCGATGAAGCGCTGCAAGGAAGGGTGATCGTCCGCCTCAAAGGAGAGCGCGGCGTTGACCAGCTCGTCGATCGCATCGCGCGCTTCCTCGCCGAGCCGGGCGATGAGTGTGCGTCGCCCCGCCATCGGACCGGAGAGGATCGCCTCCAGATAGCGATAGGGCGTGGTGAAATCGGCGGCGGCGAGCAGGGCGCGCAGCGGCGCCTGCGCCGCGGGAGGCAGCGTCTCGCGCAGGTGCGCCCAGAGCGAGCGCCCCTCCGGCCGCAACGCGCGCGCCATGAGATCGTCCTGGCTCCAGCCGAGCAGCGGCGAGACTAGCAGGTTGGCGAGGTTGAGATCGTCCTCGGGCTGCACGGCGAAGCGGATCGCCGCCAGCAAGTCCCGCACCGCCAGCGGCGCTTGCAGGCGCAGGCGGTCGACGCCCGCCACCGGCACGCCCGCCTCGTAGAGCCGCGCGACGATCAGCCGCGAGAGCGCGCCCCGGCTGCGCAGCAGGATGAGGATATCGCCCGGCCGCGCCGCCCGCCCCTGCGAGGCGAGCCACAGCGGCTCCTCCAGCCAGCCCTTGATAAGCGCGGCGATCTTCTCGGCATGGCGGCGCTGGTGGTCGGCCAGCCAGTCCTCATCGCCCTCGGTCGGGCTTTCCTCCCCCTCGGCATCCTCGTCGCCCTCGGGCGGGATCAACGACGTCGGCGGGAGCAGCAGCACCTTGCCGGGGTGCGGGCGGGCGCTGTGGTGCGGGGCGGAGGGCGCCTCCAGCCCGAGCGCGGCATGGCCCACCTCCGCCAGCACGGCGTCGACCACGTCCAGCACCGCCGGCATGGAGCGAAAGCTGAGCGACAGCGGCAGCTCGGCGAAGGGATGATCGACCCGCGCCGTCGCCTCGCGGAAGAAGCGCAGCGCCTTGAGGAACGCCTCGGGACTGGTGCCCTGGAAGCCGAAGATCGCCTGCTTGGTATCGCCGACGACAAAGAGCGTGCGCAGCGTGCGGGCGGCCTCCTCCTCCACCTCCAGAAACTCGGCGACGATCGACCAGACGATGTCCCACTGCGCGTCGTTGGTGTCCTGCGCCTCGTCGACGAGGATGTGATCGACCCGCTGATCGAGCTTGTAGCGGATCCACTCGGCCATGCCGGCCTGAGTCAGCAGCGCGCTGGCCCGGCCGATGAGATCGTCGAAATCGACCGCGCCGGCCTGCCGCTTGGCCTGCGCATAGGCGCGGGCATAGGCGCGACCGGCGACCAGGCCCTGCGCGGCGCAGCGCACATAGGCCACCTGCCGGCGCAGGGCGAGCAGCGCGGCGGCTGCCTCCCCCGCCTCGGCCGCCAGCGCGACATAGTCCGGCTCGGCGGCGAGCAGCTTGTCGCGATTGCGGTTCTTGACCTCGCCATCTTTGGTGAGCAGCGCGGACCGCAGATCCTCCAGCATCGCCACGCGCGCCGGGGCATCGGCCGCCAGCCAGCCGGCGACCAACTCGGCACACGCCACACCCGAGGCGGCACCCCATGCCCGATTGGCCGCCGCGACCGCTTGCAGGGCGTGGAGGGGGAAGAGGTCATCCGCGCACCAGCCGGCCAGCGCCTCCTCGATGTCGCCCTCCGGTAGCTTGAGGAAGGCGAGCAGGAAGCTCTCGATATCGGCGGGCAGCAGCGCCAGCAGGTCCGCCGCCGGCACGCATCGGGCGAGGTAAGCGAGCGTGCCGCCCTCGCCCATGCGCAGCGCCAGCATCTCCAGCGCGGTGAGCACGCCCCCCTCGTCCTCCCGCTCCGCTGTCTCGATCATCGCGATCAGCGCGCGGCGGGACAGCTCCGCTTGCCCGCGGTCGTCGAGCGGCTCGAAGCCGGGCACCAGCCCCGCCTCCAGCGGAAAGGCCGCGAGCAGCCCCTGGCAGAAGCTGTGGATGGTCTGGATGCGCAGGCCGCCGCCGGTCGCATCGAGCACGCGGGCGAACAGCAGCCGGGCGCGGGCGACCGACTCCGGGCCGGGGTCCTCGCCCAGCGCGATCAGATCGGCCGCCACCTCCGTGCTCTTGCCCTGCACCCAGCGGGCGAGGCGGCTGTGGACGCGCTCGGCCATCTCCGCCGCGCCGGCCTTGGTGAAGGTGAGACACAGGATGCGCTCGGGCGCGACGCCGGCGAGCAGCAGGCGTAGCACGCGCGCGGAGAGCACATGCGTCTTGCCGGTGCCGGCCGAGGCGCTGAGCCAGACGTGCTGGCGCGGATGCGAGGCCTCCGCCTGCTCGGCCTTGAGTGGCTTGAGGGCGCCAATATCGGACCACGCGTCAGCCATCGCCGCCTCCCGGCCGGCCGCCCCGGCCGAACCACTCATCGAGCCGCATGAGCTGGTCGTAATCGGTGAACACCGGCGCGTCCGAATGGGGGCGCGCGGGGAACGGCTCGTCGCCGGTCAGCCAGCGCGCCACGGCGTCATCGAAGAAGCGCGCGACCAGCGGCAGAAAGTCCTCTGTGGCGATCCGTCCCCGGCTGCCCTTGGCGTCCGTCACCGCCTTGCGGTTGCCGAACTGGCCGCTCGCGCTCTTGTTGAGCCGCCAATATTCGAACGCGCCCACCGGCACGCCCGCCGGCACCGCCGGGAAGCCGCCCGCCTGCGCGATCAGCCCGAGAAGCCCAAGCTGGAGCGAATAGCCCGCCCGCACCTGATTGACCGTGGCGACCGCGCCGCTCTTGTAATCGACGATGCCGACCGATCCGTCCGCCAGCCGGTCGACCCGGTCCGGCTTGCCGCGCAGGGTGACGCCGCCGTGCTCGATCTTGCCCCATTGCTCGCCGAACAGGATGGAGCGCCCGGCCTCGGCCTGTGCGGCCACTTCCGCCGCCACCCAGTCCAGCGCGGCGAGCAGGCGGGGCTGCCACAGCGCCTTGAGCAGCGGATGGGCGGCGGCATCCGCGATCATCTCCCGCGCCAGCGCCGCCAGCCGCGCGGGATCGGCGCTACCCTCCTCCATCCAGCGCTGGAGCACATCATGCGCGCGGGTGCCGCGCCACGCCGGTCCCGGATCGGCATCGACCGGCTCCAGCGAGGCGAGGCGCAGGATTTTCGCGGCATAGAAAGCGTAGGGATCAGCGCGCAGCCGGTCGACATCGGTGACGGCGATGGCGGTCGGCCGGGCCGCGCGCGGCGGGCGGGGCGCCGGCTGGGCATAAGCGGGCGCCGGGGCGGAGGGCCGGTCGATGGCGCGGGCCAGCGCGATCAGGCGCCGGTCCTCCACCCAGCGCTCACCGGCCATGGCCTTGAGGCGCAGCCAGAAGCGCGAGGCAACGGTGGGCGCGGACGCATCGCGCCGCGCGCGGGAGAGCAGCACCTGCGGCGCGCCCAGCCCGTTGGCGAAATCATGCGCGGCAAGGCCGATCCGATAATCCAGCCCCGGCAGGCCGAGCGCACGGCGCAGGCGCGGCGCCAGCCACGGGTCGGGCGACGGCAAGCCGGGCCACACGCCCTCGTTCAGCCCGGCGAGGATCATCAGGTCCGCCTGCTGGAGCCGCGCTTCGAGCAGGCCCAATATCTGTACGCGCGGATGCCCGCCCTGCGGCGGCCGCACCGCCTGCCCGGCGAGGATCTGCGCGAGCATGCCGACGAAGCCGGCGGGGTCGGCCAGCGGCGGACCATGGACGGCAGCGGCCTCTGCATCGGCAAGGCAGCGCGCGGCGGCATGGCCCTGATGCCCGGCCCAGACGCGCTCGCCGGTCAGCGCGGAGGCCACCTCGCGCACCGCCGCGAACAGGGCCGGTAGTGGGCGGGCCTGCGCGAACGCCTCCTCGATGGGCGCGAGCAGCGCCGCCACATCCGGCCACCATGCCCGCGCGGCGGCACGCAGCGTCTGTTGCCGCCCGCCCCTCTCGGCAAGCAGCGCGGTGATGCCCGCCAGCCCAGCGCCCGGCCGGGGGCCGCGCAGCAGCAGGTCGAGCCCGCGCACCGCCTCCAGCCATGGCAACCGCGCCTCGCCCGCCATCACCAGCGGATGCTTGAGCAGGGCGAGCAGCGCCACCGGGGCGAAATCGTCCGCCCCCGCCTGCGCCAGTGCGAGCAGCAGCGTGCCCGGCGGAAGCTGCGCCAGCGGACGGCCGGCGCTGTCGTCCGCCGCGATGCCCCAGCGCGAGAGATGCGCCGAGACGCGGGTGGCGAGGTCGCGATCCGGCGTCACCAGCGCCGCCGTGCGCTCCGGCGTCTCCACCGCTTCGCGCAGCGCGATGGCGATGGCCTGCGCCTCCTCGGCCGGATTGGTTGCCTCAATGGCGCGCACATCCCTGAGCGAGCGCTCGGCCGCCGGCACCTCCGGCCAGCCGCCGGTGAGCAAGGGCGGCAGCATGGCGTTGCTGATCGCCCGCCCGCGCGCCGCCCGCGCATCATGCTCGCTGCCCCTTCGCCACAGCGCCACCTCGTCGCGATGCGCGTCCATCCGCTCCAGCAGCAGCTTGAGGGCGAATTGCGGGTGCGATTCGAGTGCGGGCGGCGGCAGGTCGTGCCCCGGCTCGGGCGGCGTCACCGGGCCGATGGCGTCCCATTGTTCGGCGGTCAGGTTAAGGTCGAGATCGGGCAGCACCACCATGCCCTGCGGCAGCCCCGCCACGGTCTTGAGCAGCCCCGCGACGGCGGGCGCGCTGGTGACGATGCCCGCCGCGACCACGAAGCGGTCCGGCGGCGCTTCCCGCCAGCGCGCGGAGACGTGCGCCAGCAGCCGGTTGCGCCGCTCCGCCATGTCGATGCAGCCGCGCGCCGCCAGTTCGCGCTGCCAGGCATCCATCAGCGCCTCGAACTCGCCGAACGCGGTCTGCCAGTGGCCAGAGAGATCCTCCGGCTCCAGCGCCTTGAGGTCCGCCGGTCCCTTGCGCTCGACGAGAAGCTGGTCGAGCGTTGCCGCCAGCGCGCTCGCCAGCCGATACGCCTCGCCTATCTCCAGCCGCTCGCCCCGCCGCGCGCGCTGCCCGGCGACGAGGCGGGTGAGGATCATCAGCCGCTCGGCCGGCGCGATGGCAGGCGGGATGCCGGCATCGCTCCCCATCGGCGCCAGCGCGCTGCCCAGCGTCTCGCCAAGGTCGACATCGCCAATCGGCACCAGCCGGGGCAGCAGCAGCCCGGTGCCCGAGGCGCGCACGAAAGCATCGCGTACCGCCCGGATCGCGCGATTGTTGGGGAGCAGCACGATGCCGCGCGCCAGCGCCAGCCCGCCATCGGCGCGGCCGTGCCGGGCGAGCAGCCCGGCGGCGAGCGCATCGGCGAACGCCCGGTGCGCGGGGATGGTGTAGAGGGCGGGCGCGCGGCGCTCAGCCACCGCGCAGCGCAGCCTCGACCAGCGGCAGTGCGGCCGGCGTGCCGACATCGAACCACAGGCCCGTGTGCACGAAGCCATAGGCGCGCCCAGCCGCAATGGCGCGGTCCCAGAAGATGTTGGTCGAGAAATGATCGGACGGCGGATCGACGATGAGCCGGGGCGAGATGATCTGCACGGCGGTGAACACGAACGGCGCCAGCCGCCCCGGCTTGCGCCGCGTGACCCGCCCCGCGCCGTCCATGTGGAAATCGCCCGGCCCGGCATGGCCGGTCGCGCAGGCGTGCGGCACCATCAGCAGCAGCACGTCCATCAGCGCATCGTCCCAGCGGGCGGCAAGCTGATGAATCGCGTCATACGGCCCGTTGAGCCAGAGATTGTCGCTCGCCGCACAGAGGAACGGCTCGTCGCCGAGCAGCGGCAGCGCCTTGACCAGCCCGCCACCGGTCTCCAGCAACCTGTCGCGCTCGTCGGAAATCAGATACTCCGCGCCGGTCTGCCGCGCCCGCGCGCGCAGATGCGCGACGATGGAATCCGCCAGATAATGCACATTGACCACGGTGCGGCGGATGCCCGCCTCCTCGATCCGGTCGAGCGCATGGTCGATGAGCGGCTGCCCGCCCACCCGGATCAGCGGCTTGGGCCGGGTCGCCGTCAGCGGCCGCATCCGCTTGCCGAGGCCGGCGGCCATCAGCATCGCCGTCTCCAGCTTGAGGGTCATGCCGCGCCCGCGCCGATGCGCAAGGCCCCCCGCGCCGCGCCCGGTACGTTGGCGGCGAACCACGCTGCTACCGGCTCCAGCGCCGGGTGGGCGAGGTCGCGCTCCAGCAGGCCCCACATGCGCGGCAGAAAATCCAGATAGCGCGGCTTGCCGTCGCGCCGGCACAGCCGCGTGAAGATGCCGATAATCTTGGCGTTGCGCTGCGCCCCCAGCACCGCATATGCGGCACGGAAATCGCGCGAGGTAGGCGCGATCGCCTCATAATGGGCGAGCATCGCCGCCTCGATGGCGGGCGGCACGTCGCGCCGCGCATCCTGCAATAGCGAGACGAGATCATAGGCCGGGTGGCCGGCCAGCGCGTCCTGGAAATCGAGCAGCCCCAGCCCGCGCGAGCGGCGCAGGTCCGGCAGCAGCATGATATTCTCGGCATGATAGTCGCGCAGCACGGTGACGACCGGCACGGCATCCTGCTCGGCGATGGGCAGCACCGCATCCCACGCGGCGGCATAGCCGGCCTCGTCCACGGCCAGCCCCGCCGCCGGGCAGAACCATTCGGTGAGCAGCGCCGCCTCGCGCTGATAGACGGCGCGGTCATAGGGCGGCAGGCAGTCGGCCGCCGGCAGGCAGTGCAGATCGGCAAGCAGCGAGACGGCGCGGCCGTAAATGTCCAGCTCCTCCTCCGGTGCATCGTCGAGCCGCTCGCGCACACGTTCGTCGCCGAAATCCTCCAGCAGCACGAGGCCCTGAGCCAGATCGCGCGCGAGGATTTCCGGCGCGGCGAAGCCATGGCCGCAGAGCCACTCGCCCACCGCGATGAACGGGCGGGGGTCCTCATGCGGCGGCGGCGCGTCCATCAGCACGGCGCGGCGCCCCTCCCCGATCACGCGGAAATAGCGACGGAACGAGGCATCGCCGGCTAGCGGCAAAATGCGCGCGCCGCCCCATCCGGCCGCGGCAAGGAAAGCGGGCGCGCCGGCGGGCGGAATCATCTCTGTGGCCATCTGCCCTCCCAAGCCCCCGGCACCGCGACTGTCAAGATGCGGCCCCCATCCGCCACCACCGCAATGTGGATGACGAGCGCACTATCGGCATAAAGCCCGCCGAGCCGGTCCGGCCATTCGACGACCAGCGCGCCGCCCTCCAGCCAATCGTCGAGACCAAGCTCGGCTACCTCGCCGGCATCCTCCAGCCGGTAGAGATCGACATGGGCGATGGGCAGCCGCGTCTCCGGCGGCTCGTAACCCTGCACGATGGCGAAGGTGGGGCTCGGCGCCTCGCCGGCGAAACCGAGGCCGCGCAGCAGGCCGCGCGCCAGCGTGGTCTTGCCCGCGCCCAGCCCGCCTTCCAGCGTCACCACGTCGCCCGCGCGCAGGTGCGCGGCGATGGCGCGGCCAATGGCCTCCAGCGCTGGCGCATCGGCCGCGTGCAGGGTCGCTGTCGCCACCGCTCAGTCGCCGCGCGGCAGATCGACGGTGACGATCGTGCCCTGCCCCGGCTCGGAGTCGAGCGCGACGCTGCCGCCATGCGCCTCGACGAGCTGGCGGGCCAGCGGCAGGCCGACACCGGATGCCTGCCCCTCCGCATTGCGGCCGAACCGCGCGAACGCGTCGAACAGCCGCACCTGCGTCTTGGCGTCGATCCCCGGCCCATCGTCGGACACGACGATCCGCACCGCCTTGTGGCTCCCCTCGGCATGGATGAGCACGCGCCCGCCGGCATCGACATAGCGCACGGCATTATCGACGATATTCTCGACAGCCTGACGCAAGCGCCGCTCGTCGCCGCTCACATCGCCAATGTCGGGCGGTATCTCCAGCGCCAGCGTCACGCCGCGCGCCGCCGCCTGCGCCGCGACCTCGCCGGCGATCCCGCGCAGCAGCGCATCCACCGCCACCGGCTTGCGCTCGATGGGCAGGCCACCCGCCGCCCCCTGCGTCAGGTCCAGCACATTGTCGATCAGCCGCGAGAGCCGCGTCGTGCTGGCGACGATCGCCTCCACATACTCACGCGCCTCCCGCGAAAGCTCGCCGGCATAGCCCGCCTGCATCATCTCGGCGAAGCCGGCGATGGAGGTGAGCGGCGTGCGCAGCTCGTAACTCATGTTGGAGACGAAGGCGGTCTTGACCCGGTCGGCATCCTCCAGCGCCTCGTTGCGGTCGCGCAACGCCTGCTCGATACGGCGGCTATCGGACGTGTCGAGCATGACGAACAGCGCGTTGCCGTCCGGCAGGGGGATCGCCGCAAACTCGAAATGGCGCCCGTCGGCAAAGGCGATGCGCCCGCCGCGCTGCCGCCGCTCCACCGTCGCGGCGCGGATGAGCTGGTGGACGAGGCTCGCCTGCTGCGGTTTAGCGAGCCGGTCGGCCAGCCCCGCCATCAGCTCGTCAACGCGCGGATGGCTGGCCAGCCGCGTCTCCGGCACGTCCCAGATCTGGCGGAAGCGGCTGTTCCACAGGTGCAGCCGCCCGTCCGAGGAAAAGACCGCAATCGCCTCGAACAGATTGTCGAGCGTCGCCGTGCGCACGCGCAGCAGCGTATCGCGTGCGCTGGAGAGCTGCATATGCTCGGTGCGGTCCTCGAAGATCAGCAGCAGCCCGCCATCGGGCAGCGGCTGGGCATAGACGCGCAGATGCACGCCATCGCGCAGGCGCCAGCTCTCCTCGCGCCCCTCGGGCGACTGGAACCACTGCCGCCGCTCCTTGCGCCAGGCAGGGAAATCGGGCGTCTCGGGGACCAGCCCGGCATCGCGCATGGCATCGAGCACACGGTCGAAATCGGTCTCGGCCGCCGCCACGTCCGGCCGCAGCCCGAAGATGCTGAGGAACGGCTGGTTGCAGAATTTGAGCCGCTGGTCCGCGCCGAACTGGACGACGCCCGCCGAAAGCCGGTCCAGCATGTCGCGATTGGCCTGAACGAGCCGGCGCAGCTCGGCGCGCGCCTCCTCCAGCTCCTGCATGTCGATGGCGTAGCCGGCCACGCCGACCTCGCCCAGCGGCACGTCGACGATGCGCATCAGCCGCCGCTCGCCGTCGATGGTGACGGGGAGCATCCGCGCGGTCGGGGTCTGCGCGTCGGCGGCGCGGGCGGCCGAATCGCCGGGCGAGAGGCCGTCCACCGCTTCGATCAGCTCGATGCCCTGCTCGACCACCTGCTGCGCGGACTCGGCATCCACCGCGCGCACATAGGCGCTGTTGACGAGGCTGAGCCGCTGGTCGGGCGTGCGGTGCCACACCGGCATCGGCGCCGCCTCGATCACGCCGGAGAGCGCCTCCAGCGCCTCCCGATAGCGCACCGACTGGGTGCGCAGGTCCTCGATCTGGGATTGGCTCTCGGTCGCATCGAACAGCCACAGCACGATGGTGCCGGGGCTGGCGAGGTCCGGCCCGGCGGGGCCGCCGCGCACCAGCAGCGTGCGGCTGGAGCCTTGCGCGCGCACCGGCAGCACGAAGGCGCGGCTGCCGCGCTGCGCCGCCTTGATCTCGGCCGCCAGCGCGCGGGCATGGTCCGGCTCCAGCCCGCCCTCCTCGGAAACCAGCTCGGAGAGGAAGACCGGCACGGTGGTGCGGCCCAGCCAGTTGGCGAGCCGGTCGGGTGCTTCGATCCGCCCGTCCGTCCGCACCAGCAAAGGAATGGCGGGGGCGGACTGGAGCAGGTCGGCCAGCCGATCCGCCTGCCCGCGCGCCTGCCGCGAGGCGCGCCGCAGCGCGAGGCCGGAGGCGAGCGCCCACGCGCACAGCGCCAGCCAGAGGGCCAGCCCGGCGCCGAGCGCGCCAAGCACAAGGGGGGAGAGCGATGTCACCGCGCTGGATTACGTGGCTATCCCGCCGGAGACAACGGCCGATCTTGGGACCGATCTTGGGGCCGACCTTGTATCAGTGCTATCGGGGGCGTGGGATGGCGGTGGAAGGCCCCCGGAACGTGGGATATACTCCCGCAACAAAGCTTACAGTGCTCCTGCGAAGGCAGGAGCCCAGAGCCCAGCCGCAGTTCCTTATCGCCATGGGCTCCTGCCTTCGCAGGAGCACGGCATCCCATTTGTGCAAGCGCCACCCGTCCAAAGGAAAACGGCGGCCTTTTCGGGCCGCCGTTTCCTGTTCGCGTGGATGAAGGGTGTGAGCTTCCCCGTTCCCTCAATAGCGATAGTGGTCGGGCTTGAAGGGTCCTTCGACGGGGACGCCGATGTAGGATGCCTGCTTGGGGGTAAGCTTGGAGAGCTTGACCCCGAGCTTGTCGAGGTGGAGGGCGGCGACCTTT
>Ga0066256_1000692_pt1 | contig 24249 bp, 20 predicted proteins | sample ThiBio_1000_biof_FD_87107 | JGI IMG/M metagenome (GOLD analysis project Ga0066256, IMG submission 87107) | Wastewater bioreactor microbial communities from Cape Town, South Africa - Thiocy_expt_1000_biof (version 2) | ecosystem: Engineered > Bioreactor > Thiocyanate-remediating >... | reverse complement strand
ATCGATTTTGCACTCCTCCCCCGGAGCGCACGCGTTCCCGCAAGCGCCGCAGTTTTCGGCCGTACGCAGACTCGCCTCACACCCGTTCCCGAAGTCGCCATCGCAGTTACCCCAGTTGCTGTCGCATTTCGGACGACCGCACTGGCTGTCCAGGCACCCATAGTACATATGCGCATTCGGGTCGAGGACACCCCCATCTCCCCTGCGAGGACATGAGTTCCCGCATCGACCACAATGGTTGTCGTGAGTCGTAACATCGACACAACTTCCAAAACACAGAAGCTTGTCATCTTTGCACCCGCAACCGTAGTCGTTCGACAGATCCCGCTTCACACACGGCTTGGCGGGGTCCGTGCACTTGATTCCGCACCCCCCGCAAGAGTCGTTCGAGATATTGGCTTCGCAGCCGTTGTCGGGGAGCCCATCACAATCGAAGGTCGGAGGCTGGGACAGACATTGGGGAACGCAGTGCCCGTCCACGCACTCGTACCATTCGCGCCCCGTGGGGAGCGGGCAGACGACACCACACGCGCCACAGTTGCGCAGGTCCGTCCGCAAGTTGACGTCGCAGGGGAATCGCGAATTCGGACAATTCGTGTATCCCTCGGGACACTTGTTCGATGGGCAATACGAGGTGAGGTCGCTAATCTGCTCAGGCGCGGCCGCATCCCCCGCGTCGGGGCCCCCGAAGCTCGATGCGGTCCCAGCGTCGCAGAACCCTGTTTCGCAGTCGGCGCCGATGAAGACGCGCTCCGACCCGCATGAGGGTATCGTCAGGAGCGGCACAAAAAGGACAACTCCGAAAAGATAGCGCTTCATGGTCATTTTCCCAGGTCCCCGGCGCAGCTTCCCGCGATCCGACGCGTGAGAGGGCTCGGTGCGCGCCCTTGTAAGAATGCCTCCGCCTCGCGGATGGCGCGTTCATGCTGGCCTAAAGCGCACAGTACGAGGACTCGCTCGCCTGCGCGATCGCTCGCCAGCCAGCCTTGCGGAAAGAGGCGCGCGTGCTCGTCCAGGAGCGCGAGCGCGCGCGGGGCATCTCCGTCGCGTAGGGCGCTGTCCGCCCCAGCGATCAAGCGCGCTTCCCGCTCCAGTGTGCTCTCTTCCACCGCGGCCGAGGCGATCGCGATTGGAGGACGGGAGCGTGCCGGAATCGGCATCGCTTGCGTTGGAGCCGTTCCGACAAGCTCGGGCAAGTCGTCGACCGCAACGCAGGGAACTGAATTATCGCTGTCGCCCAACGATTCTGGAAGTTGAATGTCTCCCTCCCTAGATGTGCCGGAGCTCGCGAGCTTGGGCGAAGACACGTCGGCCACGTTCTCTTTCGACATCGTGTCCGAAGCGGGCCCCGAGGCGTGACGGCCGTACACCATGGAACCCAAGGCGAGCACTCCTGCGACGCAACAAAGACCGAGGAACGTCATGGCGTTCACTGGCAACGCCCTTTCCGGCGAAGACGGAGCCCCCTCATAGAGGGTCGCCTGCAGCTTTCGAAAGACGCGCTGTCCCTCTTCAGTTGACGGCTCGTACGCGTCGGCCATCGGCTGAAGGATCGAGAGCTTCTTTTTTCCGTCCACAGTCACTTGAACCTCCGTCGCTCACGTGCCTCGTAGCGGGCAAGGCTCGCCTCCACGAACTCGCGCGCACGTCGTAAGCGGGTGGCAGCGGTGTTGATGTTGATGCCCAGGATTTCAGCGATCTCGACGACCGGTTTCCCCTCGAGCTCCGCCAAGACGAGAACGACGCGCTTGGCCGGATCGAGTCGGTCCATGATTTCCTCGAGGATGCGGAGCGACTCCGCAGCCTCGGCGGTCTTGTCAGGACCAGGATCGATTGGCTCGATGGCCTGATGGGCGAGAGCTACTTCCTCGCGCACGGCAAGCCGCCGACGCTTCGAGCGTCGTTGCCTCTGAATGATCCGAAGGAGGATCGAGAAGAGGAGACCGTTCAGCGACCTTTGCGGCTCCTGGTCATGAAGAACACGGTGAAGCGTGAGGAAGGTCTCTTGAACGACGTCTTCCACCTCTTCGGCTGGCACGCCCAGCCGCCTCGCGCTCTTCCACACGTAGGCCCAATGCGTTCTGTAGAGCTCTGCAAACTCCTGGGCCGATGGCGTGGTCACGGCTTGGGGTGCGCCGGAGAGCCGACCTTCAATCCAGGCCTCGCCGGCACCGAGCGTCATACCCGTAAGCTTCCGGCAGCCCCGCAAATCGTTCAGAAAGTTGCTACGGGATGACGATTTCGGCTCCAACGACGAAACGGCTGACGATCCCGCTCGGGTCGTAGAGAGACGTGCCATCCGCCGCCCTCGTCATGAGCGCAAAGCTCGGCGCGCCGATCGAGGCCACGAGGTCGGCGCGTGCGAACAAGCCGACACGCCCGAAGCTCCATTCTCCAAGGAGGCCAGCTCCCACGGATGGCCAGAGCGTTGCCTGCCGCTGAGGCATGCGAATTCCGAACCCTTCGACGACGACGTACGACACCTGGCCATTGGCACACGGGCCAAGAGCCAGCCGCCAGAGCGGGCTCATGAAACAGCCGAACAGCGCGCCTTGCAACATGTCGAACGCGGCACCTGCCCGTCCGTCACCGTCGAAGGTAGGCCGCTGGCGAAGCCACACCGAGCCGCTCACTCCGGCGCGAAAGCGTCCGTGCCGGAGCACCCCGTGCGACCAGAGCCCCGCGCTCGCACGTGGGAGCGTTCCAAGCTCCAAGGCCGGAGCGAGTGCAAGGCCAAACTGCAGAGCTGATCGGCGAGCGCCCGGCTGCTCTCCAGGGCGAGCTCCCGTCGAATGCTCCGGACGCGGAGCCCTTCGCTGCTCCTCGCGACGAGCCGCCGGAGCGTGAGCTCCGTTCGACGGAGGCTCGTCCACGCCGGGCTCGAGCGCGAGGACATCATCGCGCTCGATCGAGGCCGGAGGCGGAGGCGCGTCCTTCTTCGAGTCGAGCGCGAGCGCGATCAGGACCGCCGAGGCATCCGCCAACGCTGCGCAGAGCGGCGCTTTGACCGTCCGGGTCTCCGTGACGTCCTCGACCCGCATCGAAAGCTCGAGCTTGAAGCCGCCTTCGACGGCGACGATGCGCCCGTCCGCCATCACCGGCGTCGCGCGCGTGTCCTTCACGATGCGTTCGACGCCCGAGCGCACAACCCCGCTGTCGGGACATCCTGCCGGAACCGACCACGTCAGCTCGAGCGGAAGGTCCGAGCGCGGCACGGCGAGAGCACTGGTCGACAGGCAGAGAATGCCCACCAGCGCGATCGCCTGCGGCAAGACCTTCACGCGCCGAACTGTAGCTGAAGCTTCACTCCCGAGAGGAGGTTCCTCCATGACGGCCGGCCCCCACGAGCAAGTTGCCCCTTTCTTCTTGGCCCCGCGCCGCCGGCTCATGCGGGTTCGACCGACATTCGCCGGAAGGCCGTGCCGGTACTCACCGTTTCGGTGCGCTGAGATACCGACTCGGCGCCGCGCCCAGCACACGTCGGAATGCAGCAGTGAAGGCGCTGGGATTGCCGTAGCCAAGGTCGATCGCCACCCGCGTGATGGGCTCGCCTTTGCCCAGTCGGGTCAACGCCGCGAGCAAGCACGCCTGCTGGCGCCAAGCGGTGAAGCTCATGCCGGTCTCGGCACGAAAGGCGCGCGTGAAACTGCGTCGGCTCATGCCGGCGCGCTGGGCCATGTCGTCAATTTTGGTTTCCTGCGATGGGCGCTCGAGCAATTTGCGGCAGAGCGCGGATAGTCGCTTATTGCGCGGCAAGGGTGTGCTGAGTGGCAGCGCCGGCGCGTGGCGGATCTCGTCCAGCAGCAGGGCCATCACGCGGCCATCGCGGCCACCGAGATCGTATTCTGGCGGAAGGTCCACCGCCTCCTGCAGCAGCTCGTGGAGCAGAGGCGACACGGCGATGACCTGGCAATGTTGCGGCAGCCCAGCCGCAAACGTCGCCTCCTGGATGACGTAGGCGCTGCGCGTGGAGACGGGGCCATCCATGTGCACCTCGTGCGAGACCCCGGCAGGGATCCACAGCGCGCGACGCGGGGGCACCACCCAGCTGCCTTCGCCGGTGATGGCGGTCAGCACACCGGACGAGGCGTACAAGAGCTGGCTGCGCCGGTGCGCATGAGCTGCCAGGACGTAGTGGGACGGGTACTCGTTGCCGGTCGCGATCACGTCGCGAGGCGTGCTCTCGAAGGCGTCGGCGAGGGTGTTACGCACCGGTTTTGCCCAAACTCGTCAGAAAGTGACCCGCTGATGCGAGCGGGCCGAGCCTTGTCACCCTAGAGTGAGGACCCCGGCGTCGCAACCCGCGCCGACTTGCTGCATCCGACCCGAGAGAGCCCATGCGACCCCGCGTTGATGACACGCCGCTCCCGGCGGCCCCCGCCGCACGCACCGAACACGGCACCGACTTCCGAATCTTGGGGGCAATCAGTTTTTCGCACCTGCTCAACGACATGATCCAGTCGTTGATCCTGGCCATCTATCCCATCCTCAAGAGCGACTTCGACCTCAGCTTCGGCCAGATCGGCACGATCACGCTCACGTACCAGCTCGCCGCCTCGCTACTGCAGCCGGCGGTAGGCATGATCACCGACAAGAAGCCGATGCCGTATTCTTTGCCGGTCGGCATGGTCTTCACGCTGGGCGGCCTGCTGCTACTCGCCTCGGCCCCCAATTTCCCCACGTTGTTGCTCGCCGCTGCGCTGGCGGGCATCGGGTCCTCGGTCTTCCATCCTGAATCCTCGCGCGTGGCGCGCATGGCGTCGGGAGGGCGCTACGGACTGGCGCAGTCGCTCTTCCAGGTGGGCGGCAATGCCGGTACATCGCTCGGACCGCTACTGGCCGCGTGGATCATCGTGCCGAATGGGCGAGGCAGCGTGGCGTGGTTCTCGGGGGCAACGCTGCTGGCCATCGTGGTGCTGCTACAGGTGAGCCGCTGGTATCGCGACCACCATGCCGTTCGTGGCAAAGCCAAGGCCCGGTACACGGAGCTTTTGCCGCTGACGCGCGGAAAGATCGCCGTCTCGCTGCTCATCCTGGGCGTGCTGATCTTCTCCAAGTATTTCTATCTGGCCAGCATCAACAGCTACTACACCTTCTACCTGATTCACAAATTCGGCGTGGAGGTTCCCACGGCGCAGACACACCTATTCGTGTTCCTCTTCGCGGTAGCCGCCGGCTCGCTGCTCGGCGGTCCCATCGGCGACCGCATCGGACGCAAGTGGGTAATCTGGGCGTCCATTCTGGGTGTGGCGCCGTTCACGCTGCTCTTGCCACACGTAAACTTGTTCTGGACCGGAGTGCTGATCGTGATCATCGGCCTCATCCTGTCCTCGGCGTTCTCGGCGATCCTGGTCTATGCGCAGGAGCTGATCCCTGGACGCGTAGGCATGATCTCCGGCCTGTTCTTCGGATTCGCCTTCGGGATGGGCGGCATCGGCGCGTCGGTACTGGGGCGAATCGCAGACGTGCGAGGCATCGAGTATGTCTATGGCCTCTGCGCGTACCTGCCGCTGATCGGGCTAGTTGCGGTGTTTCTGCCAAATCTGGAAAGGCGGGCAGCGCCAAGCTCGAGCGCGCGCCCAACATCCGCGCAAGCGCGCTCGGCCGAGCGGTAGCTGCCGTTTCGGGGGGCGAAGCCGACGTTCGCCCCCGTCCGAGCGCGACTGTAACCGTCCCGAGGTTGCCTCCGCCAAAGTTTGCGCCGGTCATGTACACGGCCGCGGGTCGTGTCCACGCTCCGGTCCTGGACGCGCGTGATCCTCACCCGCTTCCGTGGACACCCCGAGTAGAGCGAGTATGCGCGAGGAGTGTTCGATGCCGAAGCGACAGACACGGAGGGCCCGGCGCTCGTTCACGCCGGAGTTCAAGGCCGAGGCCGTTCGGCTCTGCAAGGTTCGAGGTCGTCTCGCACTGACCTGATCCCGGCTCCACCACGTCCGCGCTCTAAAGCACTGCGCCTAGCCGCTCGAAACGCGAGGAAGACTGCTGACGGAGGAGGAGAGATTCTTGCGGATGATGGCCGCGAGCGAGAAGGCGCGCTTGTGGCGCTCTGGCTCCCTCGCCTACGGCGACGCGACGAGACGCCTCATCCAGCCGTCTGGTCTTCACCATCGAGCTGCTCGCGATCGACTGATCGCGTACGAATAGTCGGAGAAGAAGCCGTAGGCGTCGAGCCACTGATCGGTCGGCAAGAAACATTGTGCATTGAGCACGCAGTCTTGTCGCTCGAAGGGGCCGGAGGACGGATTCAACAGACGGAGCGCTCGCGAGCGTGGCCATCCGCTTCGCGTCGTGATCGTTACGTCAATTGACCGGCACGAGCGGCGTCTCCACGAGCTTACGCTGCGCGGTTCCACCGGGGTACGCGTAGCTCGCGCAGTAGTCCCAGCCCCACAGGGTCGCTGTGAAGGGCCCCTCACTTCTCATGCGGTGGCGACCTGTTTGACAGACCCCGTCACCGAACTTGTCGCCGGGTCCGTCGTCGCGACTGAGATCGACTCGGACGTACTCGTAATCACCTCTCGTCCCGATGGGGCGAAAGCCCGTGAGGTTGCCGGCGCATTCGAGCCAGACGTCCTTGAACTGCCCGCCGCTCTTGGCCCTCACGACGACGAGGGACGAATCACCGTACGTTGGATCCGCGTAAAAGCTATATGAGCTCAGGTATTGGCGCGTCGGAATGACGTTGACGACCTCCGGATCGCCCCGCTGTGCGAACGAGGTGTCACCGCCGGCAGGCCCTTCGAAGCCCTGTCTCTGGCCGCTCATGTGGGCCGAGACATAGATCGGATGCTCGGCGTCCTGCGTACGGACGACGAAGGCATTCCCCGTCCCGTGAGCGAACATGGCCACCTCGCCAGCAGACATCGTGACGGGAGCGCCGGCAGGGATCTGCGGGTCATACTCGAGGCGCGTCCCGTCACGTGCCGCGACGATGCGGTATCCCACGAGCTCGTGTTCGTTGCCGAGGCGCGGCCGGTAGCCGACACCGACGTACTCGGAGCCCCAGCGATCGAAGCCTGGTATCTGTTGAGCCAGGACGTCGGCCGTCCCTCCGGTGGTGGGGATGTCCGCAGCGGAATGACCTCCGAAGATGGTCGTCGGCTTCGTCGAGGAGACGATGCTTCCGGAGAGCTCCTCGCTCTGCGTGATCTGAAGGAGCTGCCCCTTTGCGAGCCGGTAGGAAGCTGGCGTTCCGGCCAATGCCCCGACGACGCCAGAGCCGTCTTGGATGTCACGGGTCGGAGTGATGGTCACCTCGGTGTCATCCTCGGACGCGACGATCTGCGCGGCCGGCTCACCGCTGTACCCGGTCTCCCAGCCGTTGATGAGGATGTGCTCCTTCGACCATGTCGCTACCGGGAGCAGAAGCGATGCCGTTGGAAAATGACTGATCGCGCCCCCGAAGGGGTACATCGAGGTGACGGCTACAGGCACGTTCGACTTCAGATGGAACGCAGGCGCATAGCCGGTGCCGTTCGGGAGATCGTCCTGATACGTGGCAGGGACCACGCCGTACGGACAAGCCGCGCCGTTGCCGGTGGTAGGCTTGCTTGGGTCTTGATCCGAGACGAAGAGGATTGCGCTCTCGCCCGACGCAAGCGAACCGCTATGAGGGATCAACGTGGCATCGCCGGCAGTCGTCCGGTAGACAGACTTCGATATATCTAGCGACGCACCATCGATATCCAGGGAGAGGTCGACCGCCTGAATCGACGTATTCACGACGAACATCGCAAAACAAGATTGACGGAGATTCCTCTTGAACCGCGGAGCTTGAAAATAGAACTCGCATCCGTCCGAACGCGCATCCGCCGCCGCTGCCGCGCACGGCGCCTGACAACGCGCCTCGCCACACGCGAGCTCCGGCGGACATTGCTCGACGACTTCGCCTGTACACGCTCGAACGATCGATCGGCCGTCGAGTGAACACTGGAACGGACACAGCGAGGCCGCTGGCGCGTCGCTTCCCGCATCACCTCCGAAGTCGCGGGGCCCCTCGGATACGAATCCATCCCTGTCGTCCACGCATGCTACCGCCGCGAAGACGGCGAGGATGAGCGGCGCAGCAACCCCAATCATTCGAGCATTCATCAAGGCAGCACCACTTCCTGCGGTGTGAGGCTGGGGATTCGGATCGTGCCGTTGCCGAGCTGTCCGTAATAATTCGTGCCCCAGCAGTAGACTTTGCCGGTGGTGAGCAACGCGCACGTCGCGTCGGCGGTCGTCCTGACCTGCGCCGCGGGCTCCGGAAGACCAACGACCTTGACCGCTCGGTATGCAAACTCCTTCGTCCCGTCGCCCGCCTGGCCGCTCGCGTTGTATCCCCAGCAGTACACGGCGCCAGATGCTCCGATCGCGCACCAGCGTTGCGGCTGCACGGGCGCGCTCCATCCGATCCCCTCCCGCACCGGGACGGGATCGATGGCCGTGCTCGGTCGCGTCGTGGCGATCTGGACGACGGGCTCCGGTGTGGCGACTGGATTGGGGAGCGCTCGGTCGAGGCGCTTGACACCCTGCTGCAGCTCGGACTCCCTGGCGATGATGGTCCCCCAGCACTGACCGACCCCCGCAACGGTCGTGCAGGCGTTGTCTTCGGCAAGGTCGATTGTCGTGACTCCGACGAGGAGGCTCGGCATCGGATACGGATCGCGGGGCAGCGACGAAACGCGCGCGAGCGGAGGGTTCGCGCCCCACGTCACGACGGTACCGTCGACGCGAATGGCGAAGGTCGCATCGCCGACGGCCAGATCTCGAACCGCCGCGCCCTCGGGGAGAGCGCGCTCCGTCACCGGTAGGACGGCGGAGGGGGCTTGAGACTCGAGGGGAGCGATCTGCGCGTTCACGTTCGATCCCCAGCAGAGAACTCGTCCATCGCTCAAGGCGCAGCCCGTGGAGACGCCGACGGCAACCTTCGTCACGCTCGGGATGTCGAGCTTGACGGGGGTGCGCTCCGTGGTGGTGGCCGCCGAAGTGCTGCGAAGGAACGGGCCGGTCCCCCAGCAGTAGGCGGCGCCGGCCTTGTCGACCGCGCAGGTGTGGTCGAGCGCGACGATCTCCGTCAGACCGGACACGCGCTCGGGCGACGCGCTGTCACCAACGCCGGCCTCCGCACCGCGACCGAGCTGTCCGGCCCCGCCTGCGCCCCAGCACGCGACCGCACCGTCGTGGAGCAGCACACAGAATCCCTCGCCGCGATCGGAGACGCCGGCTCCGCGGGTCGTCACGAGCGCCATCGCGCAGGGTGTCCCCGCGCAGACCACGGGCAGCGGGCCGCCGTCGAAGGGAGCAGCGTCTCGCTCCTCTGGCGCATCCGGGACGGTCGCGTCGGGGACCGACGGCGCGCTGGGCGCGGCGTCGGGCACATCGGCGACTGCGGGCGGCTCCTCGTCCGAGCTCGCACAGCTCGCGACGGCACCTGCAGATGTCAGGGAGGCGACGACGAGTGCGCCCGACCAGCGCCATTCAAGGAGTCGTCTTGTGTAGTGCATAGCGAACTCCAACCGCCCAGCGGTCATTCTTGGACGAACCTCGAACTCGGTTGATTGGCGTTTCCAGCCACCCACCGTTGAGCGAAATCGTGGAAATTTGGTATGAGCCGCCGTCCCAGGCGTCGTCGCTCCGAGCGACGAGGTTGGTCCCGCCGATCCAGAGGGTCGACTCGTCCGGAACCGCCGAGAGCGACCGCAGCGGCTTCAGAGAGAGCGGCATGGGAAACGGCGCCGAAATCGCGGCCGAATACGTGTCTCCATCCGCCGTAATGCGCACGACCTCGCGGGCTGCCTTGAGGCCGACGACCGCGTTCGTGGAGTCGACATCGAGATCTGCAAGCCAGCCCGCCGCGCCGCCGATGGAGAGTGTGTCGCTCCGCGCTGCACATGGCGTCGCGCCAGTGACGCCGACGCCGTCCGCAACGCGGACGTATCCCGAAGGCGTCCTACGCACGGCGATGGGACACATACGGTTGTCGGTAGGCCTACCGCCTCGCCCACCCCCGAACCAGACGTCGTCTCGACTCACCGCGGTTGCGCTCAAGAAGACGAGCTGCTCGTCGTCGCGATCGCGATCGTCCGCAACGTACTCTACCTGCCACGTGCGCGCCCCAGCCTCGTCGCTCGATAGGTGATAGATCGTGTTGGCGTAGAACGCGTAGACGTCGTCGGAGCTCGTCCCGAAGACACCCAATGCCGGGATATCCCCGAGCTCACCGGTCACGAGCCCGTTGACCCCACCGCAGTGACACATCTGATACCAAGGCCGACCAACGTAGTGGCCCGGATGTTGGGGCTCGGGGGCATACGTCGGGACACGATTCTCCAGCTGCGAATACGTCCACGACCAGGCGGCAGTCGGAGAGTCGCTGCGCTTGCCGTGGTAGATGGTTCGAGGCGCTACAGCGTAATAGACTTCATCCTCGCTGGGCGCCCATATTCTGCCGGCGTAGCTGCCTCGGCCCGACTCGTTCTGCGTATTGTCATCGATGTAAGACCACTTCGCGTCTTCGTCCTTCCACTCGAGCACCTTGACCCCGAGCGTCGGGCTCTCTGCGACCGCGAAGGCACGCCCGGGGAGCGCCCAGATGTCTCTGAACGTGAGGTCCGAATCGGGGATGGACGTCACGCACCAACCTGCCGAACTGCAATTGCTCGCATCCGTGTCGGCGTCGGCACCCGCGTCGAACGCCGCGTCTTCGTTCGACGCCGCATCGCCAACGGTGATCGGGTCGGAGTCCAGATCGGGAGAAGCCGCCGGCGTGCCGTCTTCCGACGTAGCGCACGCTCCCACGACCGCGAGGACGAGGGAGATGATGGAGATCGAGAGTGCTCGCTTCACGGCTTGCCTCCTAGAGAGAGCAGGACCCCTTGACCGCCGATCCAGACGTGCCCTGGCGATGGCACCCAGACGGCGGTCAGCTTGGGCCGGCGAGCCCCAAGGCTCGCGATCTTCACACGCGACCACGTCACCCCGTCGTAGTGCAGGACAGTCGCCGCATCACCCACGACCCAGACGTCGGAAGGCGAGGAGCCCCATACAGCGAAGAGATCTTCGTTGGTCGGCACGTCCGACACGATGTCCCACAGCACGGGATGGCCCGAGTAGTGCCGAACGAGGCCTTGCGCACCGACCGCCCATGCCTCGGATTCGGAGGCCGCCCACACCCCATGGAGCGTGCTCAATGTCTGAGTGTTGAAGGCCAGGATCGTCGGCGCATTGCTCTCTGCCTCAGTGATTCGAACCGCAGCGCCGCCGTTCCCGACAGCCCAGAGATCATTCGCCGACGAGCCGTGAATGCTCATCATGTCGCCGCACGAAATCCTCGCACACATGTTCTTACTGATTACGTCAGCGATATCGAAGGACCCTGGCGCGACGGGCGAAGAACGAAATCGCCAGACGCCGCTCGTCGGGCTCGGGTCCGAGACCAAGCAGGTGGACGAGGCACAGTGATTCGTGGTCACTCCCCATCGCCACTCCGAGCCAGGGAAGGACCACCCGGAGACGAGGGTCCTCGACCACCTCCGATATTCAGCCGACGGCGTGCGCGTCGTGCGGGATGTCCAGCCGCCGTCCGACACGCCTGCGTCGTTCGGGTCGTCGAGCCCACGGCTGAAGAGCCGCTGGAGCGAGGCTGCCGAAACTTCCCCCGAGTCGTCGAGCCAAAGGGCGTGGACGGTCTCGCGTACTCCCAGGTCCGAGGGCGTCCACGAGACGCCATCGAAGTGAGCGAGCGCTCCGAGCGCTCCGGCGATCCACACGTCGCTTGCAGAGCGCCCCCGAATGACGTTGACCTGCGCCCTGGGATCCAGCCCCCCGTCGGTGCCAAAGAGGCCATTCTGGCAGAGGACGTCGTCGGTGCACACCTCGGGGAAGTACTCGCAATCGGCGCACGGCGCGGCATCGCTCGCGTCGAACGGCGCAGCAGCATCGGCTCCGGCTTCCGCTTCGGGCGCCGGCACGACGACCTCGGGAGCCGGCTCCGCCAGAAATTCGTCGACATGAGTCGCGCAAGCGCTGAGTGCTGCAGCGCCCGACGCCGCCAGGATCCCGGCAAGGGTGAAGTATCGTGCTCTCATCGCGTCACCGGCCCACCATCGAGTTGTTCGCATGGCTCGACCGCGCATCGCCCACCCACGCACGCCTGACCAGCGGCAGCGTCACACTCGACACCGCACCCGCCGCAATTTCGAGGATCGCTGTTGGTGTTTACCTCGCAACCGTCCTCGGAGTTCCCGTTGCAATCCGCGCGACCGGCGACACACTGGCGCTTGCACATGCCGTAGACACATATGCCGATCTCCGTCTTCGCATTATAGAGACCTCCCTGGATGACCGTGTCCTTGCATAGAACTCCACAAGAGCCACAGTTGGTCGGGTTCGTAGCGAGGTCGACGCACGTGTTGCCGCAGTAGGTCAGCCCCGGCGGGCACAGGCACTCGTAGACGCCGGTAGAGTTCCGTCGACAGGCCTCACCCGGAGCGCAAGCATTTCCGCATGCTCCGCAGTGCTCGTTCGTCGTCAGGTCCGTCTCGCAGCCGTCACCGCGGTCCGCGTCGACGAGGTCGCCGTTGCAGTCGCCAGTATTCGCCCGGCATTTCAGATGCCCACATTCGCGGCGGAGGCATCCATGATATGCATTTTGTGGGAGCGCTCCGCCGTCGGGATTCGACGGGCAGACGTTGCCGCATGCTCCACAGTTGCTGTCGTTCGCATCGACCTCGAGACAGCGGGAGGGCCCGCCGGGACGGATCGGGCACGCCAGCTGTCCGGCCGGACAGCCGCAGGCGGCGCCACCAGGGGCATCCGTTCTCACGATGCAGGGCTTGGCTGGATCCGTACAGACGTTGCCACACGCGCCGCAGTTGTTCGGATCGTTCGTCGGAGTCTCGCAGCCGTTGTCGACGATGCCGTCGCAATCCAGCGCGGTCACGGTCCCGCACGTCATGGCGCAGCTACCCTCGACGCACTCGAAGATCTCCCGAGCAGACAAGTCCGTCATGGGAGCGGGACAGCGCGAGCCGCAGGCGCCACAATTTTCGCGGTCCGTTCGCAGGTTCACGTCGCACGGAAAGCGAGAATTCGGGCATGTCGTCCAACCCTCAGGACATTTGTCCGAGGGACAGTACGACGTGAGGGTTGCGGGGGCATCGAGCGTCGCCGTGCCCGCGTCGGTAGGCGCGAACTCTTGGGCGGGCGCGCCGGAATCGCGTCCGTCGCCAAGCGAGTCGGCGCTCGAACAAGACGGAGCAAGACACGCCAGCGTCAGTGCGAGAGCAGGTCCGAGAGTGCGGAGTTTCAACTTTGAGTCTCCTTGGAGATTCGGCGACGCTGTCACCAGCTTGGGGTAGGCGCCGGATTCGACTCGTGAGGAGCGACCATTCGCAATGTCGTCGAGACCCGACGCGCGAGCACGCCTTGCGGATGGTGCGCCAAGAACTCATTGCCCAACCGTCGTGCCTCGTCGGCGCGACCGGCTCGCGCGAGCGCCTCGATTCGAAGCACGGACACCTCGACCGAGAAAGTGCCCGAAGCGAACTCTGCGTCATACGCATCGAGCAACTTCAGCGCGTGTTCGGCATCTCCCGCACCCAGCGCCGAGCGAGCGGCAGATACACGCGCGAGCTCGCGACCGAGCGTCGAGTCGTCGGAAGCGCTCGACGGCGGACGCGCAGCGCGCGCACTGCTCGTGGTGCTGCTCGCCGATGCCGTTGGTGGAGCAACGGTCTCGGCGGCGGACGCCACTGCGGCTGGGGGTGGCTCGACCCGCGCCTCGGTCGTCGCCTCTTCGGCTGTCGTCGCGGTCGGAGCGGCAGGCGCTGGAGCTCCGGCCCTTGGTTCTGTAGCGACCGGCTCGTCACCGTTGAACGCGGTCATGACGACCGCGACGGCGACCCCGAGGGCGAGCGCGGCGTGTAGAACGTGGCTGGAGCGGCCGCCGACTCCGCCCCGGGGTGACGGACGCGTGGTCGCGCGGGCCGATGGTGACACCAGGTTCAGCGCTGAGAGCACCCGCTTGCGTCCGTCCGGCGGAGGAACATCGTCGAGAGCGGAGTCGAGAACCTTCTGTTTCAGCTGGTCGCCGTCATCGACATGGCGCGACTCGCGTTCGAACTGGGACACGTCAGACTCCTTGCCTTCGTGCGCGAAGCCGAGCGATGCCAGCATCGAGCTCTTCGCGTGCGCGCTTCAATCGCCACGCGGCGGTTGTGACCGGGATCTGGAGCGTCGCCGCGATCTCCGGGAGCGAGAGCTCCTCGAAGACGGAGAGGACGAGTACCGCGCGTCGTTCGTCCGGCATTCTGCCGAGGATCTCGTCGAGCGCCGCGCGCGCTGCAGCACGATCGAGTGATGCTTCGGCATTGGGCTGAACGAGGCCTAAGTCCGGTGCGTCTTCCTCGGGTACTTCACGAAGCTTGGCCCGAGCTCGACGAGCATTGGCGGCGACGCGCATGACGATGCCGAAGACGAACGGCCGCTCCTTGCCCTCCTCGATGTCGGCGAACTTCTTCGCGACGATCATGAAGACCTGTTGAGCAGCGTCGTCCGTCTCGGGCGGCGTGACCCCGAGCCTGCGCAGCGAACGCCAGACGAAGTCGTAGTATTCGACGACGATGTCGTGCAGACGTTCGTCTGCCGAACTCGCACTGCCCGAGATGTCCTCGGTGGTGCCGGACGACCGACTCGTGATGGCAGGCAGGGCGACCAACACGTTAGCAATGTCGTGCGCTCAGGCAGCCAAGAGTAAAATCGTCGCCCACCTCGAAAATCGGGCGCCCACACCATCCACGACGGGGCAGACGCTCGCGTCTACGGCACCTGTGCGACGAGGCTCACCGCCGCGAACGGCACCACCAGCGGGCTCTTGTACGCGAGCGGTTCCGTGTACGGGTTGAAGTAGAGCTCTCTCTGGGTCACCGGCACGCGCGCTCCCACCATCGTCTCGATGTAGAAGCCCGGAAGCAGTCGCCAGGCGGCTTTGGCGGAGGCGCCAAGGCTGAGCCAAAAGTACGAGAACTCACGCGCCGGCAACGGGTCGACCTTGGCCGCCTCCAAAAGGCCGAGCTCACCGACCAGGCATGACCCGAGTCGGAAGGCTTCCGCACGAAGAACGTCCGCACAACCTGCGAGCTTGATGACGCTCCAGCGGATCGCCACCTCGCCACGAGACGACGACGCCCGACCTCTAAAGCTTCGCGCCAGCCCTACCCTCACCACGGGATCGAACCGTGCGGGAAACGTGAGCTGAGCGAACCCGGTCGGCATGAGGACGAGCTCCCGATTGCCGTTGAGCTCGATACCTGTGCCCAGTGCCCCCCTGAGACGATCGACATGCCCAGCCTTGGCCTGCGGCCGAGCGGCGCTGGGCATCGGCTGCACCTGCACCGGGTGCGCGTCGCTCGAGGGAGCGGCTCGTGAAGAAGCCGGCAACGGCGAGGGCTCGTCGACCGCAGTGGGCGGCTCTTCCGGCAGCTCGCTCGAGAGTCGCTCCGCCTCTTCCCCGATCGCGATGGCCGCCATCATGCTGAGAGCGGCAACGACGTCCGCGCAGGACTTCGACGAAGCCTTTCGTTCCGTGCTGACTCCCCCGAGGGAGAGCGTGACGGTCCCGTGGCTGAGCGCGTTACGGCGCTCGATACGAAACGCCACCTCGATCGCCAACTCGTCGGGACGCGCATCTCGAATCGTCCCGAGATGGGCCTTGATGCGCTCGCGCATGCTCGGTTGCTTCGGACACCCTTGGTGAAGCGACTCCGAGATCCGGACGGGAGGAGACTCTGCCGCGAACGACACCTTCGCGGAGAAGACCAGCGCCAGGACGAGCAACGAAGGCGGCGTCAGCCATCCTCCCCTCGCCCTTCGCCTGCTATCCCGCATCTTGTCCGAAGAAGAGCACACGCTGGCGTGGAGCGCAGCTGCCCGTCCGCCGAGCGCCTGAATGTGCGGCGCATCGCTCGGGCATGCGCGACGACCGGAGCTTCAGCGCTTGGGGGCCTGAGCTGCACACCACGCAGCGGGAGTGGCGCCGTGCTCGCGGCGAAACATCCGGATGAAGTACGTCGCGTCCGCGTACCCCACACGCTCGGCGATGACGTCGACCATCTCGTCCGAGTGAAGCAGGGGCCGCCGAGCCTCCGCCAGCTACCGCGCCGAGATCCTCGCGGCGAACACGGTGCGCGCCGAGCCCCCGGAGGCGGAGCGAGTCGAGCTGGATCGCCAGCTTGTCCACGAGCCTGTCGGCGATCTTCTGGGTCGGATGAACGAGAGGCTCGCAGTGCGCTCACCTGCCGAGTGGTGCGGGCACGTCACGGTTTGGGCCTCCTAGAGAAATCCCTCGACGCGCCGGCGGTGAGCTGTGAGGCGCTCGGGCTCGATGGGAACCGTCGGTTGCACGTCAGCGGAGGAGGTGCATGACGAACGCGTCCGTCTGGCCCGCGTTCGTCTGCCCGGTCAGCGCGCCGTACGTGGTTCCCGCGAGGTACACGCCCCCGCTCCCATCCAACGCGATCGCAAGCGCCGTATCTCCCAAATCCGTGCCGACCAGGCCCGGCCATTTGAGCATCCCCGATGCATCGTACTCTCGAACAAAGGCGTCGCCTCCTCCAAAGCCGGTCTGCTCCGGAAGGCTGCCGGACGCGTGCCCGGCAACGAACACGCTTCCGCTCGCGTCGACGACCACCGCGTGCACGCTGTCGTGATCACTCGCCCCGAACTGGTGACCCCACAGGAGAGTCCCGCCGGAATCGAATTTCTGAAGGAAGGCATCGAGGAGGCCCGCGCTCGTCTGCCCTGGCAGCGTCCCCATGATGGTCCCCGTGAGGTAGAGCATTCCGCTCACGTCGCGGTGCACGTGGATACCGCCTGCGTTCATCGTCCCGAACTGCAGGGTCGACACGAACGCTCCGTGCACGTCGTAGGTATGCACGAACGCGCCGCCCGCGCTCGTCTGCCCTGGGAGAGCCTTTCGCGCGATCCCGGTCACATAGACATTCCCGCTCCCGTCGATGCCTATCTCTGAACAATAGTCGAAGTCGCTGGAGCCGAACTGCCGAGTCCAAACGAGCGTGCCCAGCGGGTCGTACTTACGAACGTACGCGTCATCCTGTCCGGCTCTCGTTTGCCCGGCCAACGCCGCATTTGTCGTGCCGCCGACATACACGTTTCCGCGCGCGTCCAAAGTCACCGATTGGGCGGACACCACCCCACCCGTCCCAAACTGTCGGGTCCACACTGGCGCCCCCGCTGCGTCGTGCTTCCGAACGAACGCATCCACGCCACCGTTCGCCTCGCCGGTGAGCGATCCGTAGGTTGCGCCGACCACGTACACACTTCCGCTCGCGTCCACGCGGATCGCGTTTGGGAGGTCGTCTTTGGCGGATCCGAACTGCTGCGCCCACACGAGCGCTCCCGACGGATCATACTTCTGCACGAATGCGTCAGCAGTGCCGACGTTAATGCCCCTATGGCCGGTGTAGCCGGTGACGTAGACGTTGCCGCTGCCGTCCACGGCAAGCGCAGTGGCCGCGTCCATATCGCTCCCACCGAACTGTCGGATCCAAGGCGGATACGTCTGCTGCGAAGTGTTCCCATCCGCACCTGCATCCGTGGCCCCCCCCAATGACGCGTCGGCCTCTGTTCCCCCCGCATCACTCGGCGCAACACTCTTGCTGCCAGGGCCGCTGTTGGCGTCAGGGCCAGCACCGCAGCCCACGACGATCAAAGCGAACAGAGCGAAGTTTCGCATGAAATGCGAATCATTCCACGGAGCGCCCTCGACTGGCCACAGGTTCCGGATCGACGGCGCGTCCTCGCGTCGCTGTTCGCTTCGACCAACCGGCCGAGAATCGCGTTGACGGTGTCGCGCTCGTCGAGCGTGCTCCACCGAGGCCCAGAAGTCGTCAGCCTCGGTCGAAGCGGCGACCCGCCAGTTGTGCCCGTCGCGAGGCTCGGGGTGGGCATCGAGGATCGTGGCGTTCCGGTAGGCAGGTGCCTGATCAACGCCGTCGACCGCCTCACGGCGGCGGGATGCCTGGCCCGAGCGCCTCGAGCAGCGGCTTCTTCGTGAGCGCGTCGGGTTGTTCGCGAACCGGCGCTCGAGGGCCTCGAGCGTGGGGGGCGATTGCGCCGCCGAGCTGGAGCACGCGTGGACGAACGACGACGCGCGGGCGTACTGGCTTGCGCGCGAACGCGAGAAGGACGAGGCGCGCCTCAGTCTGGTTGCGCTATCCCATCCCCTCTCCGCGGGTGATTCACGGCTGCTTCATCTCGACATCGATCTGGTAGATCGGGAGCGATCCGTACGGCGCGTCGAAGTCCGCCGTGATCGACGACGCGTAGTCGCCGCCCCCATTGCGAATGCGCACGACCAGCGGTCCCGACGGCAACTTCGCGGAGATCGTGTAGCGCCCGAGCGGAACGTCGTCGATCGCATCGCCCTCGGGCGTTCGCTCGAGCTTCTTCGTGATTGCCTTTCCGTTCGAGCCGTCGACGAGCGGGCCGTCCGGCTCGAGCGTGAGCTCGACGTCACTCAGCTCGAAGCCGAACTCCGCCGGCTCCGTGTAGCCGACGACGAAAGCGCCGTAGTTGCCGTCGTCGGGGCGGGTGCCCGTCAGCTTCCACGAGAAGTTCCGGATCGCGCCGGTGTTGCCGGCAAACACTCTGTCGTTCTCCGGATGAAGCGGGAACGAATAGGACGTCCCGTGATACTCGACAGTGTGGGTCGCCGACATCGCCCACGTGGTGGCGGTCTCGGGTAGCTCGAGGCGGTAGCGCCCGGCTGAATCGGTGTACGCGACGAGCGTCGAACCTTCGACGAGCTGGTTGTCCGCGTAGACCTCGACATCCGGAAGCGGCTCGCCGTTCGTGCCGACGATCGTGCCGGCGACGACATACGCGCTGGCTTCTTCGTTCGGACCGACGTCCTTCGTCCCACCATCGTCGTCCAGTTCTCCGGGCGGTGGTCCTCCCGACGACGTAGAGGACTTCGACGTCTCCGTGCATGCGACCGCGAGAGCCGCAGCGAGAAGGCAAGGTGAGAGAAACGCGAGTCGACGCCAGATCACCATGCGAAATGTCTCCAATGAGTAGGAAGCCAAGAGGAAGCGAGCGAGGTAAGACGAGCGAAGCGAAACACGAGTCTTCAGCGAAGAATGCCGTCCGTGACGGCGCAGTGTGCATTGCAATCGACATGCGCAGCGGCCCACTCCCGTAAGAGCGGCGATTCAGGCTCGTTCCGATTGCGCAATGCGCACCGTGCGCAGCGCAGCCTGCGCAACCTGCATCGTCACTTGGAGCGGCCGGCCTTCGACCGGCCGGCGTCGTCCCTTCGGACTACAATGCGCGACCAGGTTCTGCCCCCAGATTTTCCCTGGGATCGTGAGCGCCGCCGACCTCTGCCGTGAGGGCCCCCGCAGGCCGGCGTCTTACCTCTGCAACACTCTGCGCGACGAAGCCAGCCGATGCGCCTGCGACGAACGGCGGCACCCCCTCACCGACCGATAGCCCGCCTGACGGCGTCGCGAGCATCTCGAGATGCCCGGAACACGGGGTCGGGCGGCTAGTCACGTCGAACGCGCCGACGAAGCGGCGCGCAGAGCGAACGGCAACGTGGCACTCGCCGCGTGGGCATGGTTCTCGACAATGATGGCCTCGACGTTGCCGTCCTTGAGATCGGGCTGAAGGCGATCACTCAGCTTACGGTTCGACGAGGAGGACGTCCGCTTGGCCATCGCTCACTTCCCCATCGCGAGGAACGCGTCGGCAGCACCAAAGCGGTACGGGTGACGCCCGATCTGGCCGACGCACTGCGGCTTCTTGAGCTGCCCGCGTTCGACAGCGTGCCCGCGTTGGTGAACTTCGCGCCGTCGATCTTCATCGTGCCCTTGTTCACCAGGGTGCCATTGTTCTGGGAGCCGATGTGCGGCCAAGCACGACGGGGGTCACGCTCTTGCCGACGGTCATCTCGGCCGTGGCGTTCGACTCGAGCGGCAGCGACAACAGATATGCGTCGGACGCGCCCTCGCAATCCGCCCACACGCCGGACTTCGTCTCACTCGCGACCAGCGCGAGGGGACCGAGCGCGAGGTGGTGGACGCGCCACAAGAAGGACTCCTTGCCGGGCATGCCATGGATGTGCACCGGGGCCGCCATTCGACTGTAGATGTCCGACGCCTCATCGAGCGAACGGACATCGAGATAGGGATAACGTGACAGCGAGAGACGAGGGCGGGCCGATACGGCCTGCATGTCTTTCGCACGGACGGAAACGCGCGCTGGCATTTTGCGCTCTTGGGCCGGCGGTGTCACGGTTGGATGTGACGATCATCGAGCCGCGGCCGGCCTGGCTCGGATCCGGCCGCGCGATCTCGGTAAGCAGCGGCCGACTCGAACAATGGGCGGAGGCGGTTTCCCTGCTCTCCGCTCCCGAGAACTCTCGGAGTGAGCAGCTTCGGTCGAAGGCTTCGGAACCGCTTCGCCGAGAAGCTCGGTGCGGTCGCGCCCTGAGCTAGGGTTCGGGAGCTCGCGAGCGCGCCCCTTGCCGGAACACACGCCCAATACGCGGGGCTTCGGGACGTCGGAGCCATGGCGCGATCGGTCAGCTGGGTGGCGCGTGGCGTGATCCGTCAGCACGGGGCGCTGGCAGTCAGCTCGCGTCGCCTGCGGTCAGCGGGGCGTCCCATCCGTCCTCGCTGCCTCCGCCGCATCAGACAGGACCTTCGGAAGGCGGACGTTCCATCGAACGTAAAGCGGGTCGGAAGGCGTCGAGACTCCGCGCTCATCAGACTGCGGCGTCGGGAACGGTCTCGCCTGGAAAGAGGGCCCTGGTGAGCGCCCTCGACGGCACGGGGACGGGCTCCAACCACGAGACGCTCGCGTCCTTCCCGCAGATGAGAATGCAGCGGTTCCAGTCATGCACGAAGATCCATTGCAGAAGGCATCCTGCAGGGGTCTCGGCAAACGGGACGCTACGCCGGTCGTGACTGCTCCCGCCCCCGTGTCGATCCAAGGGCCGTGCTCCGGGATCGCCACCTAGCCTCGCGTCGGATCGATCTCGGGGGGATCGATCGCGCAGTAGACCAGTCCGGTCACGGTGACGCAGGCTCGCTGGTCCATGTCTTGGTGCTCGCTCATCATCAGGCGAACTTCGAGTTCGAGCCGAGCACCAAGCCAGTCGAGGACGATACCTTCGAGGTAGGCATCATGAAGCCCCCAGGGGGGGGCGCCTCGCCCTCGTCGAAGGTCATCATCCTGGTAAGGCACGATACGTCGACGCATGGCGCGACTGCGACGCCCGCAAACCGCTGCTTTCTGCGGCGTGGTTTGCGGAGTAGCACGGACGGCGCGCCGCAAAACGATCGCGTAAGTGCTGGCGGAGGAGGAGAGATTCGAACTCCCGGTGGGTTGCCCCACGGCGGTTTCCGAAAAGGCGGGAGGCCTCACTCGCCCGCCACGCGAGATCGCCCTGATTTGCGCCCCTTCCGGCTGATCGAGCGCTTCCGCGGAACGGCGTTCATCGGCTCCGTTTCCACGCTGCTACCACGACCGCTCGCCTCCATCATCCTCACCGAGAACGCCGTCATGGCCGCCTCCTGCGAGGCCTCGCTGCTGTGCGCGTAGCGTTGAGTTACGTGGAGGTGGAGGTGACCAGCGAGCTTCTGCACGTCCGGCGCAGGCGCACCAGAGCGGATGGGCCGCCCCGCGGTGATGAACGACGGGAGGTGTCCGTCGCGGAGCGCGCGGTCCGCAACGGCCCGAGCCACTTCGTGATCTTCTCGTGGTCACCAAGTACATCGCCGAGCCCGAGCAGTAGCGCCCGGATGACCTTCGAGGCGTCGAGCGAGCGGTGCAGCACGGACAGGATGTCGGTAACGACGGCTTCGTTGACGAACCGCTCGCGAAGCAGGAACGCGAGTGCCTCGCGGCGGCCCTCCGCTCGCGCTGGCCGAGCCGCCGGTCCGCGACGTCGCGGAGAGCGCGGGCCTCGATCAAGCCGCGCGGATCAGCGCACGGTCAGGTTCGTCCTGGAGATCGGTCGCAAGCCCGTCCCCCCGGGGTACGCATAGCTCGCGTATCCCGAGACGCCCCAGACGGTGATCGTGAACGGGCCTTCGCTCTGGATCCGGTGCGCCCCGTCCGTGCACGTCCCGGCGTCATACCTCTGCGCATCCCCGGAGCGCGTGAGCGTGACCTGCGCCCACTCGTACTCCGGCGTGATCGCCGTCCATCCCGTGAGCGTGCCGGCGCAGTCGAGCGCGACATCGTGAAACGAGCCCCGATCCTTCCGACGCGTCACGACGACGGAGCTCGAGTCGTAGTTCGAGTCGGAGAAGAACCCGTAGGTGTCGAGCCACTGGTCCGTCGCGACGACCATCGCGAGCTCCGGGTCGCCGACCTCGTACGAGGAGGCCGCGGCGCCCGTCATGTAGGCAGCGACGAAGAACGGATGATCGCTGTCCTGACTCCGTACGACGAACGGCTGCTCTGCGAAGAACGTGGCGAGCTCTCCGGCGCCGAGGCGGCGCGGCGCCTCTTTGGGCGCCGCGGGCTCGTAGACGAGCTCGGTGCCGTCCGCGGCGCCGACGATGCGGATCACGCTCGGGTCGCGCTCCTTCTCGCGGCCCTGGGACAGCAGGCTCGCGCGATTCGGGGCAGGGACGACGGCGTACTCGTGTCCCCACGCCGAGACCGGCGGGATCTGATCGTTCTCCTGATCGGCGGCCCTGACGTCGCTCGGTACGTTCAAGCCGGAGCTGCCGGCGAAGACACCGACCGGCTTGTTCGACTCCATGACGGAGCCCACGAGCTCGTTCTCCTGCGTGAGCTGCAGGACGTCGCCTCGCTTCAGGCGATAGCTCGCTACCTGGCCACGCGAGCTCGCGGCGACGCCCGGTCCCCCGACGATGTCGACCCTGGGCAGGAGCTCGAGGGTCGTCTCGTCCTCGATCGCGACGATCTGGATCGTGGGCTTCCCGAACTGCGTCGTGGCCGTGTCGGCGCCGCGCAGCATGCCTCGGCCGAATGTATCGCCCTTGCCGCCCCAGGCGCTGAGCAGGACGTACTTGTCCCCGAAGGAAGTCGTCGGGAACAGCAGCGTGGCGCTCGGGAAGTGGGTCTTCGCGCCTCCGTACGGGTAGATCGCGTACATCGAGACCGGCACGTTCGCGGTCACGAACGACGTTCGGCCGATCCCCGTCTCGTGGACGACGGGGTCCCTGTCGAGGACCGGACGGACGCCGTCCGGGCATGCCGTGAACGTCTGCGAGCCGGCGTGGCGCTGGTCCTCGGAGAAGAAGACGACCGCTCCTCCACCCGGCGGTATCGGCCCGTCGAGCTGCGTGTGCTTGACCTTGCCGTTTTCGACCGAGGAGACCCACACGGCGCCGTCGAGCGCCTTTTCCTGCCCATCGAACTCCAGCCGCAGCGTGGCGGGTGACGTCCAGTTGTTCGCGACGAAGAAGGCGTAGCAGTTCCCCCTGCCGATGAGGTCTCCGTTCGGCGGGGGGACGGCGAACGAACAGCCCACGGATCCCGCATTCGCTGCCGCGGCGCTGCACGGGTCGATGCACCTCTGGTTGCCGCAGGCCTGGTCCTCAGCGCATCGTTCGACGACGTTGCCGGTGCAGTCGAGCACGGAGCGAAGGTCTCGCGAGCAGGCGAGACCTTCGCACGAATCCAAGCCGGCCTCGGGCGGGGCCTCGAAGACCTGCGCGCCCTCGTCGTAGATGGCGCGATCGGACGAGCACGCGATCCACGCAGCGGGGACGACGAGGAGCATGACGAGAGGGAGAGAGCGAATGGGGCTGCGCATGACTGTTCCTCGATCACTCGATCACGATTGGGGCAGGCTCGACGTGGATCTCCTGATCCCGCGTCCCTCGTCCGAGCTGCCCGGCGAGGTTGTCCCCCCAACACACGACCGTCCCGCCGCGGCGGAGCGCGCAGACGGCGCCATCCATGACCGCCGCGGAGACCACCTGTTCGCCGAGCCCGTCGATACGGCGGGGGGGAGGCTGGGCCCCGCGAGCGCGCCGGTCGGCGTGTGGCGGGGCGGCGGTTGGGCGACGAGCGGGTGCGGCGGTTTCCGGGTGCGGGGCGCGAAGCCCTTGCAGACCCACAACAGCGGCGGCGGGGCGGGCCGGCTGGCCGGCGGGGCCGGGGTGGCGCGCGGGCCACTGCGGGGAACCGCCACGACGATGAGGTCGGCCTGGTCGAGGGCGTGGTCGAGGTCATGAGTGAAACGCAAGGTGTCGGGCA
>Ga0066256_1001140_pt2 | contig 24255 bp, 23 predicted proteins | sample ThiBio_1000_biof_FD_87107 | JGI IMG/M metagenome (GOLD analysis project Ga0066256, IMG submission 87107) | Wastewater bioreactor microbial communities from Cape Town, South Africa - Thiocy_expt_1000_biof (version 2) | ecosystem: Engineered > Bioreactor > Thiocyanate-remediating >... | reverse complement strand
CTGACGGTGCTGATCGCGCTCGCAGTCCTGTTATTTGCCCTCGCCGTAAACGTGCTCGCGAACCGCTTTGCGGCTGCGACGCTCGCTGCGACGGGCGCGCCTTCCGGACGTGATCGTACGACAAGCTCGCAACGCGGTATCCGCTTCCGCAGCGGCCTCGCCCGCAATCTTCGCCGGAAGGAGTGGCGGCTCGTCGCGCGCGATCCGAGCCTGTTCGCGCAGCTCGGCCTGCAGATCATCTACACCATACCGATCGCCGTCATCCTGCTGCGGAGCGAGGCGCTGCCGACCGCACTCGCACTGGCGCCGACCATCGTCGTCATTGCCGCGCAGGTCTCTGCCTGAATCTCGGGGATCATGGTCTCGGGCGGGGAGGCGCCCGAGCTGATGGCGCCCGCGCCGGTCTCCGCCGCCGAGATCGCCCGTGCAAAGCTGACCGCCGTCGGCTTGCCCGTGCTGGCGATCGTCGCCCTGCCACTCGCCGGGCTTGCGCTTATCTCGTGGCGCATCGCGATCCTTGCCGCGCTCTTTGCTGCCGCAGGCGCCGCGTCGACGGCGCTGCTGAACTTCTGGCACCCCATGCCGGGCAATCGCCGCGGGATGCTGCGGCGCCATTCGCAATCGAAGCTCATCGCGCTCGTCGAGCACGCCATCGCGATCTCCTGGGCCATGGCCATCGTCCTGACTGTGGCGCAAAGCCTCGTCGCACTGCTCCCTATGGCCATCGTGGCCGCGATCCTCGCTGTCGTGCGCCGCCGCCATCGCCGTGAGGCGGTGCCTGCCTCAGCGCCTGCGCCACTCGCCAGCGCGCCCGCTCGCACCTGAGGCTTGCCCCAACGTACCGATTGGCAAATCTGCGCCGTTGGGCAAGATTTGGAGCGGGAAACGGCTTCAGATCGAGGACGCAACAATGGCGGATATTGGCTTCATCGGGCTCGGCATCATGGGATCGCGCATGGCGGCGCGGCTCCTGGCGGCGGGTCATGCACTCGTCGTGCATGATGTGAGCGAGGGTGCGGTCGCGGCAATCGGGGAGAAGGGTGCGAAGGCCGCGCGCTCGGCCGCCGAAGTCGCGAGCCATTGCGACGTGGTATTGCTCAGCCTGCCGAAGCCAGATGTCGTCGAGAAGGTTCTGACAGGCCCGAGCGGCGTGATCGAAGGCACGCGCGCGAAGACGATCATCGATACATCGACGACGGGCTCACAGGTCATTGTGCGCGCCGCGCCGAAGCTCGCGGGGAAGGGCATGACGCTGCTCGATGCGCCGGTCAGCGGCGGCGTTGCGGGCGCAGCCAATGGGACGCTGACGGTGATGGTCGGCGGTGACCCCGCGACGTTCGAGAGCGTGCGCCCGATCCTCGAGATCATCGGCAAGAACGTCATGCACATGGGCAACAAGCCTGGGCTCGGCCAGTCCATGAAGCTCGTCAACAACATGCTGACGGCAGCAGGAACGCTCGCGGCCATGGAAGTGCTCGTCGCGGGCACCAAGGCCGGTCTCGATCCGCAGAAGATGCTCGATGTGATCAACAGCTCGTCGGGCCGCTGCTTCGGCACGGAGGTGAAGATCCCCGAGTGCATTCTGCCGGGCACGTTCCCCATGCGCTTCTCGACGGACCTGCTGCACAAGGACGTGAATCTCGGCATCGAGGAAGCTGAGGCCATGGGCGCGCGCATGTGGGTCGTGAAGTGCGCGCGTGATGTGCTCGCCTACTCCAAGGAGCAGGGCGATGGCGCACTCGATTACGCGCATATCATCAAGTATTTCGAGGAATGGGCCGGCGGCGACGCGAAAGTGCGCGCGAAGGGCGCCGGCTGATTTGCCTCAAGTCGCCATCAGATCGGCGAGCGTGAGCGCGACGACCTCGGTCGCCTTGGCGAGGTCGGAGAGCGGCAGGCGCTCGTCGGCGCGATGGGCGTTCGCCTCCTCGATCGTGCGCGGGCCGGCGCCGTAGAGAACAATGGGCACGCCGTGGGCCGTATAGTGGCGGGCGTCCGTGTAGAGCGGCACGCCACTCGCGCTGATCGGCTCGCCCATGATCTGGCTCGCGCGGCGACAGAGCGCCTCGGTCATGCGATCGCCAGCCGGCAGACGCTGCAGCGGCTGGGCGAGCAGGATGCGACGGACATCCACGCGCGCACCTTCGACCGCGGACGCGGCCTTGGCGATAACCTCGCGCAGCTCGGCCTCGACGGCCTCGGGGTTTTCCTCAGGGACAATGCGGCGATCGAGGCGGAAGACGACACGATCGGGGACAACGTTCGTGTTGATGCCGCCGCTGATGAGGCCAATGGTGAGCTGCGGCGCGCCGATGCCGGGCGTCTTGGACGTGCGCGTCGCGAGCGTCGGCCGCCATGCGTAGAGCGCGGAGAGAATGGCGGTCGCGGACTGCAGCGCGTCGATGCCGGTCCACGGCTTGGCGGCGTGCGCCGAGCGGCCCGTAACCTCCACTTCGAGATGCAGACAGCCATTGTGCTCGGTGACGACGGCATAGGAGAAACCGGCACCGATCGCGAGATCGGGCTTGCTCAGGCCCTGTGCGAGCAGGTAGCCGGGGCCGATCTCGCCGCCCGTTTCTTCATCGTAGGTGAGATGCAGCTCGATGGTGCCGCCGAGCTTGGCGCCGCTCGCTTCGAGTGCGCGGAGCGCCCAGATGTACGTCGCAAAGTCGGACTTCGAGACCGCAGCGCCGCGCCCATACATCCACCCGTTGCTGATCGTCGCGGCATAAGGATCGAACGTCCAGCCCGTACCGGGCGGGACCACATCGCCGTGCGCATTGAGGGCGATCGTCGGCCCCGCCCCGAACGTGCGGCGCACGATGAGGTTCGTGCAGGAGATCATGCCCGCAGCTTTGACGATGTCGTCGGGCACGGGATGGCGCTCGACGGTCCAGCCGAAGGCCTCGATGAGTTTCGCGGCGCGCTCGGCGGCGGGGCCGCAGTCACCCGGCGGATTGTCGGTCGGGATCTTAACGATCTCGGCGAGGAAGCGAACCTGTGCGTCGCGCTCGCCTTCGAGAAACGCCCGCACCTTCTGATCGATGGCTGTGCTCATGTTCGCTGTCCGTTGGATTTCAGGTGCGGTAGGTGCGCAGGAAGTGCAGGAGGACGCGCATGGCTGCGTCCGCATCCTCGTGCGAGATGGATTCGGCCGGGTGATGGCTGATGCCGCCCGCGCAGCGCACGAACAGCATGGCAACCGGGCAGAGCGCGGCCATGGCCATGGCGTCGTGGCCGGCGCCCGAAGGAAGATGCACGGGTTCATGGCCCGCGGCACGCGCGGCGACGTCGAGAGCCGCGATCAGCTTGGCGTCGCAGGCCGTGGCGGGTGCTGAGTGCATCTGTGAGATGCGTACGGCGAGTCCGCGGCGGGCGGCGATACCTTCGATAGCAGCGCCGATCCGCTCGACGACGGCATCGCGCGCGGCATCCTCGGGCGCGCGGGCGTCGATCGTGAAGCGCGTCTCGCCGGGAATGACATTGACGGCGCCCGGCCTGGCCTCGATCACGCCGACCGTCGCGACGACATCGCGCGTCTCGGCGGCAATGCGCTCGACGGAGAGGATCATCTCGGCAGCGGCTGCGAGACCGTCACGGCGCATGTTCATGGGCGAGGTGCCGGCATGACCTGCCGTGCCCTGCACGACGACGCCGAGGCGCCGCGCGCCGTTGATCGCGGTCACGACGCCCACGGGCTGGCTCATGCGCTCGAGCACGGGGCCCTGCTCGATGTGCAGCTCGACGAAGCCGAGCGCGGCACCGCGCGGATAAGCTGCCTCCGCGAGCCGAGTGGGATCTGCGTCGAAAGCAATCAGTCCCTTGCGCACGGATGTACCCGTGGCATCGCATTCATCGAGCGTTGCGGCATCGAGCGTGCCGGCAAGCGTGCGCGAGCCGCGGAGCGTCGAAGGAAAGCGCACGCCCTCCTCATCGCCGAAAGCAACGACCTCGATCGCGAAGGGCAAGCGCTCGCCCGCTTGCGAAAGCACCTCGACGGCCGTGAGTGCGGCGAGCACGCCGAGAGTACCGTCGTATTTGCCGGCCTGACGCACAGTATCGATGTGCGAGCCGACGAGGAGCGCAGGCATTCCACGTGCCGCGCCCTCGTAGCGGCCGATGAGCGTGCCGACCGCGTCAAGGCGCACGTCGAGGCCGGCTTCGCGCATCCATCCGGCGAGGGCGTCGGCGGCACGCTTGTGCGAGGGCGAGAGATAGAGGCGCGTCAGGCCGTCGGCGGCATCCGAGAAGCGCGCGAGCGCATCCAGACAATCCATCAAACGCCGGCCGAGCGCGAGGTCGGCCATCAGCTTGCGCCTTCGGGCGGATGGACGGCCTGCCAGTGGCGCGCAATGTCGATGCGCCGCGCGATCCACACGCGGTCGTGCGCGGCGATGTAGTCGAGGAAGCGCTCGAGCGCGGCGGTGCGGCCAGGACGGCCAGCGAGCCGGCAGTGCAGGCCGACCGACATCATGCGCGGAAACATCTCGCCCTCGCGGTAAAGAACGTCGAACGTGTCCTTCAGGTACGTGAAGAACTGATCGCCGGAATTGAAGCCCTGCGCGGTCGCAAAGCGCATGTCATTGGCATCGAGGCTGTACGGCACGATCAGGAAGGGCGCGCGCGGGCCTTGCACCCAGTACGGCAGATCATCGGCATAGCTGTCAGCGGAGTAGAGGAAGCCTTCCTCCATCGTCAGCTTGAGCGTGTGCGCCGAGCAGCGGCCCTGGTAGAAGCCGAGCGGCCGCTCGCCGGCAATCTCGGTGTGCAAGCGCACGGCCTCGCGAATGTGCGCGCGCTCGTCGACCTCGGAGAAATCCTTGTACTCGATCCATTTGAGGCCGTGGCTCGCGAGCTCCCAGCCGGCATCGCGCATGGCCGCGACCTGCTCGCGTCCGCGCATCATGGCGTGGGCGACGGCGAAGGCGGTCACCGGCATCCGCCGCGAGGTGAAAGCGCGCCAGAGACGCCAGAAGCCTGCGCGTGCGCCGTACTCGTACATGGATTCCATATTCATGTGCCGCTGGCCGGGCCAGGGCGCGGCAACGACGACCTCCGAGAGAAAGGCCTCGGATGCTGCATCTCCGTGCAGGATGCAGTTCTCGCCGCCTTCCTCGTAGTTGACGACGAACTGCACGGCGATGCGCGCGTCGCCGGGCCAGCGCGCATGAGGCGGCTCGCGGCCATAGCCCTTGAGATCGCGCGGATAATCGGATGTCTGGCTCATGGCTGGCTCGGTACTCTCCCGCGGCTCGGCGTGCTGCCATTGCGGACACGGCGGGCCGGCGCCTTGCTCTTACGCTCGGCGGCGGCCGGCCCCAGGGCATCGGCAAGATCGAACTCGCTGCCACGGCCGTCGATGTCGGCGAGATCGCGCTCAACATGATCGAGATGCTCGCGCAGCAGCTTCTGGACGAGCGGCGCCTTGCGCGCACGGATCGCGGCGATCAGGGCGCGGTGCTCGTCGGACGAACAGGATGCGGCCTGCGTCGACTGGAGGAGCAGCGTGATGAGCGACGAGCGCGTCACGAGATCGGCGAGGATCTCCGTCAGCACCTTGTTGCCCACCATCTCGGCAATGCGTACGTGGAATGTCCCGAGCAGGCGGTTGCGCAGCGGTACATCGTCCATGCGGATGGCGCGGCGTTCGGCCTGGACGTGACGCTCGAGCGCGGCGAGATCGGCTTCGCTCGCCGTGCGCGTGAACTGCGCAAAAATCTCGCACTCGATGACCCGGCGCGCCTCGAAGATCTGGCGCGCTTCCTCCGGCGTCGGTTCGGCAAGGAAGGCGCCGCGGCGCGGCTTCAGCACGACGAGCTTGCTGCGGGCGAGGCGATTGAGTGCCTGGCGGACCTTGGTGCGCGAGACGCCGAAGACGGCGCAAAGCTTCTCCTCGCCGAGCTTGGCACCGAGCGGCAGGCGCTGTTCCAGAACCGCCGTGGTGATGCGCTCGACGATCGTCTCCGTGCTGGCGCCAGCGTTCTCCCTCGGATTTTTGCGCAACCTGCTCATCCCATCCTGTATACAAGAACTCGCGCGCGCCCGGAAGCTCTCGCGGCGCAATGGCGGCTTATTGTGCAGTGCGTGCCTATTCCCTGTGCTTGGATAAGCTTTCTCGCCTGTATACAATCGGTGTCATCCAGGCGATAGTGCGCTCTCAACGAGCGCAAAAAGAGAGCAAGGGGAGAGGCAAGAGCATCCATGGTGCGCGCAATTCCGACCATGCCACCTGATGCTGCGGGCATTCCTCCCTGCCGTGCGACCGCGGCCGAAGCTCCGCGAATTTCAGAAAACCGCAGAGTGCGTTGATGGAGGCGCCAGTGAAGAAGACCCCACTGCAGTATTCGTGGCGGCGGGCAGGCCTTGTGGCCGGCTCGGTGCTGCTGCTCTCGATGCCGGCACTGCCGGTCATGGCCCAAGGCAAGACCTTGCGCATTGCCATGACGGCCGCAGACATCCCCAAGACGAACGGCCAGCCCGACCAGGGCTTCGAAGGCAACCGCTTCACCGGCATTCCGCTCTTCGATGCGCTCACGCACTGGGATCTCTCGTCGGAGGACAAGCCGAGCGTCCTCATTCCCGGTCTCGCGACGGAATGGGCCGTCTCCGACAGCGACAAGACCAAGTGGATCTTCAAGCTGCGCCAGGGCGTGAAGTTCCACGATGGCAGCGACCTCAAGGCCGCGGCGATCGTGTGGAACGTGCAGAAGGTGCTCGACAAGTCGGCACCGCATTTCGCCCCCGACCAGATCGGCGTCACCGTGAGCCGCATGCCGAATCTCGTCTCGGCGCGCGTCATCGACGACTACACGGTCGAGCTGACGACCAAGGAGCCGGACAGCTTCATCCCGATCAACCTGACCAACCTCTTCATTGCCTCGCCCGCGCACTGGCAGAAGAAGTATGATGCGCTGGCAAGCGTCTCCGATCCGGCCGAGCGCGCCAAGCAGGCCTGGGCGGCCTTCTCCACGGACGCCTCGGGCTCGGGTCCGTTCAAGATGGCGAGCTTCTCGGCGCGTGAGCGCGTCGAATACGCCGCCAACAAGGACTACTGGGACGCGAAGCGCGTGCCGAAGATCGACCGCGTCGTGCTGCTCCCGATGCCGGAAGCGAACGCACGCACGGCCGCCCTTCTCTCGGGCCAGGTCGACTGGATCGAGAACCCCGCGCCCGACGCGCTCAGCGCCATCAAGGGCAAAGGCTTCGTCATCAAGGCGAACGCACAGCCACACGTCTGGCCCTGGCAGTTCTCGTTCGCCGAAGGCTCGCCCTGGCTCGACAAGCGCGTGCGTCACGCGGCGAACCTCTGCGTGAACCGCGAGGAGCTGAAGGAAGCCCTCAACGGCCTGATGGAAATTCCCAAGGGCACGGTGCCGCCGGGCCATCCCTGGTGGGGCAATCCGAAGTTCGACATCAAGTATGACCTCGAGGCAGCGAAGAAGCTGATGACCGAGGCCGGCTATGGTCCGAACAAGCGCCTCAAGGTGAAGACGATCACCTCGGCCTCGGGCTCGGGTCAGATGCAGCCGGTGCCGATGAACGAGTTCCTCCAGCAGGCGCTGAAGGAGTGCTTCTTCGACGTCGAGCTGGACGTGATCGAGTGGAATGCGCTCTTCACGAACTGGCGCCAGGGTGCGAAGGACCCCGGCTCGCGCGGCGCTCATGCGACGAACGTGACGTTCGCTGCCATGGATCCGTTCTTCGCCATGGTCCGCTTCACGTCGTCGAAGACCGTTCCGCCGGTCTCGAACAACTGGGGCTACTTCGTCAATCCCGAGTTCGACGACCTGATCGCCAAGGCGCGCACCTCGTTCGCCGACAAGGATCGTGACGCAGCGCTCGCCAACCTGCACGCACGCATCGTCGAGGAAGCCCCGTTCCTGTGGGTCGCCCACGACGTCGGCCCCCGTGCCATCAGCCCCAAGCTGAAGGGTGTCGTGCAGCCGAAGAGCTGGTTCATCGACCTCGCAACGGTCAGCATGGAGTAGGTGCGCGCATAAGCGGACCGAAACTGGAGCTATTACTCGAGCGTGGAGCGGGCTCACATGAAAGCCCGCTCCACAGAGGGGCCCGATGCTCACCTACATTGCCAAGCGGGTGATCTATACCCTGCCGATCATGCTGGGCGTTGCGATCGTCTGCTTCCTTCTCGTACACATCGCACCAGGTGATCCGCTGGTCTCGGTGCTGCCGCCGGACGCATCAGAGCAACTTCGCCAGCAGATGATGGCGCTCTACGGCTTCGACCGGCCCTACGCCGAGCAGTTTCTCAAGTGGCTCGGCCGCGCCCTCGGCGGCGATCTCGGCACTTCCATCCGCACGAACCGCCCCGTGGTCGCCGAGGTGGGCAAGGCCGTTTCCAACACGCTGATGCTCGCCGCGCTCGCGACCGTCATCGGCTTCGTGCTCGGCTCGCTCTTCGGGTTCGTTGCGGGCAGCTTCCGCGATACCTGGATCGACAAGGTGGCTTCCGCCATCTCCGTCACCGGCGTTTCCGTGCCGCACTACTGGCTCGGCATGGTGCTCGTCATCATCTTCTCCGCGCAGCTCGGCTGGTTGCCGCCGACGGGCGCGGGGCCCGGCGGCTCCGACAACTGGGTCTGGGACTGGGCGCACATCCGCCACATGATCCTGCCCGCCGTCACCATGTCGGTGATCCCCATGGGCATCATCGCGCGCACGGTCCGCGCGCTCGTCGCCGAGATCCTCTCGCAGGAATTCATTGCCGGCCTCAAGGCCAAGGGCATGTCGGCCTTCGGCATTTTCCGCCACGTCGTGAAGAACGCGGCGCCGACCGCGCTCGCCGTTATGGGCATCCAGCTCGGCTATCTGCTCGGCGGCTCGATCCTGATCGAGACCGTGTTCTCGTGGCCGGGAACGGGCCTCCTGCTCAATGATGCGATCTTCCAGCGCGATCTGCCGCTGCTGCAGGGGACGATCCTGGTGCTCGCCTGCTTCTTCGTCGTCCTGAACCTCATTGTCGACGTGATGCAGACCGCGATCGACCCGCGCATTGCCCGGAGCTGACGAAATGGTCCAAGCCGTCGCCCCCGCAATGATCGACGATGCGACCATCGAGCGCTCGCCGGGCTACTGGTCGACGGTCTGGCGGCGCTTTCGCCGCGATCCGGTCGCGATGATCGCGCTCGGCGTCATCGTCCTGCTGATCCTGATGGCGATCCTCGCGCCGTACATCGCGCCGCACGATCCCTTTCGCGGAGCGACGCTGCGGCGATTGAGACCTCCCGGAACGCCGGGCTACCTGCTCGGCACGGACGAGCTCGGCCGTGACATGCTCTCGCGCCTCATCTACGGCGCGCGGCTCTCGCTTTTCATGGGCGTGACGCCGGTATTCCTCGCGCTCTTCATCGGCTCGGCGATCGGCATCACCGCGGGCTATGTCGGCGGGATCGTGAACACCCTGCTCATGCGTACGATCGACATCATCTTCGCTTTTCCCTCGGTGCTGCTCGCGATCGCGCTCTCGGGTGCCATGGGCGCAGGCATCGTCAATGGGCTCATCTCGCTCACCATCGTCTTCATTCCGCCGATCGCGCGCATCGCGGAGAGCGTGACGACGAGCGTGCGAAGCCTCGACTATGTGGAGGCCGCGCGCGCGAGCGGGGCCGGTGCGCTCTCGATCGTGCGCAAGCACGTACTCGGCAATGTGCTCGGCCCCATCTTCGTCTACGCCATGAGCCTCATTGCGGTGTCGATGATCCTGGCATCCGGCCTTTCCTTCCTCGGCCTCGGCGTGCGCCCGCCCGAGCCCGAGTGGGGCCTCATGCTGAACACGCTGCGCACGGCGCTCTACACGCAGCCCATGCTGTGCGCGCTCCCCGGCATCATGATCTTCATCACCTCGATCTCGTTCAACCTGCTGACGGACGGCCTGAGGTCGGCCATGGACATCAAGGCTTAAGTGATGGCGAGCGACACTGTCATGACGAGGGCGCCGGCAGCGGCACAAGCGACGGGCAGCGAGCCGGTGCGGCCGCTGCTCGAGGCTGCCGACCTCGTGAAGCACTTCCCCATCAAGTCGGGGCTGCTCGGGCGCTCGAATGCCGTGGTGCGCGCGGTCGATGGCGTGACCTTCTCGCTGTATCCCGGCGAGACGCTCGGCATTGTCGGCGAGTCCGGCTGCGGGAAATCGACGACCGCACGCGTGCTCATGAACTTGATCAAGCCGGACAGCGGCAATGTGCTGCTCAACGGCCGCGCACCGGGAACGCCCGAGCTGTCGCTGAAAGCCTTCCGCTCGCAAGTTCAGATGGTCTTCCAGGACAGCTATGCCTCGCTCAATCCGCGCCTGACGGTCGAGGACTCGATCGCCTATGGGCCTACAGTGCATGGCGTCTCCGGGTCGGATGCCGTGCGCCGCGCGCGCCGGCTGCTCGATCGCGTCGGCCTCGACCCGCGCCGTTTTGCCGGACGCTATCCGCACGAGCTTTCCGGCGGGCAGCGCCAGCGCGTGAACATCGCGCGCGCGCTCGCGCTCGAGCCCAAGGTGATCATCCTCGACGAGGCCGTCTCGGCGCTCGACAAGTCCGTCGAGGCGCAGGTGCTGAACCTGCTGCTCGATCTCAAGGAGGAGATCGGCCTCACGTACATCTTCATCAGCCACGATCTCGAGGTCGTGCGCTTCATCGCCAATCGCGTGATGGTCATGTACCTCGGCCGCGTCGCCGAGATCGGACCGACGGATGCGCTCTATACGGGCGGGCGCCATCCCTACACGACGGCGCTGCTCGGCTCGATGCTTTCCATGGACCCGGACGAGCGCACCATGGAGGCGCCGCTCGCGGGCGATCCGCCGAACCCGATCGATCCGCCGCCCGGCTGCCGCTTCCACACGCGCTGCTCCTTTGCCGAGAGCGTCTGCTCGGCGAAAACGCCGGTGCTCACCGTGAGCGGCACCGGGCACTTCACGGCCTGCCACATGGTCGATCCTGGGTCCGGCCACAGCAAGGCCGCGGCATGATGCGCGCGGAGGGAGCTCAATGAACACGATGAGCGATCCGATCCTCGACATCCGCGGGCTCACGGTCACGTTCGGCGGCGGGCCAAAGCCGGTGCGTGCGCTGGACGGCGTGGATCTCGCGCTCGGGCGCGGCGAGGTCATCGCACTGCTCGGCGAGTCGGGCTCGGGCAAGAGCGTGACGCTGCGCTCGATCCTGCGCCTGCATCCGCCGAAGCGCTCGCGCATCGAGGGCAGCATCAAGGTCGAGGGCATCGACGTCACGTCGCTCGAAGGCCGCGCGCTCGAAAGCTTCCGCGGCAAGACCGTGTCGATGGTCTTCCAGGAGCCCATGCTGGCCATGGATCCGGTCTATACGGTCGGCCAGCAGATCACGGAGGCCGTGCGCAATCACGAGAAGATCTCGGCGGCCGACGCCCGCGCGCGGGCGCTCGAAATGCTGACGCTCGTGCGCATTCCGAGCCCGGCGCGGCGGCTCGCGGCCCATCCGCACGGGATGTCGGGCGGCATGCGACAGCGCGCCATGACCGCGCTCGCGCTGGCGAGCAAGCCGCGCATCCTGCGCGCCGACGAGCCAACCACCGCGCTCCATGCGCCTGTGCAGGTGCCGATCCTGCTGCTCCTGCGCGAGCTGCAGCGCGAGCTCGGCCTGTCGATGATCTTCGTCACGCACGACATCTCGGTCGCCGTGGAAGTGGCCGACCGCATTGCTGTCATGTACGCGGGGCGCATTGTCGAGACGGGCACAGTACGCGATGTCATTCGCACGCCGCGCCACCCCTACACGATCGGATTGCTCTCGACGCGCGCCCATGGCGGGCGTCTCGAAGGCCACCGGCTGCCGGCAATTCCGGGCAGCCCGCCGGATCTGGCCAATCTGCCGCCCGGCTGTGCCTTCGCGCCGCGTTGTGCGATTGCAGCGGATGCCTGCCGCGCCAGCGTGCCGGAGCCCATCGATCTCGGCAGTGGCCATCGTGTGCGCTGTTTCAGAACGGCCGAGACCGTGAACAAGGTTGCCGCTCTGGCGCCCGCTGCGACAAGCTGATCGCCATGCGCATCCGCATCTTCAATCCGAACACGACCGCCGCGATGACGGCGACGATCGCGCGTGCCGCCGAGGAAGCGGCCGCGGCCGGCACGACCATCGAGGCCATCACATCGCCGACGGGTCCCGTCTCGATCGAGGGATACTTCGACGAGGCAATGTCGCTGCCGGGCCTGCTGATCGAAGTCCGGAAGGGCGAAGCTGCGGGCGCCGACGCGCACGTCATTGCCTGCTTCGACGACACGGGCCTCGATGCCGCGCGCCAGATCGCGACAGGCCCCGTCATTGGCATCGGCGAAGCGGCCTACCATGCCGCGACGCTGATCGCGAACCGCTTCACGGTGATCACGACGCTCGCGCGCTCCATTCCCGCGCTCGAGCACAATCTCATGAAGTACGGCTTCGAGCGCCGCGCCACGATCCGCGCCGCCGAGGTGCCCGTGCTGGCACTCGAGGACGAAGGCTCGGACGCGCGTGCGCGCATAAACGCGGAGATCGCACGCGCGCTCGCCGAGGATCGCGCCGAGGCCATCGTGCTCGGATGTGCCGGCATGGCCAAGCTCGCGCACGATCTCTCCGTGCAGCATGGCTGCCCGGTCATCGATGGCGTCGGCGCTGCCGTGAAGCTCGCCGAGATGCTCGTCGCGCTCGGGCACAAGACGTCGAAGCGGGGCGGCTACGAGACCGGCGCGCCGAAAACCATCACCGGGCCACTCGCGAGCCTGCTCGACAAGAGTTGAGGCGGCCGCGAGATCGCGCCATCGACACGGGCAAAAAGAATGGCCGGGAGTGGACTCACCACCCGGCCATTCGCAGATCGACTTTCCAGCATCACTCAACGCACGCCGCACTACTGAGCGTCAGGGCGGGGCTCCTCGCCGGCATTGATGGCTTCGATCACCACCTTGATCTCCTTCAGGAGCGCTGCGTCGTTGGAGTTCTCGTTGTTGGACGGCATGCCTTCGTCCGTCGACTCGAGGCGGCGCGTGACGTCCGCCTCCCAGCGTCTCAACGTCGCGATCTTCTGACCGCGCGTGAGGCCGACCTCCTTCTCGATGTCCGCCGGCCGTTTGAAGACTGCCTCGGGATCCTGGCGAGCCCTCTCCGGCGCAATGCGCATGATCTCAGACATTCTGCTGTCCTCCGTTATTCTTGGGCCGTGCGCAGCACGGTCTGTGCCGCGGCAAGCGGCGTCGAACGCCCCGGATAAACGCACAGGATTGAGAGCAGGTTCCCGCCTGGCCCGTCAGGAGACGGGTGTGCCGGATGCACGAAGAAGCTGGCGGCGACGCGGATTGAAGTAGGCCTGCTCGCCTTCGTCTCCAGCCAGAAGGCTGGCTTCGATGCGGCAGATGACCCCTTTGGGGTCGAACTCGAGCCGGGCCTTGAGATGAGGCAGCTTGCCCGAGCGCTCAAGCAGCAGCGTGCCGAAGCCGCGGGCGGCGGGCGGCGTCACGGGCGGTCCGCCGCGCTCGGTCCACAGCAGGATGATGCGCGGATGCTCGCGCCCCTCGGTCGTCCACGAGATGGTGACGCGACCCTCCGGGCGCGAGAGCGAGCCGTGCTTGACGGCATTGGTCGCAAGCTCGTGCAGCATGAGCGTGAGCTGAAGCGCGGTCTGGGGTGGCACGAAGACATCATCACCGATGATCTCGACGCTGCGCGTCTCGCCGGCGCTCACCTCGATCTGCGAGGTCGCGATCTCCCGCAGAGAGGCACCCGACCAGTGCGCCTCGGTGAGCATATGATGGGCGCTCGACATCGACTGAATGCGGCCATTGAGGCCAGCAACGAACTGGTCGATGGTCGTCGACGTGCGGGCGGTCTGCGCCACGATGGCCTGGACGATCGCGAGCGTGTTCTTGACCCGGTGATTGAGCTCGCCCACGAGGAGATTGCGCACATCATCGGACTTGCGCCGCTCGGTGATGTCGCGGTTCGTCTCAACGACGAGGCTGCGCCCGCCGGTGCGGATCAGCTCGAGGCGGCTGTCGACCCAGATCTCGGCCCCATCCTTCGCGAGCTGCAGCAGCTCGCCGCTCCACTTGCCTTCGGCCTCCAGATGCTCGAGCAGGGCGTCGAGCGACATCGGATAGCGCGTATTGAGCAGCTCCGCCGGAACAGTGCCGAGCGCCTCGCTCTTGCCGTAGCCGTAGAGCTCCTCGCAGCCGCGATTGAAGAGGATGATCCCTTCGCCGAGCTCCCATACGAGCATGGCCTCGTGCGAAAGCTCGATCACGCGCTGTTGCTTGAGGAGGCGCTCGCTGAGGCGCCGCTGATCGGTGATGTCCGTATCCGTGCCGCACCAGAGCACGACGCGCCCCTGATCATCGCGCAGCGGCATCGCGCGCGACAGGAACCAGCGGTACGTGCCGTCGGCGCCGCGCATGGGGAAGGTGTCTTCCCACGTCTCGCCGCTCTCGAAAGCGCGCTTCAGTTGGCGAACGACACGCTCGACGAAGTCGGGATGGATGACCTCGTGCCAGCCTTCTCCGGCAGATTCCACAGGGTCCATGCCGGCATAGTCGAACCAGCGCTGGTTGTGCCAGAAGACATAGCCCGAGGGGTAGGCCATCCAGGCGAACTGCGCCATGTTGTCGGCAAGCGCGCGGAAGCGCTGCTCGCTGGCTTTGAGAGAAACCTCCGCCATTTTCTGGGCCGTCACGTCGCGGGAGACGCAGAGAAGGTGATCGATCCGCCCCCCGGCATCGCGCACCGGGTTGACGATCACATCCCACCACTTCGAGGTTCCCTTCGCGGTCGGACAGGCATCGCTGAAGCGAACGACCTCGCCGCGAAATCCGTCGATGACGGCGCTCTCGACGATTTGGCGCGCGGTCTCGGGCCAAAGGCCAGCCCAGCGCTTGTTCATAGCGATGCCGACGTCGTCGATCTCCATGAGAGCGCGGCCCGCCGGATTGATATAGCGGACAGCCCCCTGGCGATCGATGAGCTTCACACAATCAGGGCTCGCCTCCAGCAGCGTGGCGGCGAGCCCGACGGGAAGCTCGACCGGCCCATCACCCGTTGCCGCCATCCCAGCGCGAATATCGGCTGCATTGCCAATGGGCCCTTTGCCCTTATCCGGCTGCTTAGGCGACGTCATATCCTGCACCGAACCCCGCTCGACCCCTGCGAACGCAACCGGCGCCGGTCCGACCTTGCCGCCGCGTAGTGGCACTTGCCGCCACGCATTGCTGCTTGTCGCTCGACCCTTGTTGCCTCTTCGTATGGCTCCACCTCGTCCTATTCTATGCTCCGAGTTGCAGATCCCCGAAGTGATTTGACCGACCGGTCACATTCCTTGTGGATGAAATCGACGATCGGCCCCGCCACTCGCCGCATCACCCTCATGCGGCTGCTCCGCGCGGCCGCCCACCGGCGCGTACATCGAAAAACAAAGCCTGGCTGATCACGGCCTTCACCATTTCAGGCTTGAACGGCTTGGTGATGAGAAAGGTCGGCTCGGCGCGCTCGCCTGTCAGCAGACGCTCGGGATAGGCCGTGATGAAGATGACCGGCATATCCGCGCCCTGGAGAATATCATTGACGGCGTCGATGCCCGAGCTGCCGTCGGCGAGCTGAATGTCCGCGAGCACGAGGCCGGGATTGGTGCGGCGCGCAAGGTCGCCGGCTTCGGTCCGCGTCGTCGCGATGCCGACCACGTCGTGACCGAGATCGCTGACGATGCCCTCGATGTCGAGCGCGATCAGCGGCTCATCCTCGATGATGAGCACCTGTGCCGTGATCTGCTCGGCAATCTCGGCGCCTGCAACATCGACGAGGCGGCGCACCTCGTCCTCGCTGGTGCCGAGGATCTCGGCGATTTCGCTCGTCGGGAATTCCTCGAGAGCGGCCAAAAGGAAAGCCTGCCGCGGCAGCGGCGTCAGTGTTTCGATCCGGCGATCGACAATGCCGCCGAGGCCGGCCTCGACGGGCTCGGGCACTTGGTTGATCGGGAGCGCACCCCAGACCTTCACGAAGGTATGGTAGAGCGCGGGGCGCGGCAGCAGATCGCGCCGGAAGCTCCGCTGGTCCGCCACCAAAGCCTCGAGTGTCGCCACTACATATGCATCGCCCCGGTCCTGGGAGCCCGTGAGAGCGCGGGCAAATCGACGAAGATAGGGAATCTGTGGCGCGACCAGATCGGCAACAGAGCTTGTCATCTGCAGCAACTCCCCCTTTCACAAGGCTCGGGACTAGTCTTGGATCTCGGGTATTCCACGATCGCTCAATGCGGCCGTGGCCGCTAGGTTCATTAACACACCGGCAGGCTGGTTGGTTCCGACAGCCGCGCGGAGAACGAATGCTCCGCGCTCATCCGACCGCAATGCCGCGCGGGCGCGGCGTGTGCTCGGATCCGAAGTCCTCGGCCCCCTCGACGCCCATGAGCTCAGAGAGCTTGCCACGGGCCCGGTTGACCCTGCTCTTCATCGTTCCGACCGCGCATCCGCACATCAGCGCGGCCTCGTCATAGGAAAAGCCCTCGGCACCGATCAGAATCAGCGCCTCACGCTGCTCCGCAGACAGAAGCGCAAAGGCCTTCGTGAAATCGAGAAGGTCCATGTGGCTCGATTGGCCGTCCTTGACGCTGAGCTGCTGGGCGAGCTCGCCGTCATGGTCCTGGACCTCGTATTTGCGCTTGCGCAGCTCGGAGAGGTACGTGTTGCGCAGGATCGTGAACAGCCACGCCTTCAGATTGGACCCGGGATCGAAACTTGCCCGGCTTTTCCACGCCTTGACGAGCGTCTCCTGGACCAGGTCGTCAGCCTGATCCGCAGCGCCGCAAAGCGACCTCGCAAAGGCGCGCAAGTTGGGGACGAGCGCGGCCAACTGGGCCTGCAGGTCCCCCGTGCTGCCTGCTGTCATTCCTCGTTCTCCGGCTTGCTTTCCGACTGGCCTTCAGTGCGCGCCAGCTCCTCGAGCAGCTTGGTGAACTTGTCAGGGAGAGGTTCGGCGAGAACACGCCGATATTCCTCGCGCAACTGATGCCCGATGAGGCCCCGCGCCTCTGCCGGCAGTCCTCCCTCGGGGGCAGACTCCGGTGTCAATGTCACTATTCTGGCCTCTTGCCGCATCTCTTCTTCACTTCGCTTCCGATCATCAGCCATTCATCCCCCCACTACCCCACGCTCTTGAGAGGCCAGGACGCATTTCCTTCCCTATTCGCAAAGGTCGCCTGGGCGCGCACGCGGACGCTGCCGACGCGGTTGTAACACGCAGAGGCCTTCCGGGTTCCCGCCACCGGCGCAATTTGCGCTCGCGGAAGCGAAAGAGCCTGCACAATTAGTTAACGCCGTTTATTCGCTACTCGCCCGGCTCCAGTGCAGTGCTGCTGCTACTGCCCTGGTCGTCGCGGGAAATTATGAGCACCGCCGCAGCCACAGCCGCGACGAGTGGCAGATTGCGCCCGATGGTGCGCACGATCGCAGGAATGGCGAGCGGCGCCGCGGACGTCAGGGCCGCCATGATCAGCTCACGGTCGACTCCCGAGAAATCTTGCGCCCCGGCAGCCTCGGCACTCTCAGGCGCCGAGGTCGTCTCGGCATCGGGCGATCCCTGCCCCTCGGCAGGCACTTCCGAGCGAGCCCGCACAATGAGCGCGACGATGACGCCGAGTGCCGCGAAGCCACCCGCCAGTATGAGCGAGCCCGTCTCCGGCCCGTACTCGCGATTGAGCCAGATGGCCAAAGCGGCCGTGCCGAAGCCCGCGGCGATGAGGAAGGGAATTGCCACGACGACGCGGAGCATGAGGCCATCGATCGCTCGATCGACAGTCGCCTGCGCGCGCCGGAAAAGCATACGGAACATGGCCAGCCCCTTCGAGCATCAAGTCAACGGCTCACGACTTCCAGAGCGCCCCGAGGACGAAGCCGAGCGCGCCGACGACGGCGAGGGTCGCCATGGGCTGATCCTTCACCGACTTGTCGATGGCCGTCTTGAAGTTGCCCGCGACCTGCTGAACGCGCTCGCCCGCTTCGCGGCCATGCTCGGCAACCGAGCGGATGGTCGCATCTGCACCTTCGACGGCGCGGTCGAACTGCTCACCGGCCTTGCCCGCATACTCGGCGGCCTTGTCGGCAACCTGCTCCGCCATGTCGCTGGCAGAGGACTGCGTCCGCTTCCCGTTGCTGCTCTCGTGGTGCGGATAGGTCTTGGATGTCTGCATAGGGTGAGCTCCTTCGACGCGCAGAGGTGACGATCGCATTTCGTCACGGGTCATTATGATCATGTGGCGAAAACGCTCCGCGCGAAGCCGGAGTTCCATCATGGAAAAGGAGTTTAAGAGTAAGAGTTTGCGTGAAGCGGCTTGAGGCGCCCGACGCCGCGCCTATGCGCCCTTGCGCGAAAAGATCGAGCGGACGGCCGATCCGATCGCCGAGGCAGCCTGGCGGCCTGCACCCACATAATCGCGCTGCGCCTTCATACGCTCGAGCCAGCGCACGGCCTTGACCCTTCGCGCATGGGCGAGAGCACGGCGAAGGGCATCGGCAATGCGTACGCCGTCCGCCTCCGGATTTGCCGACTTCGGATCGATGATGACGGGCGCCAATACGGTGATCCCCTCGCCCGATAGCGCAGCAATCGTCTCCTTGACGATGGGCGCGGGCGATGCCGCCGTGAGCTGAACAGGAAGCACGGCCGGTGCGAGAAGGCTCGGCGCTGCTCTGAAGTGTTCAGCAATGGCCGTAAGTGCGGCGCGCTGTGCGTCCGTCACGTCTCCGCCCGGAAGCACCCAGACCACGAGATCAGCGCCGCCGACCTCGTCGACGAGATGACGCACGTGCTTGCCGGCGGCGATATCCGCTTCCGAGAGGCGGACTTCGAGGCCGACGAGATCCCAGGTCGACGCCGAAGGATCCTTGCGATCCAGGCTCGCGAGCATGGCGCGGGCCTCGTCCTGCTCGATCATGCGCAAAAGTGCCGCGGCGGTCTCGCGCGATTCACGCGTGCCGCCCGCGACGAGCACCGAGATCGGCGACCGCGTCAGTGCCGCAACGCTGTCGGGCGCGTCCGGTGATGCATCCGAAGGTGTGCGGGGGATGCGCAAGCGGCCGCCATAGAGGTCGATCGCGGCGCGGCCGACTTCCTCGACGTAGGCCTCGACCATCCGCCGCATGACGTGCTCGCGTCCCCACTGGAAAAGGGCGCGGGAAAGACGCTCGCGCGCTTCATTGGTAATGGCCGTCGCCGGATTGACGAGGCGCACGAGCCGCCAGACGTCATAGGCCCGCTCTGCCGCATCGAGCATGTGGCGCCAGCGGTAGATGCTGAGGAACTGCGACACGGTCATGCGATCGCCGAACGGGACGTTCGTCTCGATCATGCGGCCGAGGCGCCGGCTGACGCGCTCGGTAATGGCGAGGGCCTCGGGCAATGTGAACTGCCAGATGGGATCCTCGCGCGTCGGATGCAGCCGCTGAGCGACGACCTCGACGGTGTTGCGCCCGAGCGTGATGACCGCGTCGAGATCGTTCATGCGCTCGAGATCGACGCGCGACGCGACCATCTTCACATCGCCCCAGGCCTTGGCTTCGAGCGGGCTCCAGGTCGGATCGACGAGACCGGCGTCCGCAGCTTCACCAGAGGCGTCGGAGCGGCCCTCGACGCGCTTCACCTCGGGCGGCGCATTGCGCACGGCGCCCGCGATCAGCAGCCGCTGCACGAGAGTGACGACGCCCACGCAGACGAGCGCCGCCAGGGCCCAATAGAGGATGTAGCCCTTCTCCCAGAGATACAGGCCGCCGAGCGGCACGAGAGACAGCGTCGGCAGCAACAGCGCCGTTACGACGAGGATGTAGCGTGCGGCACTGGTCGCGGGATTGCTCTTCGCCATGGCCAACTCGAACCTCGCCAGCTCGAACCTCGAACGTGTGGGCCGCGACATGATGCGGCCGGTGACCGTGGGAAGCAAATGCCTCCCGCAGCACCGGCCGATAGACCTGCGGTGGAATGACTACGGCGTCAAGCGCGCCTTATCCAGCCACCCACCAGCGCGATCACGAACAGCACGATCGCCACCCAGAACAGGATCCGTGCGCCCTCCATGGCCGTGCCCGCAACGCCACCGAAGCCGAGGAAAGCAGCAACGAGCGCGACGATGAGGAAGACCACGGCATAGTGAAGCAGATTGCCCATATCTCAGCTCCTGATTGTCTCAGCTTCCGAATTCGTCAGAGATGCCCCTTAAAACGCCACACAGGCGAATTCGTTCCTGCAGGCGGCATTTCTGCGTGCCGTTCGTGGCGCTCTCTTCTGCAACCCGAGAGCCCGGCGCTGCGTTCCCAAGCCGGTCGTGATGGGCGGGCACGCAGCTCGCTCGCAAACCTGATCGCGCACCTCGTCGGTACCGCGATGTCGTCGTACATCGTCCATTCAAGGAACTTCCAAGCATGCCATTGCTCGCCGACAGTCTGCGCAATCTCTCGGCATCGCTGATCGTGATGGCGCTCGTCGTCACGGCGCTGGTGCTCGGCAAAGCGATCTTCATTCCGCTGGCGATCGCCATCATCATCGCGTTCATCCTGGCGCCGCTCGTCAGGCAGTTGGCAGCGCGCGGCGTGCCGCAGCCCGTGGCTGCCGTCGGCGTACTGCTACTCGCCCTCTTGTTGATCGTGGCGCTCTCGTTTGCCGTGAGCACGCAGCTCTTGTCGCTCACGGCCGATCTCGGCGGCTACCAGCACAATCTCATCGAGAAGGTGCGCGCGATCGCCGACATGGGGCGCTCGGATGGCCTGATCAAACGGGCCGTGACGGCCATAGAGGCCCTCGGCACAGATATTGCGCGCGAGCTCGGACGCGGCCTCAGCGGGCAGAACGAGCCTGTCGTCGTTGCTCAGCAGCAGCAGGGTACGCCACTCGAGATCATGAGCGGCATCGGCCTCCTGCTCGAGCCGCTCGCGCAGCTCGGCATAACCATTCTGTTCGCGATGCTCCTGCTTCTGCAGCATCACGACATCCGCGACCGCATCATCAAGATTGCCGGCACCGACCGTCTGAGCGGCACTGCGGCGGCGATCAGCGATGCCGGCGGCAAGCTCTCGGATCTCTTCCTCGCGCTCGCCTTGATGAACGGCGGCTATGGCTTCGTCATCGGCGTATCGCTCTGGATCATCGGCGTGCCGAACCCGCTGCTTTGGGGCATCCTCGCCGGGTTGCTGCGGTTCGTGCCGTTCGCCGGTCCACTGCTGGCCGCAATTCCTCCCATTGCGCTCGCCGCCGCAGTCGACCCCGGCTGGAGCACGGTGATCATGGCCGTCGCCCTCTTCGTCATCTGCGAGACGATCGTCAACAACGTGGTGGAGCCCTTCATGCTCGGGCGCAAGGCCGGCATCACGGCGTTCGGCATGGCTGTTGCGGCGAGCTTCTGGACGGTCGTCTGGGGCCCCATAGGCTTGCTTCTCTCAGCACCGCTAACGACGACGATCGTCGTCTTCGGACATCACGTCAGAGGGCTCGAATTCATATCCGTGCTCTTCGGCGACGAGCCGGCGCTCGACCCTGCGCAGGAACTCTATCATCGCCTGCTGGCCGGCGATCCCGTGGCTGCAGCTTCCACGCTCGCGGAGGATGCGGAGGGCCTCTCGCCTGTCGAGGTCAGCGACCGCATTGTGTTGCCGGCGCTGCAGCTCGCGGCTTTCGATCAGCGCGCGCAGCGCATCGATGCCGAGAAGGCCGAGAGCCTGCGCGAAGCCATGCGCGATACATCCGACCTCTTCTTCGAGGCGCCGGAGGACAAGAGCGATGCGCCAGCGGAAAAAGCGCGACCGACTGTCTGTGTCATTCCGGCGCGCGGGATCGTCGATCGCGCGGCCGCGGAGCACATTGCGCTGCTGGTGAGCCGCCAGACGCCGTGCCGCGCTGTGGTCGCGACGCGCTCGACGGGCCTGACCGCCATCGCCGACCTCCAGGCCATGGAGGAGTATCAGGAAGTGGATACGATCGTGATCGCGACCGTCGGCGGCGTGGACGAGAAGCAAATAAGGCTGATGGCGCGGCGCGCCACCCGCGCATTCCCCGAGGCCCATCACTTCGTGCTGAGCCTTGCGCAGTCGCCTCTCAACGATCAATCGGAGCGGCGGGACGATGACGGGCACGTGCGCGTGCACACGACCATCGCGCCGATCGTCGCCCAGCTCGACTGCGCGCCGCGCCGCAAAACCCAGAGTGACGACGAAGCGCGAACGGCCGAAGACACACGTGTTGCAGAGCCTATTTCCTGAGCGACGGCGAGCAACGATCGGCACACCCGCAGCGTTATGCACGCAGATCCCAACTCAGGCGGCGGTCTGTCGCCACGGCAATCGCACCTTCGATCCAAGGAGGAAACACATGACCAAGAACATCATTCTCTGGATGCTCGGCGTGCCGATTTCGGTCCTGATCCTGCTGAACATCTTTGGCATCATCTAATGCCGGCCATGAGCACCGACCGAAGCGCACGTCAGTTGCGGTGGTTCTGCCGATCCTCGCCATTCGCAGAAGGATGGCGTTCGGCAGGTGTCGCCCCGCTCGTGCGCGGCAACTCGACTTCGTGGCGCACGCCGGAAGGATCGAACGAGGTCGTGATGCGCCCGCGCAGGCCGCGCTCGATCGAGAATTTCATGACGTTCGTGCCGAACCCACTCGCCGAGGGCGCCAGCACCGGCGGCCCGTTACGCTCCTGCCAGACGATGTAGACAGTGCTTTCGGCTCCGTTGATCTCATCCCGCCACGACAGCGTGACCTGACCGCTCGGCACGGACCACGCGCCGTATTTGGTCGCGTTGGTCGCGAGCTCGTTGAACAGAAGGCTGAGGAGCACGGCCTCGTTCTGCGTCACCTCCACCGGAGGGCCGCTGGTGACGAGCGCGCCTTGCCAGTGGCAGTATGGGGCGAGGATCTCATTGACGAACGAGCCGAGATCCGGCGTGTGGGCCGGATCAGGCCGCAGCAGATCATGCACGCGCGCCAGCGAGGACAAGCGCTCGCGGAAGGCCTTATTGAAGGACTCGACCGTCGGGCTGTAGCGCGCCGTCTGGGATGCAATCGCCGTAACGATCGCCAGGATGTTTTTGACGCGGTGGATCAGCTCGCGATTGGCTAGCTGCGCTTGCTCCTGCGCGCGCTTGCGCTCGGCGACCTCGGCGGAGAGCTCCTGCTCGGCTGCCGCATTGCGTTCCGCGGCATAGGCGAGCGAGCCGACGATACCCGCAATGAGAAGACTGATGAGCGTGCCGCCGAGCAGCGCCATCCAGGCCTTCGAGCGATCGACCATCTCTTCGAGCACAGGTCTCGAGCCGAGCACGATCGTCCAGTCCGTCCCGGCGACCGTGATGGGCCGGCTATCGGTGAACAAAGGCACACGCCCCAGGGGCGGGAGCGAGGTGCCGCTGTGCGTGAGCATCCTGTCATCGAACATCAGGTCTGCTTCGGTGGGCTTGGCACCGTCGTAGATCTGGACGTGAAGACGCTGCAGGGTGCCGGGCAGGTTTCTGTCGATCACCCGCGGGATGAAATCCTGCATGCGGAAAACGCCGTAGACGTAGCCCGTCAGCGCGCGTCGTCGTGCCTCCACAGTGTCTGGCACGAGGCCATCGGCATAAACGGGCATATAGACGAGCGCGCCCGCCTGCACGTCCTCGCCCGTCTCCTGCATAAGCGAGACCCTGCGGCTCAGCGCGGCATTGCCCGTATCGCGCGCGCGCTCCATGGCGGCGCGGCGGCGAGGCTCGGAGAACATGTCGTAGCCGACCGCCCGCGTGTTGCGCCAGTTCTCGGGCTCGAGGTAGACGATCGCGGTGTACTCGTCGCGCTTGCCCTCGGGATTGAAGCGGTAGTCCGGGCGCCCGGCGCGGCGCTGCTCCTCGACGAAACTCTCGATCTCCTCGTACCTGAGGCGCTTCACGTATCCGATACCCTGGGTGCCCGGATAGAAGTCGTCGATGGCGAGATCCCTGATGAAGAAGCGCCACTGCTCGCGCGTGATCGCGGGCATGGCGTTCACGGCGGCAACGCCCGCTCTCAGCACCTGCTGATAGGAGCGCATGACATCGATCATCAGATTTTCGAATGCGTTCGCCTGCTCCTCGAACTGGCGGCGCGCCTTGTCGGTGGCGTCGCTAAACAGCAGCCACGACGCAACGGCGGGGTCGCCGCGCCGCACCAGCAAGATCAAGGGGGGCGCGGGATAGGCCCGGGCACGCCTCACAGGCCCTCGGCGCGGCGATTGTGGTGTGCTCCGCGCGAGGAT
>Ga0066256_1002002_pt1 | contig 24304 bp, 6 predicted proteins | sample ThiBio_1000_biof_FD_87107 | JGI IMG/M metagenome (GOLD analysis project Ga0066256, IMG submission 87107) | Wastewater bioreactor microbial communities from Cape Town, South Africa - Thiocy_expt_1000_biof (version 2) | ecosystem: Engineered > Bioreactor > Thiocyanate-remediating >... | reverse complement strand
CGACCGACCGGCAGGCCGCGATCGAGCAGCACCGCTTCGGCACGATCGTCAAGTCGCCGGGCGTCTCGCGCTACAAGCCGATCTTTCTCGTTGCGCGCGAAGCCGGCGTCGCCGTCACCTCCAACCTCAATCTGTGGGGCGAATATTATCGCAACGGCCGCACGGTCATCGCCATCACCGGCACCAAGGGCAAATCGACCACCGCCACGCTGACGCATCTGATGCTCGTCAACGCCGGGCTCGACGCTGGCCTTGCCGGCAATGTCGGCCTGGCGCCGCTCGAAATCGCCGACCGCAACAAGATCGTCGTGTTCGAACTGTCGAGCTACCAGACTGCCGACATGGCGTTCTCGCCCGACGTCGCCGCCGTCACCAACCTCACGCCAGAACATACCGACTGGCATCGTACGACAGAGCGCTACTACGCCGACAAGCTGAACCTCATTGATCGCGATGCGCCCTTCCCCGTGGGCCTCGGCAAGGGCGCCAGGGACAACGAGACCGTGCTTGCGGCGCTGCGCGACCGCTCGCGCCTGCTGCCGCCGATCGCGCCGTTCATCGACGACCGCATCGTTGCGGCGGTGAAGCGAAGCAAGCTCAAGGGCGAGCATAATCTCGCCAACGCGCGCCTCGCCGGCCAGATCGCGCTGGCGGCGGGCGCGGGCCTCGAGGGCATCGCCCGCGGCATCCAGGCCTTCGAACCGCTGCCGCATCGGCTCGAGGAGCATGCCGTCGGCGATCTTACCCTCGTCAACGACTCGATCTCGACCACCCCCGAGGCGACCAAGGCCGCGCTCGCCGCCTATCCTGGCAAGCGCATCGCACTGATCGCCGGCGGCCACGAGCGCCAGCAGGACTACACCGAATTGGCCTCATTGCTGGCGTCGCGCGGCGTTACGGTGCTCGTCACCCTGCCGGTGACCGGCGACCGCCTGGCCACTGCGACCTACGCGGCCGCGCCGGAGATCGAGGTCGTTGAAGCGGCGACGCTCGAGGCCGGTATCCGGGCCCTCGCCTCTCGCCGCGACAGGTTCGACACCGTGATCCTGTCGCCGGGAGCACCGAGCTATGGGCAGCTCGAAAGGCCCGGTGTCGCCTTCAAGAGCTTCGAGGAGCGCGGCCGCGCCTTCGTTCGCCTTGCGAGCGAACTGTTCGCCTGACTATTGGCGCAGCGTCCCGTCGGCGTTGAACGGCCCGTCGAGCGCCGCCGGTGGAATACCCGCCAGGATCAGCCCCCCGCGGATGCGATCCAGCAGCCCCGGCACCCGGTAGAGGCGCTGAAAGCGCGCCATGATCCCCGCGGCCTCGAACCGCGGATTGCTGAGGATCATCGGCCGGTAGCGGTCGATCAGATCGTTGCGCCCGATCACCGGGGCGGCGGCCACCGCGATGGCGAGCCCCAGTTCCTCGTCGCCGGCCGCCAGCGCCTGCGCCGCATCGATCGCGTCGTAGAAGCGCCGTTGCCGCAATGCCTCAAACGCCCGCGTCATATAGTAGAACGGTGGCGGCGACGGCACCGCGGCGATGGCGCGCTCGCCGGCCGCGCTGCCGCGCTCGAAATTGCCGTTGAGCCACTCCAGCACGCCATAGGTGGCGAGCGCGTCCATCGAGGCTGGATTGAGACTGATGGATTTGCGCAGCGCACCCAGCGCGGCATCGACCAAGCCCTGACGGGCGAGCACGAGGCCCTGCTGCTGATAGGCGAAGCTGCTGTCGGGCATCAGGCTCACCGCCCGGCCGGCCTCGGTCGCCTCGGCCGCGAGCAGCGGGACCGGATCCGCGCTCGCCGGCGCGTCATAGCTGCGCCACCACGCGGAGAGGCCGGCATGCTCCGCGAGTGCCACGGCGTTGTCCGGCGCGGCAGCCAGCACCTGGTTCAGGCAATCGAGCGCCGTCGTCGCCGCATCGGCCTTCCGCACGTCACGCCAGGCCATGTAGGCCAGGGCGCAGACATAAGATGGCGGCGGACTCGGCAGCGTGGCCTGCCGGCCGAACCAGGCCCGATCCGCCGTGTAGAGGGGGCCGCTCGCCGCTCCCAATTGCGCCGCCAACGCCGCGGCCATATCTCCGAGAACCTGGCTGGCCGGGCCTCCATTCGTTGGGGTGGTGATGGTGCTGCTCCAGACGATTCCGTCGCTGCCGTGCTCGGAAATCAACGCCTTGAGCGAGAACTGCTCTGCACTCTGCTGCACCGAGGCACGCACGGTGAAGCGTCCGCCCTGCGGCACCACGCGCCGCCGCACTGGTTGCTGCCGTGCGCCGCCCGTTGGGCGTCGCGCTCCTAACAAGCCGCGTGGCGCCCGCCTCCGCCGCCGCGCGCGCCGCCTCGTCAAACACCACGCGCAGCCGCGTGCCGTGCTCGATGGCCAGCGCCTCCAGCGTCGTGGCGTCGTCCTCCGCGCCCAGGTGCCGCACGTGCTGCCCGCCCGCGCTGGCGCGGTAGAACCCCGCGCTGGCCAGCCGCTGCTCCGCCGTCATCAACACGATGTACAGCTCCACGGGGTACCGCCGCGCCACCCACCACACCGTCTTGCGCAGGTCCAGCACGCTCTGTGGGCGAGGGGTGGGGGTTGGGGGGTGGGGGGCGTCACTACAGGCATCAAGCCAGCAGCAGCAACAACAACAACATACCTTGGTGCCCTGCGCCTCCTCAAAGAACATGTCCAGCGTCACGACATCAAAGTCGCGCGCGGCGGCAATGACGGCGGTGAACAGGCGCTGCGGTGGTGACCAGGCTGCACCGCTGCCGCCGGCGGCGGCGGCCGCCATGTCACCTGCCGCCGCCGTCTCCACTGCTGCCGCATCTGCTGCCGCCGCTCTTGCCTCTACTGCCGCCGCCGCGGCTGCTGCTGCCGCTGCTGCTGCCATGATGCCTGTCCCAATCCGGGCCGGCGCCTCGTGTGTTCCTGATCATCAGTCGTGCCACTGCCGTCGTCCGTGTGCTGCTATTGATAATATTGGCAGCCCGCAATCACCCAGCCTCGGTTGGTAACCACACAACCAGCGCTGGGTTGGTGGCACTGTAAGCGGGCAACAGTGCAGCAGCGAGGGCGGTGTGGTTGCTGCAAAGGGCAGTAGTGACATGCACCACAACCGCAGCGGTAGCCGTTGGTGTGCACTGTAGCACACACGAACGATGTGATTACAGAAAAACGTTGTACGTGCAGTACGTGCGTGGGTCACAACGACATGCACAACCAGGACGCCACGCCTTTCTATAAACTGAGCGCAGTGCGCGTGCCACTGCCGCCGCTGCGCGTGTGGCGACACGCCTGTGACAACCACATTCAAGACATAGGGGGATATGATGCGACGCGTCGTCCGTGTTGTTGTCAGGCTGTCATGCTACTGCCCGTGGTCGTTTTCAACTGCTCCAACAACACACACCGACCGGAACTGGTTTGAAAACGCTGGATGGCGTAAAAACTCCAACACCCCTCCACGCGGGTTATTCCGCGCCACACAACGCGGCGGCGTGGTGGGTGCGCCACTGAGCGTGCGATTGCGTGCGTCGCCGATTGTGCGACGTGCGCGCACAGTCCGCAAGCGTGCAGGCAACAGCAGCAGCAGCCTGAGGAGGCGGCAGGGGCAGCAGCGTCCAGTAACAGCAGCATCATCAGCGGCAGCAACGACGACGACGACAGCGGTGTCGGCGGCGACAGTCGAAGTGCGCACGCGTGTGCAGCGACGCCAGGGCACCATATTTGCCGTCGGGCCGCGTGCCGTACGCCCCGCGTTGTTGTGTCGCACTGTCGCCTGCACCAGGCGCACGGCGGGTTTGGTCGCGTAGGCGTCGCAGCAGCGACAGCGACAGCGACAGCAGCAGCTGCTGCGTGCACCGCCTGGTGTGAGTGTCGCTCCGACTTCCCTCTCCTCTCTCCTAAACCTCCGCCCCACCGCCCTCGCTTTCTACTCCTCTCCCCCACTGCCGTGCGCTTGGGGGTGCAACCCACCCCCCGCTGCCGGCCGCGGCCTGTCCAGTCAGTCAGTCAGTTAGTGTCTCCTCACCTCCTCCTCGCCCCTCCATTCCACTCTACTGTCGTCACGTGAGGGGCGGCGGTCCTCAACGCTCCCCAACCCCCAACCCCTTCTCACACACACCGCGGTAACGCCCCGGCCCGGTGGCTGACACGCGCGGCCTGCGGCGCCGGACGCCTGGCCATAGTTTGCAGGCGCGACCGGGCCGTTTTCCGGCACACGCCGGCACCGCCACTCTTGCCCCCGAGCACCCTGCCGTGTGGGTGCCCGGTGTCCGGCGGCAACGCCCCGCTGCGCCTCCGCTGCCATCACCGCTGCCGCCGCCGACGACGACGACATGGCGCACTTGTCCGGCGAGCATGAGAGCGGACGCAGCGGCGGCGAGGGCGTGGGGGTGCCGTCGATGTGGGGGATCGCCATGATGCCGCCGGCAGGAGGCAGCAGCCCGGCACCAGGCTGGCGACCGCGCATTGCCAGCTTGGGGAGCGGCGCGGGTGGTGGTGATGCCAATGCTAGTGCCAGTGGCGGCGGCGGTGGTGGAGGTGGAGGTGGTGGCGGTGGTGGCGGTGGCGGTGGTGGCGGCGGCAGTAGTGGCTCGTCGTCGCTACCGCCACGGTCGGCAGCGGCATCGCCCCTGCGGCCAGCGGCACTCTTCCACAGTACTGCTAGTAGCGGGACGCCGGCGATGGGGATGGGAAGCCATGTTGCCACCATGCAGAGCGGCGCGCTTGCCACGTCCGGGGCCGGCGAGGATGACTACTCACCCGCCTACCCGCTCCACCCTCACGCGCCGATGCCAACGCTGCCGCCACCACTGACCGTGCCGCCCATGGCACCCCTACTGCCGGCACTGTTGACACCACCCGACGGCGCCGACGGGTTAGACGCAGACGGCGGGATGGCGACGGGAACCGTAGTGGGACTGACGACGGGGCGCGTGGCCACGGTGGCGGGCGGCGCGGTGGCACATGTGCTGGCTGCCAACGACCTGCTGCCGGGCGGCGTGGATGGCGGCGTGTATTACGGCGGCGGCGGCGACGATGCCACTGCAGCCAGCATGGCAGGCGGCGAGGCGGCGACGGGTAGCAATGGCGGCATACCAGAAGGCAGCGACACGGGCGTGTCGCATGACGGCTTTGGTGGCGGCGGTGGGGAGGGCGGCGGCGGCGGGTCAATATGGGATATCCATGGGCCTGCGGGGCCGCCACCGCCGCCCACCATCATGGGCCACGTGATGGAGGTGCACACGTACGTGCGCTGGCTGCTGGCGGCGCTGGTGCTGATTGTGTGGCTGCAGCATGTGCGGGACGCGGCGCTGCCCGCCGCCGTGAACCATGGCCACGCCATCCTGGCTGGCACTCGTGCCGCACTCACCCTCGCTACGCTTTGCGTCTACCTCCTCCCCCTGCGGTGGCGCTGCATCCGCCGCAACTACTACGCCGCCGTCTTGGTGTGCATTGTTGTCCTGCTCACGCTCGTGCACGGCGTGAACGCCGCGCGCGCGTACATGCTGGACGGCGTCAGCTTTGTGTCGCCGCCCGTCCTGTTCACCACCATCGTCATGTACGTGGGTTTTAACAACTGGCTGGGCCTGCGCCCCTGGCGCATCGGCGTCGTCACCGCCTTTGCCTTTGCGCCGCTGTGGCTGCAGCCGATCGTGGCGTGGGCGGCGGGGTCCGACACGCCCGAGACGCACAGCGCCAACACCGAGCCGGCGCGGTTTTGGACGCGGTACGCCATCCAAAGCACGCTGCTGGTGTGCGTGACGGCGCTGAACGTGCTGGAGGGCACGCAGGCCGCCAGCGCTGCGGCGCAGGAGCGCACGGTGCGCCGTAACCTGGTGGCGCAGGCGGCCAAGGCGCAGGCGCTGCTGGAGACGGCGGTGCCGCCACCCATCGCGCGCGCGCTCATGTCCGGCGTCCCCGCGCACGAGCTCACGCGCTTCTTCCCCTCCGCCTCCATCGCCTTCGTGTGCCTCACCGACTTTGAGGACATGGTGGCCACCCTGCCGCCGCACGAGCTGCTGCGCTGGCTGGACGAGGTGTACGGCACCTTTGACCGCCTCATTGACCTGTACGACGAGACCATCATGAAGATTGAGACGGTGATGGGCAGCTACGTGGTGGCGGCGCTGCCGGGCATAAGCGCCGACATCACGGACCACACCATCATGATCGCGCAGTTTTGCGCCGACGTGCTGGACCTGTGCGCCAACATCGGCGGCACGCGCATCAATGTGAAGATTGGCGTGAATTGCGGCAAGGTGACGGCGGGCGTCATTGGCCGCACGCGCCAGTTCTACCGCCTGTTTGGCGACACCATGAACGTGGCGTCGCGCATGATGTCCACCGGCGAGCTGAACACCATCCACGCCTCCGCCGCGGTGGCGCGCTCCCTGCTGGCGGTCGGCGAGGACACGCACGGCATCACGGTGACGTACCGCGGCCTCACGTTTGTGAAGGGCAAGGGCGACCTGCCAACGTACGAGCTGGGCCGGCTGGAGGCGGAGGCGCTGCCGCAGCAGGCGGCGTTGGAGCGCGACCTGCGCCTCGAGCTGCTGGCGCGCGAGACGGTGCAGGCGTCGCTCCTCTCTGGCGCCGCCGCCATGCACCTGCTGCTGGCGGGCGGCGACGGCAGCGTGGGCGGCATCACGGACCGGCGGGTGGCGGGCGTCGGCGGGCGTGCCGGCGCGGCGAGCATGGTGGCGGCAGGCACCATTGGCCCCGCTGCGCCGTCCATGATGGCGGTCTCGCGCGCCGCGTCTGGGGCGGCAAGCCCAAACCCGGTGATGCCGTCGCTGCCTGGCATGCTGTCGCTGCGGGCACCCACCGAACGGTCAGCCGCGTCGGCGCGCGACGGCTCCCCGTTTGCCACGTCACACAGTCCCATAGTAGCGGCACGGCTGCCGGCACACCTGGCTGCCATGTCTGGCAGCGACACGGGCGTCGGCGACGACGTGCACGGCGGCTCCATGCGAGTGGGGCAGCGGCGCAATGTGCGGCGGCACAGCGCAGAGCCGGTTGCGGCGGCTGCAGGCGGAAGCGCGGTGGGCAGCGGGGACCACGGTACCGGCGACGGGATGAGCAGCGCAAGTGGCGCCGTGCCAGCGGGCGCCAGCCACACGTTTGGGAGCGGGCCCATCCACGGCGACACGAGCGGCGCCCGCGTGCGGCGCGTGAGTGACTCTGCCGCCCCCGCGGCGCGCTCTGCAGCAGCCACCCTGCACACCGGCCGCGGTGGTAGCGCCGCCGCCGGCAGCAGGCGACCGGCTGACAGTGGCGGGCGTGGCGTCATGATGAAGGGCGGTGGCAGTGGCAGCAGCGGGCACGGTGGTAACGTGGGCATGACAGACGTGCACAGCCGCCGCATTGCCCCTGCGGCCATGCGGGACGATGTGCTGCTGGAAGCTGGCTGGACGGCGCCGCCGGGCGTGCCACCGCCGAGCACCGCAAGTCACAGCTACGACGTGCCAGCCAAGCTGGCGCCCCCGTTCCCCATTGGCGGTCGGTGGGAGCATGAGGAGCTTGCCGGCAGGGATGGCGCAGGCACGCCAACCACGACGCACAGCCGTGACGTCACGGCAGCTGGCGGCGGTGGCGGCGGTGGTGGTGCCAGTGCTGCCAGTGGAGGCGGCGGCGGCGGTGGCGGTAGTGTGACGGGCGGCGGCGGCGCCCATCGCTCCATTGATTATTCGGCCATGCGGCGGCTGGGCGTGTCAGGGCCAGTGGGCCGAGGGTCCAACGGCTTACCTGTAGAGCCACTACCTTCCACAACCGCTGCAGGTCGGGGAGGTGGTGGCGGTCTCGGCGGCGGCGGCGGCAGCGTATCAGGACCACTGCCAGACGGTGGTGCGCGTAACAGTGAAACGAATCCCATGGCGGCGCTGGCGGCAGCAGGTGGTGGTGGCGGCGGCGGCGGTGGCGGCTCGGTGTCGGGTGGGCTCCCGACGATGAAGCGCGCGCCATCCACACGGGAGATGCGCGCCAAGTTGCGGGAGCTGCATACCAACAACCGGGCGCGCGTGGCGCAGGCGGCGGCGTCACGCGCCAGCCTGTCAGTGGTGGTGGACGGCAGCTACGCGGCTCGCTCCTCCGCTGGCGTGCGGTTTGGCAGCGGTGGGGCGCCCACCCCTTCCCGCCCGCCCATCACGCCATACAACCTGGGTCGTGACGTGCTGCCGCCCGCGTCGATGGTACCAGGGGTGGCACTCCCCGTGACGGCCGCCCCACCTGCTGATGCGCCTCCCGCACTCGCTGGTGCCGGCATGTCGCCGCCGTCTGACACCAGCCGCGCGCGCGGCTTTGCCCCCATGACTTCCCTGCCGCTGCCTGACCGCGATGACGCACGGATGGCGCAAGCCGAGCGTCGACTGTGGGGCGATGAGATCAGCGAGATTCATACCGCGCGCACGGCGCACCGCGACGAGCACCACTCGCGCCACAGCGATGCCAGCAGCGGTGGCGGCGGCGGTGGCGGCGGCAGCGGGGTGAAGCGGCCGCCACCGCCGCCGCCGCGGGACGGCCCAGCACGGGAGTCATCCAGCAGTACGACGCCACCCCTGCTGCCGGTACGTGTGCCTCAACGGCCGGTGCCGGGGCCGCCGCCGGGCGGCTTGACGCGGTCGGGGAGCAACGTGGTGGCGCCGGCGCCGGCGGGCGCTAGTGGCGCGTCAAAGGGCGGGTCGGTGATGATGGGGGGTGCCACGCCACAGCAGTCACCCATGGTCATCGTCCGCTCTGGGAGCGCTGCAGCCATGCTGTCGGCGCCGGGCACACGGGAGGGGCTGTCGTCGGGGTCGGCGGGGGTGGCAGGCGTGTCCAACCCCCGCCCCATACTGGCTGGCGGCGCGGCGCCGGCGGCTGCCACCACGGTGCCCGTCGCGCTCACGGCACGCAGCGGCATGAGTGGCGGCGGGGCGGGCGGGGGCGCCGTCAACAGCCTGCTCACGCTGCCAACTCTGTTCCGCCGCCTGGCGCCCGGCACGCGGGGCGACGACAGCGACAGCGACAGCGACAGCGACGCCAGCGACCTGCAGGTGGTCACTAACCGCGTCATGACGGCGCGGCTGGGGGTGCAGGGCACGGCTCGCGACGTGGCGGCGGCGTACCTGTCGCGGGTAGCCACCCACGCGCGGGGCACGGGCAGCGGCACCAGCTTCAGCATGGTGGCACAGGGCAAGAAGCGGGAGCAGCGCGCGTGGCGGGACGGGCTGGCCAAGATCAAGAAGGGGATCGGTGCCGGTGGCGGCGCAGCAGGCAGTGTGGTGGGTACCATAGCAGGCGGCAGTGTGGGAGACGCGAGTGCGGGCGGCGAGGATGACGTGTACCGCCGGCGCGCCGAGTCGCTTGGGTCGGCGCGCCACCTTACGCCACGCTCGACGGCGACCAGCTCGCCGACCAAGCCGGGCGCCGCCGCGCTGCCGCCGCTGGGTGCCAATCCCACCACCACAGCAACGGCGGCGGCGGCAGCGGCGGCGACTGTGGCAGCGGCGACAGCAGCGGCAGCGGCAGCGGCAGCAGCGCCGCCTGGCGTGGCCATGAGCAGCGGCGCGCGAACCCGCAGCCGGGTGGCAATTGGCATCCTGCGCCCCGTGGCAGAGCTGCCCATCTCGGTGTCCACGTCGCTGGAGCCGCGCGACGACCGTCCCGTGGTGCGCACCAGCGGCTTGGTGCGCACTACCAGCAGCAGTGAGGCGGGCGGCGGGGGCGGCGCGGGTGGTGCCAACAGCCCACGCACGCCGCTGGCCACCGTGTACGAGGCGCCGGCACGGGGCGGCGGCACACCCAATGGTGGCGTGCCACCCCGTGCCGCCACCTCCCGTACCGTGTCGCCCGCGTCTTCCGCGCCGGCGCCTGTGCCAGCTCCGCCTAGCCCGACGCCACCCCTGGTGGCGGTGCCTGCCTTACCTCCGATGTCGGCCCCAGCCCCGGCCCCGGGTACTGCCAGGAGCGGTGGGCCTGCCAAGCGGCCACCACCGCCGCTCACCGTTGTGGCGGGGAAGGATGCCGGCGACCCGACGGCGCCGGTAGACGCGGACGCTGGCGGCGGGGCTGTGGCAGGTGGCGGCACGACGCTGCGCATATCGGTGGCGGCCGCGGCAGCGGCGACGGCTGCGAGCAACTCATCGGCGTCCCCGCCGGCAGCCAGGGTGTCGCCAGCGGCATCCCCCGGGCACGCTCGCCGCAACTCCGTGGTGGTGCGCAAGTTGGGAGGGTCGCCGCAGCATCGCATGTCACGTGGCCGCTCCAGCAGCGTGGGTGCAGATCCCGCAGCTACCGCCGCCGCTGCTGCTGCGGCGTCCGCAGCTGCCGCAGCAGCGGCAGCACCCGCGGGGGCGGCACCGTTGGGGCGCAACAAATCCACGCCAGAGATTGCCGCCGGAGCAGCGTCTGCAGCGTCGCTCGCCGGCGGCAGCGGCGTGGAGCGCAGCAGTAGCATGCTGTCGCGGATGGGCTTGGTGCCCTCCTCGCCCAGCGCAAGCCGCTGGCGGCTACCATTTAGTGGCGCCCTGGTGGCGGACGCGTCGGATGGTGGTGGCGGCGGCGGCGGCGGCGGCGGGGTCGTAGATGGTGTCCCGCTCACGCGGACACGCAGCATGCTGCTTCAGACGCGTCGTGCCCTGACGCAGACGGCGGCACAGACAAGCCGGCGGCGCTTCTTTGGCGACGGGGAGGAGGGCGGTGGGGAAGGTGAGGCGGCAGGCATAAAGCTGCAAGCGTCACCTGCCTCGTCGGATGGGCTGGTGGCGGTGCCCAGTGCCGCCAGCTTGACGACCGACACGGCGGCAACGCGCGCGGCGCTGCAAGCCAAGTTGTCGGGCGTGGCGCACTTTCAGGCGCTGTCGCCGCTGCAGCGCGTGCAGCTGGTGCAGCAGGTGATTGACGACGGCAAGGTGGCCGCCGTCATGTCTGACCCTACCGACGAGATGGTGCGCACCATCATGTTTGCCTGCAACCGGCGGCGTTCCATGGCAGCGCTGTTTGCCGCCGCGGAGCCCATACCGCCTTCCCCAGCGTACCGCGTTGGCAGCACGGACGTCACCGCCGCCGCGGGTGGCGCAGACCGCGGTGCCGGGTTCCCTACCAACTCGCTGCTGCGCGGTGGCCCGGCGGGGTCCGGGGCTGTGCCTGCTGCCGGCGGTGCTACCGGTGCTGCCGGCGGCGGTGGCGGTGGTGGTGCTGGCGGCGGGCTTGCGTCAGACGCCGCGCACCGTGTGGCCAGCGCGCTGGGTACCAACACGCGAGGTCGGCCGACGAATCAGCCGCAGGCGTGGGAGTTTAAGCCTAAGCCAGCACGCGCGGGTGGGCCGGGGGCCAGCGGGAAGGCGCGGGCGTCAATGGTTGCCACGGAGGCGGACGCCGCGGCGGAGCTGGCGGTTACCGCAGAACGAACCGGCACGCTGGCTGCGCGGCGCAAGTCATTGGGCGCGGGGCTGAGTAGCGCGGGTGGGGACATGGCGGCTGCCGCGGCGGCTGCTGCCGCTGCCGCGCCGCTCCTCCTGTCGCCCGGCGCCGGTGCCACCTCCCCCATCGCCATGCCAGGCTCACTGCACCGGCGTGGCACCATGGCGGTTACCAGCATACCCATGTCTGCCAACGCGGCAACGCTCAAGAGCCGCTCCGCGCGGCAAGATGGCGGCGCGATTGGCTACGGCTTCCCTGTCGGGTCCAGCGGCGATCTTGACGGCGCCGGTAGCCCATCGGCGGCGCCGTCGGTTGCGATGCGCGGAACGGGCAGCCCGGACCCTGGTGGCGCCGCGCCGCCGAAGCGCTCCATCCTGAAGTCCCTGGGCCATCTGCCCAACGGCATTGCGGCCCCCTCACCTGCTGCGAGCACCCTACCGCCCGCTCATCCTCATGTGGGTGCTGGCGGCGGCGCCGGCACCGGCCACGGCCCCAGCGCCAGTGCTGGCGGTGGCACCAGCACCATGCCACCGTCATCGCACACGTTGACGCCCTCGCCGGTGCGCAGCGAGCCAGGGCGTGCGGTCGGAACACCGGCGCATTCGCCGGCGGCAGGCGGCGCCGGCACGGATCTGCATGTGGTTGCGCTAGGGGCCAGTCCTGTCGGCGGCGGTGGCGGCAGCACGCCTGCTGCCGTCTTTGGCCACCTGCCGCCCGTGGTCACGCCGTCACGCGGGATTGGCATCAGCACGCGGAACAGCAACCTGCAGCGCATCCCGTCGGTGTGGCGCGGCGAGCTGCAGCTGAGCAGCGAGGACACGTCGGATGGCGACCCGACCGTGGCAGCGCGACGGGGCGCGGGCGCGGGTGCCGCGGCCGTGACGTCCGCCATGCGGGCTGTGGCGCGGTGGTGGCGGCGCGTGGTGGCGTGCACCTGCTGCAGCCGCACGCGCGTGTTCCCTGCCAGCAGCGGCCGGTACGGTGCGGCCACGGTGCCAAGCTCGGCGTCGTCACCGGCGCCGGCGGGCGTGGTGGTGAGTGTTGCGGCATCGCCCGGCGGTGCGGGGGCTGGGACGGAGGCATCGCCGGCGGCGGATTTCACGGCGGCGACGCCGGATAGCGGGTCACCGACGGGATGGGAGCCGGCACCTCGCCGCGGCACGTGCTCCGCGCTGTGCGCCGCCGCTGGCCGCACGCTGCTGGCGTGCGCGGCGGCCGTGGTGGGGTGGGCGCTGTACATGCGTGACACGCTGCAGCTGCACTTCCCGGACGACGCGCTGGAGGGCAAGATGCGCGTCATCCTGGTGGCCACCATGACAAAGGCGTCCACCACCACCATGACGGTGACGGCGGTGGGGTTGACGTGCTTTGCGGTGGCCACCATTGTGCCAGCCACGCTGAACAGCAGCGGCCCGCGCCCGCTGCTGTCAACCGGCATGTGGGCGTTGGGCGGCGCGGTAGGGGGCTGGGTGGCGCTGGGGGCGCTGCGGCTGGCGTCGTCGCGGCCGGCGCTGCGCCGCTGGCTGCCCGCGCTGGTGACGGTCATTGGCGCCGGCACCGCGGCTGCGGCCATGGCGTACTCGGCGTACGACCTGGTGCACCTGCTGGGCGACGAGGGCGCTGACGTGGTGGAGGAGCGACTGGCGGCGCCCGGCGTGCCGCTGATGCTGGCGTGCCAGCTGTCGCTGTACATGCGCATGCAGTTCCGGACGGCGGCGCGCATGCAGGTGGTGGTGGTGGTGGCGGGCGTGATCACGCTGCTGGCAGCCGCGCCGAGCGGGTGGACGGCGTACCTCCTGTTCCCCGCCATGTACCTCGTTGCCACCTCCATCGTCATCGTCGTGTCGTGCTACTTCCGCGAGGTGGGCGACCGCTCCTACTTTGCCTCCCTCACCGCCGTGCGCGCCGCCGAGGCGGACGCCAACCAGGTGCTGCGCAACCTGCTGCCGGCGCAGGTGGTGAAGCCCATCATGGCGGGAAAGGAGGTGCTGTCCAAGGTGCACCGCTCGTGTGCCATCCTGTTTGCCGACCTGGCGGGCTTCACGCGCATGGCGTCGTCCATGGACCCCAACCGCCTGCTCGTGGTGCTCAACACCATCTACTCGCGGTTTGACGACATGGTGGAGCGGCGCAAGCTGTGGAAGGCGGAGACTATCGGCGACGCGTACATTGCGGTGGCTGGCCTCTTTGACGACGCGTACGACAGCGACAGCGAGAGCGACAGCGACGACGAGCGGGCTGGCCGTGGTGGTACCAGCGGCGGCGGCGCCAGTGGCACGCCGGCAGCGAGGGGCCGTGCACATGGCGGCGGCGGCGGCGGCGGCGGCGGCGGCGGTGGGAGTGGCACGTCGCGCAGCGAGGCGGAGAGCTCCACCGCCAGTGGACACGGTGGCAGCCGGGTGCGCAGCCAGCGCGGGTTGGGGGGCAGCGTCAGCAGCAGTGCGGGGTGGGAGAGCAGTGCGGGCGGGTCGCCGACGGCTGGCAGCACGCGGCGGCAGCGGCGGCGGGCGTGGAACCACCCGCGCACGCTGGCGCGCACGCGGGCGCGGCTGGAGAACCTGTTTGACCTGGCCATTGGCATGCAGGAGGAGCTGGCGCGCTTCCGGGTGGAGATCGACCTGCCCATCCGCATGCGCATTGGCATCCACGTGGGCGACGTGGTGACCGGCATCGTGGGGTCGCACCGCCCGCGCTTTGGCGTGTTTGGCGTGCCGGTGCTGATTGCGGAGGAGCTGGAGAGCCTGGCGGAGGTGGACACCATCCTGTGCAGCGTCATGGCGCAGCGCGCATACCTGGCGTCGCTGTACACCTTTGTGCCGCGCCCGCTGCCTGACGACGCCGTGGAGCGCTTTGCCACGCTGGGCGACTCCATGTCGCTGGTGCCGGTGGATGCTGCCGGCATGCCGCACTTTATGGAGGCGCGCGCCGCGCACGACGCACCCATGGTGTGTGCGCCGGACGGCATGCACCTGGTGGCATTTGGGTTCCGCGTCACCGCGGCCAGTGCGGGCGGCGGCGGCGGCGGCGGTGGCGGCGGCGGCGGTAGCGGCGGTAGCGGCGGGGGTGGCACTGGAGTGCCTACCGCGACGAACCCCGACAGCAGCGGCACGGGCGTACGTGGCACGCCACGCCGCGTGGTGACGGCGCGTGCGCCAGGGACTGGGCGGCGTGTACCGACAACGGCGGGCGCAGCGCTGGTGGCGCCAACGTCAAGGACGGTGACCGCCGCCGCGGTGGCGATAAATGGCAGCGACGCCGGCGCGATGGACAGTGGGCAGCAGGACGTGACGGCGGGCGGGCTGCCGCACGCTACAGGGGGCCGCGCGCATTCGCTGGTGCTGGTTGCGCCTCCCAGCGGCGTCGGCGTGCCGCTGGACCGCGCCGCGCTCACCATGGCTGGGTTTGAGTATGGCGCCTTCCCGGCCGCCATGCAGACGCACCAGACGACCACGGGGGCCACGGTGTCGGAGACCACCGCGGTGGATGCCGGCGAAACGACGGTGGTCGCCGCCCCCGCTGCCCCGTAATGCCCCCAATGCTCTGCATGTTTTTGTTTGGTAGGGCTGAACGTGCATGTGGTAGGCAGGGTTCCACCGGCGGTAGCTTGATGATTGTATTGTGGCCTTCGTGTACCGGTACCTGTTCTGCCAGTTGCATCGGTGAGATGGTGGGCACGTATGGCACCGCAGCAACGTGTGGGTGGGCACCCTCGTGCCATTCGCCCGTGTCAACATGATATGTGAGTGTGTGAACACGTGTGTGCGTGTGTTGAACTTCAATGTCACATCCTAATTTGATAACTTGATACAGTACGGCGCCCACAGCATGCACACACTTGCTTGTGAGGGAGAGGAGTTAGAATGGAGGCCCCGCCGCAAGCACAAACGCGGTGGGTCGTGGCTACACTGCCACCGCGGGGGAGGTGGGCGCCTGTGCACTGGGCAAGGAGGGGAGGGATGGCAGCGCAGCGGATGGCGGCGGCGGGGGGTGGTGGGGTGCATCCCGCGGTGGCGGTGCTGGCAGGGCAGCTGGGCTGCCTGGCGCTGTCACACCCACGTCGTCCTCCCCGGCGGCGGCTCCAAGTCGGTCCCCCAGCCGCTCTGCCCGCGCCCGCTCGTCCGCCTCCACCTGGCGCGCGTGGTCCGCCGCCAGCCGGTCAATGCTCGCCATGCACGCTGCAATGGCGCTCTCCTTGATGCGCATGTGCCGCGCATAGCGATCCACAATGCCGCGCGCGCTGCAGGGAGGTGGGTGGGGGCGGGGGACCAGGGCCGTTGAAGCGCTACCGTATACCTAACGTATCGTATTGTGGGGCAGCGGGGCGAGGGCACGTACGTGTCAACCGGCACGCCAAAGGCCAGCATGTTGTACGCAAAAAAGCTGAGCTGCCCCACCATCACCTCCGCCTCATGCCCGGTGGCCCTGCGCCAGGAGTGCGTGTGTGTTTGTGTGAGTGGTGCAGGTGGCGGTGAGCGCGGTGACCCCCCCCCCCCCCCCCCCCCCCCCCCCCCCCCCCCCCCCCGCCCCCCCCCAATGCACGTACTTGGCAGCCGGCTTGGCGTGCTCCGTGTTGAGCGCGTGGTAGACGGCAGACTCCCAAAACAGGGAGGAACTCCACAGCGGGTGCGCCAGCAGCAGCGCTTGCAGGTACACGCGGCGGCTCGCTGCACCCGCAGAAGCTGGCGACCCGTCCCTGCTACCCGCCGCCGCTGCGGCAGCCGCAGCACTGCGTGGTGGCGTGCTGCCGCCACCCTTAGCGGCGCCGGTGGCGGCATGACGACTGCTGTGGGTAGGCGTGACGGGTGCCGCGAGCCCCAGCGCCGCTGCCACGCCGGCTGCAACATCCTCCACCTCCTCTGCAGCCTGCAGGTAGGCATAAAACGTTTGGCTGATCACCATGAGCGCGCGCCCCCGCGGGTTGTCTTCGCGTGCCAGCGCGGCGGTCAGCGCGGCGTCCATGACGCGCGCCAGCAACGCCAGCGACGCCTTGGTCAGCTGCGTGCCCTCCCCGCGCCGCGCGTCCATGGCGGCCGTGAAGCGCGCAAGGCCGTCGGACACGCCCTCAATGGCAGCTATTGCGACCGGCAGCAGGGAAACGGCAGCAGCGTTGACACCAACCAGCGCGGGCGAGCGCGCGGGTGGTGGCGGTGGCGGCGCCGCTGCTGCCGCCACGTGCCCTGCCGCAAACTCTGCTAACGATAACACGACGGGGGTGGTAGGCGACAACGCCGGCTCAGCGGTGACGTCCGGCGGCGGCGCGAGTGGCGAGGCAGGAAGCAGCGCACGCACGGCAGGGGACGCCAGCGTCAGGTGCTCCTCGTTGGGGTCAAACACGGCATCCACGAACAGCTCCACCGCGGTAGGCGGCGTGGGCGACGTTGGCTGCAGCGCCGGAAGCGCAGCGCCACCGGTGGGCGTCCCATTGGCTGCCGCCGGCGTGGTGCCGCTGCCGGCACCACCAGTGGCACTGGCAGCACCGGTGCCCAAGCCGCCACCACTGCCGCTCCCAGTACGGCCACGCACCCACCCACCGAGCCCACCGCCGCTGCCGGCACTGCTGCTGGGCGCATGGCTACCGGCAGGCGACGCCGCCTCGCCGCTGCCTGCACCGCCCTTGCTGCCACCACCGCCGCCCGCCCACCGCGAAAGCATGGAACGAAACCCGCCGCCATTCCCATTACTGCCTGCCGCCGCCTCCCCACTGGCGGGTGGTGGTGGTGCGGGCACAGGCGCGGGTGCGGGCGCTGGCGCGGGTGCGGGTGCTGCCGCGGGTGGGCGACTTGCCAGCGGCGATGACACGGCTGGCACAGTGGTGCCTGGCAGCGCGGCGGTGCGAACGGCGGGTGACCCACGGTCGTCCCGCCCTGGGCTGCCACGCCCCAGACGCAGTAGCCGCGACACGGCACTGCCGCTGGCTGCAGGTGGCGTAGGCGGCGGCAATGCCACAGCGGGTGGCACCGCAGGCGCGCTGCCACCCTCGTCACCACCAGCCAATGGCGACGGGCCGCCCTCCTCCAGCGGCGTGGCAGGTGTCAGTGCGGCAGACGGTGGTGGCGGCGGCGCGGTCACTGCGGCGGCAGCTGCAGCGGCAGCGGCCGCACCGCGCATGGAGTGTGCGCCGCCGGAGGTACCGCTGCCGCCACTCCAGCGTCTTGACGCGGTGCGCGAGACGGGTGCGGCGGCAGCAGCAGCGGCAGCAGCAGCGGCAACGCCCCCGCCGCCCGCGCTTCGGCCCGACGCGGGTGTGGGCAGGGCGGGTAGATCAATGTCAAACATGCTCAGGTTGTCGGCGGCAGCGGCGTTGCCGGCCGCCTCCACGTGGGTTGCCAGCCGCTGCACGTCGTACTGCAGGTTGGCAAGCATGGAGGACATGTAGATGGTGTACTTGCGCATGGCGTCGCACATCTCCGTCATGCGGCGGCGCTCCAGCTCCTGGAAGATGGTGACGGCGGCGGTCATCTGCGACAGGAAGCCCTGCTTGGCGCGCGCGTGCGCCTCCCATGCCTCCTCGCAATCCATCCGCACCATCTCCAGCGCCTGCAGCGCCAGCGTAGCAGCGGCAGCCATCGACTCCAAGCGCTCGGCAGTGGACATGTTGGCAGGTGCGCTGCCGCTGCCCCACCCCAAGAACGACGTCAGCCGGCGGCTCCAGCCGCCGCCAACGGTGGATGAAAAGTCAGACGACGCAAACGACGCAGAGTCATCAAAGGAGTCGCCATCGCGCGCTGCCAGCGCGGCGCCCGACAGCGACTCGCTTGCCGGAATGGCGTCCAGCTCCACCAGGTCGTCGTCGCGCCGCGGCCCAAAGAAACCAGAAATGCCAGACAGCAGGGAGGCTGACGGCGTGGTGCCGCCAGGCAGCGGGCTGCCAGCCACGCCGCTCAACATGGGGGAGGACCCCAACGCGTCACCGCCGCCCCCGCCACCACCGCCACCACCGGCCACGGCCCCACTCATAGTTCGTCGGAGGCCGGCAGCCTCGCCAGCAACGGTTGTCCCGGTATATGCGTCGACCTCTGTCATGACCCGCGTGTCGTACGCCAGCGGCAGGCGGTTGCCGGAAGAATCCACAGGACGGTGTGAGGAGCGGCGGCCGCCCCCTGCTGCCGCAGCGGCTGCGCCGGCGACGTCAGCGTCCGGTATGCCAACCGCCACCGACCTGCGGCCGGCAGACGACCGGTAGATGGCAGCAGAGGTTGTGGGCGGCTGGTAGGCATGCGAGGCGGAGAGGGAGCGGGGTCGGCTGTCGGTAGGCAGCTCGCCGGGTGACGGCACCGTGTCGTCACCCCCAACCCCGTCACCATCGCTGCTACCCGTCGCCACCGCTATTCCTCCTCCTGCCGCCGCCGTGGCAGGCTCGCTGCCTTCTGCCGCTGCATAGGTCGCGCGCGCGCTACCACTGTCACCGTCGCCGCTGCCGCTACTGCGCGGCACCTCCTTCCCGCTGCCGCTCGCTGCATGCGCCGCCTCCTCTGCAATGGCACGGGCAAGGCCGCCAGGAACAGGTGCCAGCGGTGGGGCGGTGGCGGGTGCCGGTGCGGGTGCGGCAGCAGTCGCGGCCGCTGCAGCAGCCGCTGCAGCAGCCGCAGCAGCAGGCGGCAGCAGCACCGTGCCTAACGACGTTGACGGCAGGTCGCTGGTGGATGCGCGGCGCGCAGGCCGCAACCCCACCGCCTCGTAGTACTCGCCGTCCTCAACACCCTCCTCCTCGCCCTCCTCCTCCTCCTCACCCTCCTCGCCGCTGCCCTCCGCCTCCCGCGCCGCGGCGTACAGCGTGGGGTCCCAGTACTCTGGCGGCTCCACGCCCGCCGCGGTGCACGTCTCCACCGTCTTGCGGTACAGGAAATTGTAGCGGCTGAACACGCGCCGGCACCGCTCGTGCGCCGTCTTGACGTCCCGCGTCGCTCGTCGCGCCTCCAGGATCTGCATTGCGTGTGCGCTCGGTCGGGTGTATGTGCGTGGGGTGGTTGGTTGTGAGCGTATGAACCACCAACGGGCAAACGTACCACACGGTGCACCATGTCGGTGCCCTCTTTAAGCTTGCCCAGCGGGCCCAGCACATCGTGTACGATGCTGGTGGACAGCTCGCGGTGCTGCACGCTCTCGTTGGACACGTCGCCGCGCAAGCTGGCCAGCGCCTCAAACACGGCCTCGTGCACGGTGGACTCTGCGCAATGGGAGGAGGGGGTGGGGGGCAATTCAGCGCTGAATACGGCGCCGCCACACCCATTGCCAGCTCTCGCCGTGCGCCAGCAACATACCATCCACTACCAGCGCGGAGCGCGACAGCTTGGCCAGCGACTTAGCGTACGAGTCCTCCAGTGCGGCGCGCGCGGACATGAACGACATGAGGGAGTCGATGGACGCCTGCGACGCGTTGCTCACCAGCCGCGCCCGCGTGTACAGGTCAGACACGGCAGCGAGCGCCATGGCGGCGGGTGGGTAGGAGGGGAGGGGCTTGGGAGGGGGACAGTAGCACGTGTTCTTGGATGATGCCACTGCTCCCTGCTCTGCTGTCGGGTGTCCCCTCCCCCTCCTCTGCTCCTCCCACGCTCTGCCCCCTTCACTGCTCCTCACTAGCTGCCCACTGCCACCTTCCTCTCTCCCTCTTCCCACTGGCCACCAAGGGTTGCCTCCCACTACCTGCCTCCCTCTGCCTCCCTCTTCCACCTCTCCCCCCCTCACCTCTCGTCTGCGTCTCTCTCTTGCCTCTAGTCAAGGCGCGTCGAGGGGGCGAGTGGGGGTGTCCACCGCGCCAAAACGAAAATGGGGGCCACGGCTCGGCACATGTGGAGCAGGGTGCACAAGGCCGTGCCTACTTTTATGCAATAAATTGCGGCGCGCGCCAAGCGGTATACTGTTGTCAGGCGGATGCGGTAATGGGTGTTAGACAGTGATCGCGAGTGGGAATGCAGTTGGATGTCGGCACGAAATTCTCACGCCTGGCTCCACGGTCAACATGGATTCCGGTCGGATTGCATACCCCCAATATGTTGTTTGTGTTACCTACCATTCCGGTATTGTTTTGCATCGTATTTACTGCGCTGCCATCGTTTTTATGCTCCGTAGGCTTGCCATCGGGAAAAAACGGCACCCCGGCAGCGGCCAGCTGCTTTCAAGTCGGTGCACGCGCGTGCCCAACGGCTACCTCTCGCTACCTGCTACCGAGAGCCATACAGACTTTGACACAGACAATCGACGATGACAGTCGTGCTGTAGTGGCGGCAGGCAGAAGTAATAGATAGTAGAAGCAGCATTCGGTGCTGGGAGGGAGCGGCCGAAGGAGGTCGGGTGGTGGATAGCGAAGAGGCGGAAAGAGGAGGACAACTGGACGGCCACCACCATACTGCTGCTCACCACTTGTGACACAGTGCCGGCATGGCGGCGACAGGTAGTGGTGGTGGTGGCGGGGGGCTGCCGGATGCGGTGGCACGCCAGCTGGCAGCGCTGGCGGATGCGGAGGACGTGTGCACGGGGCTGTTGATGTCGCTGCGGCGGGTGCGCGAGGGGCTGCTGGCAGCGTTTGCAGACACATCGGGCGGCGGCGGCGGCGGGAGCGGCGGCGGCGCCACCATGACGTTGCCGACGGTGCGCGGCTCACCCCGGGCGGCGGCACGTGGCATCGGCGGCGATGTGACGTCACCCGTGCCGGCGGCACGCACGGTGTCGGGGGCGGTGGCACCGGCTACTACGGGCACGCGACGCGTCAAGCCGCGGCTGCTGGCAGCGTCGTCGCCCACCCTGCCGGCGGTGGACCTGGGATACTCGCAGGTGGGGGGCCGCACGCGTGGCCCCTCCACCGGCGTGCCCGGCGGCACGGTGCGGCGCAGCCCACGGCCCAGCGGCAGCGGTGCAGCCACCACAGCACGACTGCAGACGCTGACCAGCATCTATGGCAGGTCACAGCCGCCCACCCTCGTGGCGCCCTCCGCCTCCCTCAGCTCCATGCCATCCATGGCGTCTGTGACGTCGACGGCCGCGGCACCGCGACACGTGGCATTTGCGGGCGTACCGCATGCCGGCCCGCACGGCGGCGGTGGCGGTGGTGGCGGTGGCGGAGGCGGGTTGACGATGGACATGCTGGAGGGCGGCGGCGGCGGGCGTGGTCGTGGCGGCGGCGGTGGTGGCGGCGGTGGCAGCGGCAGCGATGAGGAGTACGGCGACTCGCTGACAGAGGCGGAGGCGCGCACCGGTGCGGACTCATTTGTGAGAGGGGCGCCGCCACTGGTGATTGTGGCGGAGGATGGTGGCAGCACCAGCGCGCCGGCCGCGTCGCCCTCCCTTCACACCGCTGCGGCGGCGGTGGATGCCGCAGCTGTCTCGCTGGCGCGCTTGGACACTACGACGCGTGACACCATGACCGCCGCCGCAGTGGTGTCTGCCGCCAGGTCACCGCCACGCGGCGGCCCGCCACCAGCTGCCGCGGTCGCAGACGCCGTTGCCGCCACAGCGTTGGGTGACGCGCTGGCGCACTTGCGCGCGGTCAGCGCCGGCGGCGTGGGCGGCGGCGTGAGTGGCCGCAGCGCGCCGACGGCTGGCGCCAGCCACGCCGCCGCTGCCGTGGCAGCAGCAACCGCGGCAGCGCCCGGTGGTGAGGCGTCTGTTGGCATGCGCAACCCGTATGCGGACGACCTGCTGGCGCGCGTGGCAGACGGCAGCAGCACGCTGCACGCCGAGGCGACAAACGGCGCGGAAGCTGCAGTGGCGGAGCTTATGGTGGCGCTGTCGCGCATCTAGGGCCCCGCAGTGCTACCTCGATGTTGTCTCGCCGCCGCTGTTGTTGTTGCGCTCTCGCTGCCCTGTTGCCTTTGTTTGGCGTGCAGACGCTCCTCATTCACTCGTACGCCCTTGCGTGCGTGTACGGCCCCTCCTTCCCTCCGTTTTAGCCCGCTACTATGATATTCTTTCAACCAAGATTATCCCCAATTATTGTGCCCGCTAGCTGCCCCGCTGAGGTCATCATGGCGGGGACGACGACGCCGGCGGCGCGGCGCCCATCAACTTCAGGATGCGCTCCTGCATGGCGGTGGCGCCCGCCTCGTCGCCGGCCGCCAGCAGCAGCTCCGCCATGTTGTGCATGACGGCGACGGTGTCCGGGTGCCGGTCACCCAGCGCGCGCACGCGCACCGCCAGTGCCTCCTCATACGCCGCGCGCGCCTCCTCGTACCGGCGCGCCTCTTTCAGGAACACGCCCCAGTTGTTGATGGCGGTGGCGGTGAGGGGGTGTGAGGGGCCAACGCTGGCCCGCAGCGCCGCCATGGCCTCGCGCAGCAACTTCTCTGCCTCTGCGCCCTTGCCCTGCAGACGCGCCACGGTGGCAAGCTGGTACATGGTGACCGCCACCGTGGGGTCGCCCGCCGGCAGCAGCTTGACGCGCACCGACATGGCCTGCTCCAGGTACGACCGCGCCGCGTCCGACTGCTGCAGCCGGTCCAGCCCCTTGGCACGCCGCGCCGCGCCCGTGTGCAGCACGCCCAGGTTGGCCAGCGCCGCCGCCGTGTTGATGTGTGACGCGCCCAGCACCTTCTCATACACCTGCAGCGCCTCCTCCGCATGCTTGATCGCCTCCTCGTGCTTGCCCATCTGGTTCAGCGCCACCGACAGGTTGTTGGCGGCGCTGGCGTACGCCGGGTGCGCCTTGCCGTAGTACGCCTCCGCCGCCGCCGCACACCGCGCCGCCGCCGCCTCCGCTGTCGCAAACCTGCCCTGCGCCAGCGCGTCGCGCACCTCTACCAGCTGCAGCGCAATGTCACGCTCCGCGGCGGTCATTGCCGCCGCCTCGGCCCCCGGCGCCGGTGCCGGTGCTGCAGTCGTCGACGCCCATCGTGCAGCGCCGCTGCTTCGGCAGGCTGGTACTACACTGGCAGCCGCCCACAGCCCCCTACCGCTGCCACCGCCCATACTTGCCCACCGCACGGCCGCCGTCGTGGCGCGCGCCACACACGCGCGGCCGCATGCCGCAGCTGCTGCTGCCGCCATCTCGAGTATGATGATCTCCACTGAGGCAAAATAATAATCACGCAAATAGCAGAAACCTACAACCCGCCGATACACATGAATATGATCACTGCCGTGGATTTCAGTAAAGTGCGCGGCCGCTGCACGTCGTGTTGTGTATATTTAGTGATGGGTGCAGCTGCGCTCACCTGCCGGTTTCAGCAACTGCTGCTGCCCTTGCGACATGCCGACATGGGCCACATGGCGCACTGATCAGTGGCCGCAGTGACGCGATTTCAAGTATACAGGGGGCACGCACGGGGGCGCGGGGGGCAAAGGACAAGCCGCGGCGTGCAAGCTTCCAAGAGTTCTGGCGGCGGCGCGCCGCAAGGCAAGGAAAGCCACAAGGCTGCCTAACTAGGCGGAGCCGGAGCCGCCAGTGGCGGCGGCGGCAGCGGGTGCAGCGGCGGCGATGTCTGACGCGTGTGCCGACACCCACCCACGCCGTGCCTCCATCGTGTCCACCCCCGCGTCCTTGCGGTTGTACGGCGTCCACACGGGCGCGCCCACAAAAGGGCGCATGGCCGTGGTGGATTTATCCCCCGCCCGGGGAGAGGGGGGGGTGGCCCCGGCCGGCGAAGAGCACAGAGCCCCCATCCCCCCCCCCCCCGGGACCCGGGGGCGCCGTGCCGCCGGCCACGAAAAGAGCGCGGCCCCCCCCCGGGCAAGGGCGGGGGGGGGTTGGGGGGTGGGGGGGGGGGGGGGGGGGGGTGTGGGGATGGGGTGGCAAGGGTTACACGCGCGCGTGGCGGCGACGATGAACCCGGCACGTACCGGATCTCCTCGTCCGTGTGGATGTGCTCCGTGTAAAAGATCTTGAGCTTGGCCTCGTAGTCAGGCAGCTTCTCGGGGCTGATGGTGATGGTGTCCGTGTACGTGTACCCGCGGTCGTGGCGGACCTTGTTGAAGAACTTGTCCGTCTCGAG
>Ga0066256_1002001_pt1 | contig 24322 bp, 8 predicted proteins | sample ThiBio_1000_biof_FD_87107 | JGI IMG/M metagenome (GOLD analysis project Ga0066256, IMG submission 87107) | Wastewater bioreactor microbial communities from Cape Town, South Africa - Thiocy_expt_1000_biof (version 2) | ecosystem: Engineered > Bioreactor > Thiocyanate-remediating >... | reverse complement strand
TACCAACACGTCCAGGCGCTGCAACCCCGCCGGCGACGTTACAAAGCGACGCAGCACGTCGGGCGGCGTGTTGGTGGCCACTTGGTCCAGGCACCGCAGCACGGCGGCATCCGGCACATTGTGGGCATTGCTCTCGCCCGTCACTGCACACGCGGTGGTAGGTGGCTCGGTGGGTACGCAGCGGGGGTGCATTCCACTCGCAAACAAGATAACACAAAACGTACCAAGCGCGGCGCGCAGCAGGCGGCCAACAATAGCGGTCAGCAGCGCTTGCGCCGCAGCGGTGCGATGCGAGGCAGCCCACGGCTCCACGGTGCCTTCACCCGTCAGCTGGACAAGTGCACGAAGGACGGCGGCGGTGGCTGCCGGCGCCGCCACGCGCAGCAGGTTCTGTTCATGCACCGCCGCCTCCGCCACCGCAGAGTACAGGCGGCCGCCGACGGCCAGGGGCACGGCGGGGCGCAGCGGCGCCGAGGGCGGTGAGATGTGAAGCAGGCCAGGCAGTGCCTCCCGCATGGCGCCCGCCGCGTCGTTGGTTCGGCACAGCGCCAGCAGCGGCGCGTCAGCGTCTGCGTAGTCTGCAGGCATGGCGCGCAGCAGCAGGGTGGCCATGGCGACCGGCGCAGGGGAAGGGTCGCCGGCAGAGGCGGGTGGCACCGTGGCGCCCAGCCACGCCGCGTAGCGTGACGTCATCACACGCAGCGCCTCCAGGCGCACCTGTGCGCTTGGGTCCAGTACAAACAGGTGCGGCAGCAGGCGCGCCAGGGCAGCCAACGATGCGTCGCTGCCGTGGCTGACGGCGGACGCAATGGCAGTGGCATCCACCGGCAGCGCTGACAGCGGCGGCACGTCCAGGCAGGTGGCCAGCACTGGCGGTGGCTCAATGTGCGTGGTCACCTCTGCCACGGCGGCGGCCGTGAGCAGGCGGTCGGCGCGGAAGGTGGCCACCTGCTCCGTCGTGAGGCCGTGCTCGCCCATCACGGTGCCGTCGCGCACCCGCTCCACCTGCATGAGCAGCTCAAACAGGGTGCAAGAGGTGGCGGCGGTGACGCAGGACGACAGGGCAGCCAGCAGGCGCGCGAGGTCGCGCAGGCGCGCCAGCGCGGTGTCCACCGGCACTGCTCGCGCCCGCACCGCCGCCTCCAGCCCCGCCAGCCGGTCTGCCAGCGCGCGCTCTAGCACGGTGACGGCGCCGCTGTGCGCGCGCAGCACGGCTGGCAGGCTTTCCGCCAGCTCCTTCCAGATGGTGAGCACCGCAGTGCCGGGCGTGGCTGCCAGCGTGGCCAGCGCAGCAGCCACAAAATCCTCCGACGGCTTCACGTCGCCGCCCACCGCCTCCTCCACGCCGTAGCTGGCAGCCGCGGTTTCCGCGCCCAGTACCACCAGGATGGTGTCAGCCGCCGCACGGGCGCCGGCGGGTGTGGCAGTGGCAGCGTCAGACACAACGTCGCGCAGCCAAGCGGCTGCGCCGTCGCCCGCGTGGTGCCGGATGGCGCGGCCCACCAGCTCCGGGAAGCGCTCCGTGTCAGAGTAGCCGTGCGCCATGGCGGCACCCGCTGCGACCACCAACGCGTGCCCCAGCGCCGGCGTGGCGTGGTGCGCACCGTGCGCGCCGCCCAGGTACCAGTACCGCATGCCGTCGCGCAGCACGTTCACCACCTCCTGGTCCTCCGTCGTGCCCGTCACAAACGGCTTCATGGCTCCCATCAGCGCGCTCAGCGCCGGCAGGATGACGCGCACCCAGATGTCGGCGCCCGGCACGCCCAGCACGCCGTTCAGGGTAGCCAGCGAGCCCACGGTAGGGAATGCCAGCAGCATGCCGTACAGCGGCGCGGCGGTGGGCACCTCCTCCACCAGCGCGCGCCACAGCGCCAGCCACTCGTCAGGCCGCTCAAACAGGGTGCCGGCGTCGCTCATGGGCGCGCTGCGCAGGAACGTTGTGGCTGCCGCTGCCGCGCTGCCAGCCCCATGTGTGAGTGACTTGGCTGGCAGATCAGGTACCACTACCACCCCCATCCCCGCCCCTGCCACCGCTGTCGCTGCTGCCGGCGCACGGAACACGTCCAAGTCACCCGCCAGTGCCAGCAGGCCGGCACGTTCCACATCCGCCAGCGTGGTACCCGCCGTGGAACGCAGCGCCGCGCCGCCGCCGCCGCCGCCGCCGCCTGCTGCCGCCACGCCGCTGTCAGACGCGCCCGACTTAAGGTTCAGCAGGTACTGCGTGAGGGACGCCAGGACGGCGTGCTCCAGCGGCGCCAGCTCTGCATATGTTGCACCCGTGCGCTCCAGGCCAGCAAACCGGCCGCCGCCCGCCTCGGTTGACCGCACGTCGCCGCCGAGCTTCGTCACGTACACCGCCTCGCCCACCAGCCGGTCTGGGCCACCACCCCCGCCAGCGCCTGCCACCAGCGCGGCGGCGGCGGGGGAGGCGGGGCTGGCACGCGTGCCGCCGCGCGCCTCCCGCTCCGCCGTCAGCCGCTGCCGCAGCGCGGCCAGCGCCGCTGCGTCGGCACCCAGCCCGGCGCTCCACAGCCAATCCAGCGCCAGCGCATCCTGTGCGCGGCCGCCCACCGCACGCAGCAGCGCGCTGCGGGTGGGCGGCACGCTGGCTGCCACCGCATCCAGCAGCGCACCCACGCGCTCGCGCAGCAGCATGTCTGCGCCCATGTCGGCAAACAGGCCAGTCAGCGCCGCCAGCGGCAGCTCCAGGGGCGGCTGGCCAGGCAGGGAGAGGAGGGCGGTGAGGTAGGAGGCCGCCTCACACCGCAACGACGCCTCCGCTGCCAGCGCGGCAGAGGCGCCCATAACGGTAGCCACCGCCAACGGTGCCACCGCCGCCAGCGCATCACGCAGCCGCCCGCCGCCGGAACGACTCAACAGCGCTGCAAACTTAGGTTTGGATCCAAATAGGCCCACAATCCGACCCGCCACCAGCACCACCTGCGACAACACCGTGGCGCCGCCCTCCATGCCCGCCCACCCGCTGTACGGCCGCGCGCCCGCCAGCGCCCGCAGCGCCGCCACCGTGGCATCCACCATGGCGCCATCAGCGGGTGTCGGGGGATTGTTGGTGGGATCGCCGGGGGCGGGCACAGCGGCGGCAAAGGTGCGCGCCTCCGCGTACCACGCGTCAAACAGCGCGTCTGGCGCCGACGCCGCCGTGTACTCGTCCGCCGACCGCAGCGCCGCCGCCGCCGCCTCCATTGTGGCGAGTGGGTGTGTTACGTGTGCGGTGTGCTTGGGTGCGGGTGGGGGTTGGTAGACGGAGAGTGACGGAGGGAGAGCAGCAGCGCAGTTGGCGACTCAGCAGGAACAGGAGAGACGGAGAAGGTACCCTGTAGTCCGTAAGTAGAGGTTGCACTGCCAACCACGGCACAGTAACTTAGTACCAGAAGTAGTAGTAGAGATGAGTGACACAGTGTGTGATGGTGGAGGAGGGGGGAGAGGGGGTGTCAACGGTACAAGCGGTAAATAGACACAGCAGCAAGATATCGGGTATACAACAACTGGGTTCGCGTACTCATACCACCCGCGCTCGTTCTCGCGTGTAATTTTGTGTGCGCATGCGCGCCGTGGCAATTTGCACCTCTCAGAATACGCCCTCTCCACTCACCTCCCTTGACCACCATCATTCCTCCGCCTCTCTCCCACTCATTTTGATGACCCCGCCGCAACGACTTCAACCAATGAAGGGATGCAACCCCACACACGCAACAAACGCGGAGTGAATCTCATTCTAACTGCTTGCGCCGCTTGCACCACCCGCACCACCCGCAGCACCGCCGCCGCCACTGGGGCCGCCAAACTCGGCATTGAAGGCGTCCGGGTCGCATGCCTCTGTGCGCGCCACCAGGTCGTAGCGCTCCATGTGTGAAAACACGATGCGCAGGAGCGCCCAAATGTGCCCTGCCTGCGGTGCCAGCCGCAGCGCTTGCAAGAACGCTGCGCAAGTGGTAAGCGGGTGGGTGGGCACGTTGTATGCGTGTATTGCTCGCCCTACGCAGCCAACGCAACAGCGCACCGACACAACGTACCACGCGCCGCTGTAGGGTAATCCTTGAGGTGAAAGTGCGACAGGCCCGTGTTCAGCCAGCCACGTGCAAACTGCGGCCGCAGCCGCACCGCCTGCGCGTACGCCGCCAGCGCGCCGGTGTGGTCGCCGGCGTTGGCGCGCGTGGCCCCCAGCTGCATACAATGTGGTGGCGGTGGGAGTGAGGGTGCATGTGCAACAAATACGGCATTCACGCAAATCATATGGTGCGGCACGCACCTTGTTCCACAGCGAGTGATCGTCGCGCGAGTGGTCTAGCGCGGCGGTGAAGGAGGCGGCGGCGGCGCCAAAGTTCTCGCTGGCGTTGTACAGCACGCCCAGGATGGTGGCCACCTCCGGGTCGCCCGGCGCGGCGGCGTCTGCCGCCAGCATGAGCTGCATGACGGTGTCCAGCAGGCTGCCGTCAGAGTACTCGTCACGTGCCGGCTCCAGCGCGTGCAGCCGCGGGTGGTGCGCCACCCACGCCTGCAGCGCTGTCAACGCGCGGGCGCGGTCTTTCTCATTCACGTACGACACACCCAGCGCTGCCAGCGCCGGCAAGTTGTATGGGTCCTCCTGGAACGCGCGCTCCAGGCACGCGATGGCGGCGCGGTCGTCGTCCGCCTCTGCGTACGCCTGCCCCAGCAGCCGCCACACCTCGCTGTCGCCGCCGCGCGCCGTGTGCAGCGCCGCCTCGTACGCCTCAATCGCCGCGCTCAGCCGCCCGCCGTCATAGTGGGCGCGGCCAACGGCCGTGAACATGGCGGTCGCGCCGCCAGGGTCCAGCGGCGGCGCCTCAGTCAGCCCCGGCGGCAACGGGTGTGGCAACGGCGCGCCCTCATCGCTGCCGGCAGCCGCACACGCATCCATCCAGGCACGGATGTAGGGGTTGAGGTCAGGGTCACCCAGCACATACGGCGCGCGGGAGGGGCCGGTTGCTGGCGCTTCAGGCGCACCTGCCGCCGCCGTCGTCGCCGCCGTCGCAGCGCTAGCAGCAAACGGGTCGTCCAGCATGTCGCCGTCAAACCCGCCCACATCCAACACGTCGCCGCTGCCTGCTAACAGCGCCGCCAGCCGCGCCTCCTGCGCCGCGCGCACCCACGGCGACGCCTCCAGCCGGTGGTCCAGCTCCGCGTTTGCACCCGCCCAAAAGGTGTCAAACGGTACCGCCCTCGCCGGTGGTGCGGATGCAGCGGCGGGTGCGGCTGCAGCTGCCGAGGCAGCCGCCTTGGCGTGCTCCCACAGGCTGTCCAGCGTGGCGTCATCCAGGTCCCGCCCGCCACCCGTAAATGCACCCGTGCCTAACCCCGTGGCTGCCACGTCGGCGGTGCCGCCAATCAGCGCATTGCGCCACAGCGTCTCGATCGTGTTCACGCGCGCCTCTATCTCGGCATCGGTGGGCATGTCGCGCGCCGGCGCCGGCCGGCCACCCACCGCCGTCAGTGACCCACCCACGTCATCAATGCCAACCCGCCCGCCCGCCATGCCCTCCATCACGCCTAGGAACTCGCTGCCGCCAATGCGCGGGTCTGCGGCTGCCGCACGCCGCATCGCCGCCGCCACCTCGCCAGCAGCAGCCGCCACGTCCACGGGGGCCGCTGCTGGTGCCGCCGTGGGCGGTGCGTGTGCAAGCGCACGCTCATACTCGGCCTCCAATGCCTCGCCATCCACCGCCGCTGCGGCCGGCAGCGCCTGTACAACGGGAGCAACCGGCGCACTTGTCACGGGGTGTGCCACCGGAACAGGTGCAAACGGCGCCGGCTGGTACATCCCCATACCGGCACCAGGGTACGGCAGACGGGGCGCATAGACGTACGGTGCAGGCGCCATGAACGACGGCGGCGCGTATCCGCCAGTTAGCGGTGACGCAACAGGCATGGTCGCACCCCCACCACTCGTCGCATGCCATGCGCGTGCCATTGCATGCTCCGCCGCCGCTACTGCACTCGCTGCCGCTGCTTGAGGCGGTGGCGGCGAAGATGCAAAAGCTAGACCCGGCGCACCACCGCCGCCAGAGCCACTGCCGCCACCAGAGGCTGCCGCACCTGGCGGCGGCGGTGCCGGCGACGCAAGCATACCAGGCAGCAGGCGCTCCAGCGTGGCGTCCACTGCCGCCAGCAGCGCGTTGCCGCCGCCCGCCTTCATTGCTGGGTCCATTGTGCTGGTACCATCTGGTATCTGGTATCTGGAGGTGGGTGTGGGAGCACGGGGAGAGGGGGTGCTGGAATCAAAAATTAATGCACACAACAAATATAAATCATAAATATAACGGCGGCTTCCCGGGTTTTGCGATCATAGCCGTCGTTCCCTGCTATTACTTTTGCACGAACATGTGGTTGCGTTGTTGCCCACATACGTGTTTTTAGCTGACTCAGCTACACTCACAGTCGTGAGTAGGAGGCGAGAGAGGGAGACGACAGCAGCCTGAGTAGGGTGGCCGCGGCCAACGGCAACGTGGCAACGCGGCACCGCGCACACGGCAGTGTCACGGCGCGCAGCGGGTGTAATTTCAGAGGCGCACGGGAGGCGGCGCAGAGGTCGCACCACACGACGCACGCCTGCGTGCACACTGCTGTCGACTGCGTGTTGTTGCAGCGCCGCTGCACCTTGTTTTCACGGTGGATCATTACCACACACACTGCACCTGCTGCGAGGCCCGCCGTGTGAGTGCGGTCACACGGAGGACGGCAGTGAGGCTTGATCGGCGGCAACCACCCGGTGTGGCCGCCGCCCGCACTGACTGCCACCGGCCCGTGTGGCTACGGTAGCTGCTGAGGCGCGGGCCGCCCGACGACGCTCGGGCGGCCGGTCCATTGGATACTGGGAGTGCAAGCAACGGCAGCGGGCAACGGCCGCGTGAGGGCAGGCCATCCACACACCCTATCTAGCTTAGGTGCCCCGCCACCATGGCGGCGCGCACGCTTGCCACAATGGTGATGACGGTGGCGGCGCTGGTGGGTGCGCCGCGCGGTGTGGCGGCGGCGGGCCAAGGCGTGCTGGTCACTCTGTATACGGACACGGCGGGTACCGTGTTTGCGGGGCACCGCGTGGTGCCCACCTTTGACCTGGCACGCAGCACAACCGGGCAGTCGAACGTATTTGGGCTGACCGACAACTGGCGCGCGGTGCTGGAGGCGGACTGGAAGCCGCCCAATGACATCAATGCCGTGTTCTGGTTCACGGCAGACGACTCGGCAACGCTGAACATCACAGACAGCGTGAGCGGCGCATCACTGCTGGTCATGACGCGCGCCTGCTGCGCCATTGGCACCGGCATCTCGCCCAACGTGCAGTTCAACGGCAGCCGGCTGTACCGCATCCGCGTCGTGTGGACGCAGCTGACGGGCGACGCGATGCTGAAGCTGCAGTACGCGTACTCGGGCACGCCGTCATCGCTATCCACCATCTCCTCCATCCTGCCGGCGCAGCTGTCCATCTCAGACACCTGGAACAGCCACGCGTTGCCGGGTGCTGAGCGTACCGCGCTGTCGACGCTGTACAATACCACCATACCGTGGGCGTCCGGCAGCGCGGGCATCGGATGGGACACGTTCTACACCAGCCCCGGCATCGCTGGCCACCCTTGCGTGTGGCTGGGCGTGGAGTGCAGCGTGTGGAATACGTCGGCGACGCCAGCAACGCTGTGGGTGAAGGCACTCAATGCCACACCATATGCCGCCGTGCCCACCTCCCACGTCACACGGCTGACGCTGCCAAGCCGTGGCCTGCGCGGTAACTTCACGGTCGTTGGCGCGCCGCTGGCAGCCCTGCCCCGCCTCGCCGCCCTCGTGCTGTCTGGCAGCTCGCTACTGACCGGCAGTCTGCCACCCGCGTGGGCGGGCGTGATACCGCTGGTCAGTCTGGACATTACCGGCACTGGCATCGCGCTGGAGGCGGTGCCCCTTCTGCCGGCGCTCACTACATTGACCGCCAACGGCCTGGTGGGCCGCGCCGCCACAGCGTGGGACACCTCCTGGTGTCCCGCCCTGCCGGCGCTGGCCACCCTGTCGCTTATCTCGTCGGCCTACACTGCGCTACCGCCTAACCTGGCGACCTGTGCTGCGCTGACGACGCTGGACGTGTCGACCTCGCAGCTCACGGCGCTGGGTCCGGAGCCGTGCGGCGCGCCGCTCCTTGCCACCCTGCGCGCCTCTGGCACGCCCATTGCCTCTGTGGCGCCCTGCATGCTCACCTCGCTGCCGGCGCTGACGGTGTGGGAGCAGCGGAACGGCGTCGTTCCCTGGGCAATGCCGACGGGGGTGACCGGCAACCTGACGGCGTTGCGCACACTGGACATCTCCTCAAGCAAGTGCACCGACCTGGACGGCGTAGTAGCGCGTTCTGCCGCGCTGTCCAGCTTGGTCATCACTGGCAATGCGCTAACATCCCTGTCACTGGCCTCCTTTCCCGCATCCGGCGCGCCGCACCCCGCGCTCACCACCCTGGACCTGTCTGCCAACCCGTGGGCGCCCACCGGCGCGTTCCCTGACACCCTCTTCACCTCTGCCTGCCTGCCTGCCATCACCACCCTCACCATGACGGATGTGGCTACCATCACCGCCATCCCGCCCATCGCCAACCTGACGCGCCTGGCCACCGTGCGCATCCAGCGTACCTCTCTGCCCGCCATGCCGATCATTACCAACTGCACTGCGCTGGCCACCCTGGATGTGTCATACAACCCAGGTATCAGCGTCGTGCCCGCCTGGGTGGCGGCGCTACCTGCGCTGACGACTTTGACGGCGCAGAACAACAGCGTGACCGCGGTGCAAGATGTGCCGCCAGGGGGCGTCGCGTTCCCCGCACTGACGACGCTGACGCTTGCCGGCAACCTCCTCACCGGCCTGCCGCCGTCGTTGGCGCGCGCGCGCTTCCTGGCCACCCTCAGCCTGCGCTACAACAACATCAGCCTGGCGGGCGCGCCCAACTCCTCGCTGCCGGAGCCGGTGCTGCTGAGCGCGGCGCTGCTGCGTCTGTACCTCAGCGGCAACCCTGTGACAGTGCTGCCGGACGTGGTGGGCGCGTCGCGCATCCAGACGCTGGAGTGCGTGGCATGCAACCTGACCGGCACCGTGCCGCCCGCGCTGTGCAACGCCTCCCGCCTTGCCTCCCTCGTCCTGTCCTCCAACGCGCTTACCGCGCTGCCCCGCTGCCTTGCCACCGTGACCACGCTGACGCGCCTGGAGGTGACGGCCAACGCGCTGACGGCGCTGCCGCCCGAGTGGGCGGCGCTGCCACCCAGCATCACCACCGACTGCATCAACTACTCCGATGGCACGCAGTGGACACTGACGCCGCCCGCCACCTGGTGGCCGGTGCCAGACCCCGACATTGAGTGCACCAACACCAGCGTGGCGGTGCTGCACTCGCCGCCCCTCTTCCCCGCCCTCACCGACTTCCTGGCGTCGGACAACCGTCTCACGCTGGACGCGCTGACCGCCGTGACGCAGGGCCCCGTGCTGGCCACCGTACGCCTGGCGCGCAACAACCTGCACGGCATGCTGCCGGCGGCGCTCACCACCATGCCGGCGCTGGTGACGCTGGACCTGAGCGCCAACCGCCTGACCAGCACACCGCTGCGGCCGCCCGTGCTGAACGCGTCATCGCCGTCCGGGCGCGTCGTCCTGGACGCCAAGCTCAATGTACCAGCCACCGGGGTGGCGGCCAACACCACCGGCGCGCCCATGCTGCCGTCTTGGTTCCCCTTCCTGCCGCCCACCCTGCGCCTGCTGGACCTGTCCGGCAACGCGCTGGCGGGCGTGGTGGACCCTGAGGCGCTGCATGGTCTGACGGGCTACGGGTACTGGCCGTTCACGTTTGAGTTGGGCGGCAATGCCGCTGATTGCGCCGCCCCACCCACCTTCTACGGGTGCGACACCGCCGTGTGCCACGTGTCCACCTGCGCTGCGTCGTACCCCGCCAGCGTGTGGCCGCTGGTGGTGTCCACGCTGCTGGGCAGCACGCTGACCATCAAGGGCGTGGGCATGACGCGCAACATGCAGTGCGAGTTCATTGGCATCGGCACGCCGCCGCTGCCGTCCAACTCGTGGTACACCGTCAGCGTGCTGTACGTGGACGCCGGCACGGTACAGTGCGTGACGCCAGAGGGCACCGGCCTGCTGGGCATCGTGCAGCTGCGCCTGCGCGAATCCTCCACCCTGTCCCGCGGGTACCCCGTCCGCTCGCCGCCGCTGCCGTACATTGAGTTTGCAGCTGGCTGCCCACCCGGGTACACGGCTGCCAGCCCGGCGCAGGTTGCGGCAGGCGCGGCCGCCTGCCAGCCGTGCGCCGCCGGCACGCGCACCGAGCTGTTCAACGAGCCCGTCTGCCAGCCGTGCGACGCAGGGTACGAGGCAGTGGCGCCCGCCTCCACCACCTGCACCGCCTGCCTGCCCGGCTACTACACGCCGACACCCGGCACAGCGCGCTGCGTGCCATGCGTGCCCGGCACGTACGCAGCGGGCAACGCTACGGCAGTGTGCACGCCGGCAGCGGCGGGTGAGATCGTGCCAGCGTCGGGCGCCAGCGCGCCCATCCCTTGCCCGCCAGGCCGCATTGCGCCGGTGGCAGGCCTGTCTTCCTGCAGCCCCTGCGTCGCCGCCGGCTTCACCAGCGAGCACGGCGCGTCGCAGTGCATCCCGTGCGCCGCCAACTCGCGGCCGCGCGTGGATGAATCCACCAGCGCTGCCGACTGCCTGTGCCTGGCCGGCTTCTGGGGCCCCGCCGGCGGCCCATGCCTGCCCTGCCCCACTGGTGCTGCCTGCCCCGGCATGACATCTGACCCGCCACGCCCCCTGCCGGGCTACTGGTCCGACGACGACGACCCCGCCACGCTGTACCGGTGTAGCCCGCCGGAGGCATGCTTGGGCACGACACCGGCCGCCAATGCTACCTGCGCGACGGGGTACACCGGCCGCATCTGCGCCGTGTGCCAGCCGCTGAAGTACTACCGCCTCTCCGGCGGCTGCTCGCCGTGCCCCAACCTGGCGGGGCTCATGTGGTTTGCCATGGCGGCGGTGGCACTGGGCGGCTGCGCCCTCATCCTGCGCATCTCGCAGCCGCGCGACATGAAGCTCTACTCGCCCTCCATCGCGCTCACTTTCATCCAGCTGCTGTCGCTCTTCACCGGCTTCTCCACGCCGTGGCCGCACCTGGTGAGCATCACGTACAAGGCGGCGTCCAGCGCTAACCTCAACGTGGAGCTCTTCTCGCCCGAGTGCTCCGTGGCGCTGGACTACTGGTCCAAGTTCTTCTTCAAGGTGGCGCTGCCGTTCGTGTTTGGCACCATCCTGCTGGCGTACTACATGGCGCTGCCCTGCTACCTGGCGTTCACCCGCACCGCCACCGCGGCATACAACTCCTGCGCGCGCCGCCCCGCCGCCGTGCGCGCCGCCGCGTGCATTGTGCGCCTGCTGGCGGGCGTGCGCGCGGCTGTGGGGACGGCGGTAGCATGGGTTGGCGACGCGGTGCTGCTGGTGGCGGTGTGGATTGCAGTTGTGCTGCTGTCGCCGCTGGCGCTGGTGGCGCTCGCGATGCGTGCCGCCGGCGTGTGGTGCGCATACCAGCTGTGGCCCGCCACCTACGCCCGCTGCTGCCGCCGCCGCCACCTGCGGTACATGAACTCGGTGCACCGCGCCGCCGTGCACACGCGCTTCCGCCGCCAGGCGGTGGCCACCGCGCGCCAGCTGGGGCTGCCCGTCTCTTGCACCCGCCGCGCGTACGCGTCACACTCGGCGTCGCGCCTGGAGGTGTGCACCCTCTTTTGCTGCGGCTGCACCTGCATCCCGCTTGACAGCAGCGGTGGCCTCGGCGCAGCCCGCGAGGTAATGCTGGACGATGACGGTGCCGGTACACCAGGTGGCGTCACCCGGACGGGCTCGCGCCGCCGCGTCACGCTGGCACCACGTACAGGCAGTACTGGGAAGATACCACCCACTGCACCTCCGACGGGGCTCCCCAAGGCAGCCGGCGGCGGCGGCGGCGACGGCGGCGGTGACAGTGCCTTTGCGGCGCCCGCCAAGCTGGTTGCCGGCGAGTCACCCAAGCCACGGCCATCCATATTTGGCGGCGGCGGTGGCGGCGGCGGTGCCCGGCGGCCACCGCCACCGGTTGGTGCAGCGGGTTCGCCATCGCGTCGGCGGGCGCCGCGGTTCAGTACCGCGGCAGCGGCATCAAACGCCATGCTGGCGGCACAGCAGCGGGCAGCCATGACGGTGGCGGCGCGGCGGGTGGTGGCACAGGCACGTGCCGCTCGGCGCATTGCCAGCCGCGGTGCCGCGTCCATTGCCAGCGCGTCCCGTGACAGCCTTGACACGCCACCGCTGGAGGCAGTGGCGCTGGGCGGCAGTGAGTCGCCGGTGCGTGACGTCCCTCCCCTGGCTGCCAGCCCATCGCCCAGCCCTGACGGCAGCCCAGCGAGTTCAGGCAGCGGCGGCGGCGGCGGCGGATTTATAATCGGCGGTGGCGCGGAAGACGACGACGGCAGCAGCACCGACTCGGCGCAGGACGTGCTGGACCTGGCGTCAGCACGCAACTACGCGGCGCTGCCCATGCTGGGCATGCGGTCGGGCGAACTGGTGGATGCCGACGGCGTGTTCCGCGGCCGCAGCGTGACGGAGGCGATGGACGCGCTGCGGCGCACGGCAAAGGGGTGGGGCACGGTGGGTGACACAGAGAAGTGGTCAGAGAACCCGTTGCGGCGCGGCGGGCGTGCTGGTGCTGGCGCTGGCGCCCACCGTCCTGCCTCGCGCCGGTACAGCTTGCGCGCAATCGGCGGGGCGGCGGCGGCGGGTAGCTCGTCGCCAACTCCGCGTGGTGGTGGCGCTGCCGGCAGCACGCCTGCTCGGCCGGCGCCAGAGCGCCCCCGCGCTGCCACCTCGCCCACCGGCCCGCTCCGGCGTGCCACGCTGGCGGCATCGGGGTTGGCGGTGCTTGGTGACGATTCTGGGACTGGCAGCATTCGTACCCCGCGCGGCAGCGGCGGCTTTGGTGGTGGCGGCGGCGGCGACGGTGGAGGTGCAACAGCTCGTAGTAGCTTGCCCTCCTTCCCGCCCTCGCGCCGCTCCCTCCTGCCACTGATGCAGCCGCGGCACCGGTTTGGTGTGGCACAGCTGGTGGGCCCTGCTCCGCCGCCCGCTGCACCTGAGCGGCCGGCAGGCGGGACAAGCCCTGGGGCAAGCCCCAGTGGCGGGACCAGCAGGGGGGCGCCGCGCCACCCCCCGCGCCGGTTTCGCTTCCGCCGCATTGCCCGCATGCGACCCACCAGCGTGCCCTTTGGCGGCGTGGACCTACGCGACACGACCGGCAGCCTGAAAGGCCGTCACCTGCGCGGCACGGCGTTTGCGCTGCCCGGCGAGCACTCGCTGGTGTTTACCGCGCCGCCGGGTAAGCGCGTGAAGACGCAGGCGCTGCAGATGCGGCGGCGCGCGGCGGGCATTGTGGGCACGCCCATGGTGGTGGATGACGTGGCGGCGCCGCCCGTCCGCGGGTTTGGGTTGCTGCCGTGGCACGTGATGGGTCGCCGCCGATCCAGCAACGCGGCGGCGGCGGCAGCGGCGGCGACGGCGACGGCGACGGCGGGTGGTGGCGGGAAGTCATTTGTTAACCCGGCTCAGCTGCCGGCGAAGGCGGCGCGCGGCGGTGCTGGCAGCGGCGGCGGCGGGGACAGCCGGTGGTCGCAAGTGCTGATGATTACGGACCCCGCCACGCGGCGGCAGGTGTCGCTGGCGTCGTGGAAGCTGCTGCTGCTGCCGCGCACGTCGGAGGAGATTGACCTCATCCGCCGGTTTGACATTGAGGTGAACATTGCGGACCGGTTTGTGTACGCCACCATCAGCCTGCTGACCATTGGGTACACCTTCCTGGCGGCGGCGGCGCTGGAGCCGCTAAACTGCATCCGCCTGCCCAACGGCGCGTACGCGCTGAAGGCGAGCACGGAGGTGGCATGCTACACGGAGGAGTACCAGCGCTACCTGCCCGCCGTCGTGCTGGCGTCGCTGGTGTACGTGGTGGGCATCCCGCTGTTCCTGCTGTGGATCCTGCTGCGCGCGCGCACGCGCGGCCAGCTCGGCACGCCCGCCTTTGACTACCGCTACGGCTCCATCACGCTGCCGTACACGCGGCAGTGCTGGTGGTTTGAGCTGGTGAGCACGGCGCGCAAGCTGGCGGTCATCATGGTGGTGCAGTTCCTGGGCCGCAGCGGGTCGGTGGAGTCCACCCTGACGCAGCTCATGGTGTGCATGTCCGTCTTCTCCGCGTACGCCATGGTGCAGGTGTTTGTCACGCCGTACACCTTCGTCGTCAACAACCGGCTGTCGCTCATGACGACCGTCTCCCTCCTCTTCTGCATCTTCTCCGGCCTCCTGTACGCCAACGACCACCTGGGCGAGGTGTCGCGCGACTACACCGCGGTGGTGACGGTGGCCATCGTGGCGGCGTGCGGCGTTGTCATCCTGTACACGGTGGGCGTGGAGTTCCGGCGCGCCAAGACGCGCGCCGACACGTCCGCCGCCCTGGGCCTCAACCGCTACCAGGTGGCCGCCATGGAGCAGCGCGTCGTGTCGCTCATGTTCCCGCACGCCTCCGTCCACCTCGCCGCCTTCCTGTCGCAAATGACGGACGCCGACAAGGACGAGTTCCTGCAGGACTGCTTCCGCCTGCTGGCGCTCATGCCCACCAACTCCATGAACCCCGCAGAGGCGCTGCAGAACGCGCGCGACGCCGCGCTGGCGTCGTCCACCAGCACCGCCGCCGCCGCTGTCGCGCGCACCACTACGGCAGCGGCTAAGGCAGCCGCCGCGGCAGCAGTTGTGTTCCCTACACCACCTACGCCGCGGGCAGCGCTGGTGGGGGGGGTGGGGGGGTGGGCGTGCGCCCGCACCGGACGCCCCCGCACCGCCCCCCCCGGGGGGGGGCGGCGGCTGGGGGAGGGGCGTTTTGGGGGGACGGGCCCGCGGGGGAAGAGTTTGCCCCTGGCGCACAACTCCGCCATTGCCAGCCTGGCGGCGTCGGGCGGTCGGCCGCTGTCAAGCCCCTCTAGCCGCGAGCCGCCCACCCCTGCAGCTGCCGCCGCCTCCATCGCTGCCGCTGCCGCCGCCGCCATGCCTGCCGCGTCCCCGCCACGCGCCCTGCTGTCGCCAAAGGCGGCGGCGGCGGCGTCCAGTTCGCCGCGGGCGCGCCGCCCCAACCACATGCGCATTGTGGCGCCCGACGCTGCCGGCGGTGGCGGCGGCGGCGATGCTGGTTTGTAACGACGCTGCACTATTTGCTCTCCTGATTCTTTTCAGCCTGCGGTGCATTTATTGTGGCGACGTGCAGGTTATGATCGTGGTTTTATACTTTTTTTGCTTGCTTGTGGATAGGGGGCGCCCCGTTGTACGGCCGCGTTGGGCTCAAATGTTGCACTTTTGCTGCTTGTCTTTCTCGTTGTGCCGGGGCATGACTGGGCCCGGGCCTTGCGTGCTGCGTTGATGCGGGAAGCACCTGGCACCTGCTGCCGTTGCGCGTGTATTGTGCGCGCAGCTGCCCATTGCCTGTGGTTCCTTCGCACCCACCAGCCGGCGCCGTGGCGGTCCTTGCTACAGTTTGTGGCCGTATCGTTACAACCCCTTTGCCAGCCGCGCATTACCGGTGCGGGCTGGCAGCACACCACGTTCAACTTGATTCTGATGACAGCGGTAGTTGATGGTGCTGCATGTGCCAGGTGTGCACATCATCACTGCACATGTGCAGGTGCCACGTGTGGCGCCAAACTCGGAGGTGAGGTTGTCAGGCTGGCGGGCCAGGCACCACCCTCCTACGCACATCGGCGCACACGGCAAAAATAGGCTCGCACGGCGGAACACAAAAATTGCAGCGCAAATCCACTCATTGCGGTATCATATACTTATTCCGTGCCTGTAACTACATTTTCGCTTCACGCGTCTTGCGTTTGATGCCGGAGGTAGGGAACCTCAAGACATGTCTGACGGCTCAACGCGCTCCCCCTGCTTCTGCACCTCTCGGTTGAAGGAAAAGGTGCAATGGCAGCACGGTGGGCAATGCCGGAACCAAGTGGCGCCGCTGCTGCTGCTGCTGCCGTTGTCTCTGCGCCGCCACTGGCGCTGCTGCCCGGCGGCAATGAAAATGCCAGCCGGCCGCCGCCAACGCCAGCGGCGGGGCGGCTTTGCGTTGCTGCTGCCGTCACACCGTCGACGGCATGCCGCACAACAACCACTACCATTGATGCCGCCACGGCCACTGCCGTATATCACACCGCTGTCGTCACTGCAGCTACCGCCCCCACCGCCGCCGCCACCGCGGCTGCCGCTGTAAGTGGCAAGAAACGACACCGGGAGCGTGGTGCGGCGCCCGCTGGTACCGTCACGCTCGCCAACCTGGCGTATGACCGCAACGCGCTGCCATTCCGCGTGATGGCGCGTGCCACACAGCTGGTGCTGGCATCCCTGTGGCCGCTCACAGGGGCGACACACCTGCCGCCGTGGCTGACTGCCGTCCGGCGTCGTGCCGCCGCACCTGCTGACGCACCACCTGACGACGACGTGGCGGCGCCGCCGGTGGCGCCCGTGACGCGCTGGCGTGTCGCAATTGCGCCAGCCGTGCGTTCCTACATTGACGCACTGGCAGCGTGCCCTGCATGGCGCGCCGGCCACGACCTGGATGCGCCCTGCCGCACCGCGCTTGCGCAGCTGCCGTGGCCGGCGCTGCCAGGTGCGCCGTCGCTGTTGGACGTGGCAGACGCGGTGGCTGCCGCGCTGGTGGTGTCAGCCGGGAGCGGCGGCACGGCTGTGAGTAGTGGACACGCCCTGGCTCTCGCCCTCTACCCCGCCACGCCGTTCCTGCCGTACCTTCCCAGCCTGGTGGCGCGCGGGCAGCCGGCACGTGACGCGCTGGTACGCCTGTCGCACACCGCTGCCGGCATGCTGCTGGCACCCCTGGTGCTGCCTGCCGCACCGCCCGACTGGCGCGACACCCTGCTGGCGGCAGCCGCCAAGGCAGGCACCACCGCGCGCCTCCTTGCTGGCACCGTGACTGTTCCGCGTGACGCAGCGCCAGCTGGTCCGGCGGCGGCAGGCAGCGCGCCGAAGGCGGACGCCCTGGACGACGACGACAACGTCATCATTGCGGAGGCTGCGGCAGCTGCCGCTGCCATGGCTGCCGCAGACGACGCTGCGATGGTTGGCAGCAGTCCGGGTGCACCGGGCGACATTGCTGTCAGCGTGGAGGGCTTGTGTGCCGGCCTGGTGGCACGTGCAAGCTTGCCACCTGCAGACACAGCTGGTGGCGACAGCGTGACGCCGTTGGCACAGGTGTCTGCGCTGGTGGCCGCCGCCGTTGTCACGCTGCTAACGTGGCAGGCGTGGTCCCCCGCCTCGCCGTTGGTGGCGCCCACCGTCGCGCTGGCCCGCCGCCTCCGGTTCACGCCCGCCTGCCGCGCCGCGGCGCTGTCCCTGTGGACGGCGGTGGCGCTGCAGTCTGCCGCGCACCCCGCCGCCGCGGCGCGCCTGGTGACGGAGCTGGGTGACAGCCGGCCGCCGCCGCCGCGCCTGTAGTGTACACAATTTGAATCTGGGTGGTTGATAATATTATAGTTAGTTAATTAGTACCCAACAGCGCAGCCGTCGCCGCGGCCGTCGCTGGCACCCCACAGCACGCCTGAGGCGCGGTCACGGGCAATGATCTGGCCGCGGCCAAATAGGGAGCGCGCATGGCCACGCAGCGGCGCGGGCGCCAGCGTGTGCCCTGCACGGCGCAGCGCTGCAATGGTGGCAGGCGGGATGCCGTCCTCCAGCGCCACCACGCTGTCGTGCGTGCCGTCCGTGATGCAGAAGCGCGGCGCATCCAGCGCCGTCTGGGGGTCCAGCCCAAAGTCCAGCATGTTGGCGAGCACCTGCACGTGCCCCTGCGGCTGCATGAACCCGCCCATCACGGAGAAGGTGGCATACAGCTCGTCCGTGTCGGCCCACGTCGCCATGCCAGGGATGATGGTGTGGTACGGCCGTTTGCGCGGCGCCAGAGCGTTGGGCGCGCCTGCCTCCAACGCAAAGTTGGCGCCGCGGTTCTGCAAGCTGAAGCCGCACCCCGCCGGCACGATGCCAGTGCCAAACCCCATGTAGTTGGAGTTGATGAAGGAGCACGCGTTGCCGGCGGCGTCCACCACCTGGAATGACACGGTGTCACTGCCTGACGTCGGGCTGCCCCGCAACACGCCGGTCGCCGCCGCTGCCGGCGACAGCAACGCAGCGCGGCGGACCGCGTACGCGGGATCCAACAGCGCCGCCACCGGTGCAGGCGCGGCGTCTGGGTCCGCCACAAACCACCGCGTGTCAGCAAACGCCAGCCGCAGCGCGTCGATGGCGGCATGCAGGTGTGCGCCGCTGCCATGCTGCACACCACTCGCCGCCACCGGCGACGCCGCCGCCCGCGAGAACGGCGACGCCATCCACGGTGCCACCGGCGTACCTACCGTGTCAACAGCGACGCCAGCAGTGTCAGCAGCAGCGGCGGCAGCAGTAGCAGCAGCAGAGAACCAGTCATCCGGCAGCGCGCTCAGAATGTTGAGCGCCAGCAGCGCCGTGAGGCCTGCGCAAGGGGTGCGGGGTGAAGTGTTGTGTCTGGTTGCACACGCACACGGGGAGGGCACGCCAACCCCTCCACTACTGCCTACCTTGACCGTTCGGCGGGATCTCCCACACGCGCACGCCGCGGTACACGGTGGAGATGGGGGCAACAAACTCGGTGGCGTGCGCCTTGAGGTCGTCCAGCGTCAGCACTCCGCCGGCGGCGCGTGCAGCAGCGACGATGGCGGCGCCCGGTGCGCCGCCATAGAACTCTGCTGCGCCACCAGCTGCCAGCCGGCGGAGCGTGGCGCCCATGGAGGGATTGCGGAACACCTCCCCTGGTGCCGGCGTGCGCAGGTCAGCGCCTACCAGCAGCGACGGCTCGCAGGCTGCGTGACCCGCCCACGCCCGCAGGTGCCGTGCGCCCTCCCGCCAGTGGTGCGCCGTCAGTGGCGCCACGGGGAACCCCTCCTCCGCAAGCGCCGTGGCGGGAGCCAGCACGGCGGCCAACGGCATGGTGCCCCACTTTGCCACCGTGTCACACCACGCCGCTGCAGCGCCTGGCACAGTCACCGTCGCGCCGTGCCGCTCCGGCAGTCGGCTGGCGCACCCGCCACTCTCCGCCACAATTGCCAGCCCCGCCTCCAGCGTCAATGCCGCGCCGCTGCGCCCAGAGCCGTTGAGCCCGTGTACCGTCTTGGTGGACGCGTCGTAGTACAGCGCGAACGCGTCGCCGCCCAGCCCCGTGCTACACGGCTCCGTCACCGCCATGGCCGCCGCCACCGCCACCGCCGCGTCCGCCGCATTGCCGCCCGCCTTCAGGATGCTCAGCCCCGCCTCCGCGGCTGCCGGCTGCGTGCATGCTACCTGCAGTGTGGGGGGACGGGGGCGTGGGGTGGGGTGATACTAATTAGTAGTAACGAGGAGGGAGTGTGGGCCAGGCAGCGAGGAGGCGGTAAGGAGAGGAGCAAAGATACCATTCCATGCCGCGCAAGCACGGCAGATCGCCGGCTAATAAAAACGGGGTCACCCGCAGCCATGTTGGTATGCCGTCGAATTTCCGCTGTTAAATTTGATGCGCAACACGCGGTTCAATATTTTAGTATATCGATAATGACAACTTGAACTATCGGTACCGGTACCTTGGCAGCCTCGGCAGCCTGGCTAGCGCTGCCGGCTGCGGCTCACGCGCGTGGCATCAAATGCCACGCCACCCTCATCAGCACGCGCTGCCGGCGGACCAACGCTGGGTACCAGCTCATCAGCGCCTGCTGCTGTCGTCACGCGCCGGCTGGCAGCCACCGACGGTTCCTCGGGTACCGCAGCATGCGCGATTGCGGCCACTGTTGTGGTACCCGCAGCACCGCCAGCGGCCCGGGCTCGCAGCAGCGGGTTCACAGTGGTGGAGGATGCCAAGCCGCCGCCGTCAGCGCCAGCGCTGGTCAAGACGCCAGCGACCGGGTCGACTGTGTTGGGTGTAGCATGTGCGCCGGCAGCGGCAACCAAACTACTGCCGGTTCGCCGACGTGTCAGCGACGCGCGCATACCGCCCACCTGCCCTGCCAGTGCGGTCACAAATGCCGTGCGGCTCACGATGCCGCGCGCACGGGCACACTGCAGGTACAGCCAGAGCCCCGCCAGCACGACAAATGTGCCGACATTCATCACCCCTAGCAGCACGGTGACCGCCCACTCGATGCCCGTCATGGCATCTGGCGGATGTAGGTCGGCGGACGTTACGCCCACATTGTATTGCAGCAGCGCGGTGGACACCACAGCTGTTAACAGAGTCGTCACCAGGCTGGCAGTCTCCAACCGGTTGAACAGAGGCTTGGCGTACGGGCTGTAGCGCACCTGCAGCATCACCGCGCCTTAGAACCACAGCGACGCACCGACGCACTGCAGGTAGGGGTTGGTCAGGGTCACCGCAAGCAGCACCACACCCGCCTTGCGGCACAACACGATGGCCTCCCACCATACACGGCTGTCGCCCGACACCACCCACGCCTGCGTCAGCCGCTCCGGTACGACTGATGACCGCCGCCGCCCACCACGCACGCCGCCGGCGAGTAACGCAGCAGCTACCTTGCCGCCGTGCCGGCAGCAGTCGCTGACACCGCCGCCAGGCTGCGCGTCGGCGCGCGGTAGCCGTCAAACAGGAAGCCCCACGTGGCGCGGAAACTGGTATCGGCAAGCTGGTCGTTGCGCGCCGTGCCCAGCAGCCACGCCAGGCCAGCAGGGAAGCCGGCGCCAAGCACCACCAGCACCGTGTACGCCAGCGCGCGCGTGACAGCATGCTCACCCACACCACACTCCACGCGCAAGTCTGACCGCAGGTACTGCACTCCAGCAACCGGATCAATGCAGTCCAGCGCGCGCAGCGACGCCGACACGATGGGCATGTATGCCAGAAAGAGTACAAACAGCAGCGTGGACAGGTGGCGCTTGGATGCCCACCATGACGCTACCGCGGTTCTAAACGCCGCCGTGTCCATACCGCAGCGCGGCTTGCAGTGCAACGACCGGGGCGTGGAAGATGACCACCACAGCCGCCGATGCCAGCACCGGCAGCGCGATTGTAGCCACGTATTGGAACAGGTACGGCAGCTGCAGGAGGCACTGCAGCGCGCCCACGCTCAGCGGGCTGGCACTCACCACCTCTGTCCACCCCATCACGCTGTCGTACGCCTTGGTGCTGCCTGCACGGAACACGCGCAAGCTGCCCACCGCCTGCAGGTACCCTAGCGCGATGCGCAACACAATGGACGCGTCGGAGCGGCCGGAATCCTTACGCAGCGCCACACGCGTTAGCACTGCCAGCACAACTGTCACAACCGCCGCCAGAAACGTCCATGATGCGCCAGCGTCCCAGCAGATCGCACACGCCTCCCCAAACCGCGCGTAGTTCACGCCTGCGTCGCACACGCCACACAACGGTCCGGTGTAGCCGTACGCACAGCCGTACGCCGCGCCGCCGCTGACGTTGCCGCCGACCTCCAGTGTACACGCATCCGCGTTGTAGCAGGGGTGTAGCTCCGTAGTTGGTCCCAGCGGCACGCCTGCTTGCACTGGCGGTCGGTAGTAGTGAGGCATCAGGGTGAGGATGCCGCCGGTGCACACAGCGCCGGCGGGTGGGCAGCTTGTACAGCGCGCGCCGATGCCACCAAAACTGAAGCTGGTGCCACCGCACGTCACGCATGCCACGCCTTGCGACTCTTGCCCAACCGAGCAGCCCGCCAGCGTGACAGCAAAAGACAGGGTTGGTGGGATGGCCAGTCCGCCCACCGCACAGGTGAGTGCCAGCCCGTACGTCTCGCCCTGCGGCGCCACCACAGTGAAGGCGTTAAACGCTGCAGCGTGCGTCGTCACCGACACTGTGGCTAGCGTTTGCTGCAGGAAGATGTTGGCCGTGTCGTTGGTGGTTGTGGCGGATGCGTCCAGCGCGACGGTGCACACGATGGGTGGCAGGGCAAACGGTGGTGGTGCCCGTGTGGTGGCGCATGGTGTGGTGGAGGGCGCGCCCGGCGGCGTGGCCACAACGCCGACAGCAAATGTCGGCAGCGCCGTACCAACGAAGGAGTCGCGTGCTGGCTGTGTGCACAGCTGCGCGGTTAGCAGGGTGGCTGGTATGGTGAATTGTAGCTCCGGCGGCGCGTCACCCGACGTGCGGCGGCAGTCGATCACAAGATCCAACGAGGCCGTGGTCGTGGCGGTCTGCACGTAGAAGCGCGGCACGGCGACGGTGCCGGTGGCCGGGTGCGCTGGTATGGACAGCAGGGCGGACGACGCGCTGCTGCCAGCCACCTTCAGCTCCACGCTCGCGGTGGTGGTGGACAGCGAGCACGTGACGTCAGTGACATTCATGGTGGAGCTGGCTCCACCACCGTCGCCATCCATGGTGCCTGCCACTACGACCACGTCCAGCTGCGGCTCCACCGGCCACGCCGATGACGCGTCAGACGCAATGAAGGAGGTCGGCAGCACAGACGCTAGGCGCAGTGTCAGGCTTGCAGTGGTTAAGCGCAGCGGTGGCGACACCAGCGCCTGGCCCCAAACGGTGCAGCTCGCACGTATGAACGCCGTAGTTGCTGGTGCCGCCTCAATGGTCATGTAGGTGCTCCTTGACAGCACCGTGCTCGCAGGCGCTGAAGCGTCAATGACCACCGTCCACGGGTCGGTTGCACCCAGCCGCGCACTGCGGGATGTTGAATTGACCAGCAGGACCTCGCATTCCGCCGACGCAACTATGGCAGCGCTGGCGGTACCAGCAGCAGCGGTGGCGCGCGTCTGCATTGTGACCGCCGCATGTAGCTGCAGCGGCGTGTACCCCAATACACTGGCTGGTGGGGTCACCCAATCCAGCGCCAGTGCCAGCGTCGACAGCGGTATGGCCGGCAGGCGCGCCCGCTCGCCGGTGGGCACCCAGGTGCACTCGGCGTACAGCGCCAGCGCCTGCCCCAGCTGCACCCCCGACGCTGACAAGCCGGCAAACGCAACGCCAGCTGCCGTGCCGTTCAGCGCTACTACCGCCGCGGTGGAGGACGACAGCACGTCCCGCGGCGACACGAGGTCCAGCGACTTGTTCAGCGGCGGCGGGGTGGCAGCCGCGGCCAGCAGTAGCGCCAGGCAGGTTAACTGCGTAGGCAGCGCAACGTCGAGGCTGACGTCCCCACTGCCGCTCAATATGGTAAACGCAGCTGCGATGGTCGGCAGCTCGCCCGGCACTACAACAAACGGCTGCGGCACGCTGGACGTGTTCCAGTCGGCACGCCAGCCCGCCAGCGCCACTGTCGGGTTGTCGGGAAGCATTGCCGTGGATGCTACCAGGCCCACGGCGTCAATGCACGATGCCGTCAGTGTGCCGGTGCAGCCAGACGCGCCACTCACCGTCAACGCGTCCAGCTGCAGGTAAGTTGGCACGGCGTCCGAGCTGCCGCTGGCGCCCACTGATAACGACGTGGCAGGTGACGAAACAGTCATGCCAGACGGACGCGATGCCAGGGATGCGTCAGACGTGACGCACGACGTTGTATTGATGGCGAGGGTGCAGGTCGCTGCCTCGCGCGACAGCACCCGCAGCGTGGGCGCGGGTGACAGCAGCCTGCCCGGCAGCGCGGTCAGCGCCATTGATGATGATGGTGCCCATGACACGGCAAACGTGGCGGGGTAGGTGAGGTTGACGGGCTCGGTGGATGCGGCGCCGGCGGCATTGATCACTACGACGGACACCACCGGGTAACCGGGTGCGGACGGCAGCAGGTCGGGCGAGATGCATTGCAGCACCGTGGGCGACAGGACGGTTACATTGCCACACAGGTCGTTCCCAATGAGCACGGTGGGGAGAACGTTGGTAGCAGCATCTATCATGCCGGTGCCAGCAATCACCACTGGCACCCCTGACGTGGCAATGGAGGTTGGCGTGATGGAAGCCAGCACCGGCCGGGTCGCCAGCGTCACACAGGCGTTGCAGGTGACGGGACGGGTGGCAGAGTTGGTCCATGTCACGCTCACGTTGACGACAGACTGTGGACCTGTGGCGCGCAGCATGCCAACAGCGGGGTGGCTGGCATTCCAGCTCACACACAGCGCGGCATCAGGACGGCCAGCGACGCAAGCAACTGATGCACATGGCACGCCGGCTACTGACGCGGCTGCCAGCTGCGGTACACCACCACCGGTGCACAAGCCCACGCCAGCTAGCGTAATGTTGATAGTTGTGTTTGGCGCTGACTGT
>Ga0066256_1002000_pt1 | contig 24322 bp, 9 predicted proteins | sample ThiBio_1000_biof_FD_87107 | JGI IMG/M metagenome (GOLD analysis project Ga0066256, IMG submission 87107) | Wastewater bioreactor microbial communities from Cape Town, South Africa - Thiocy_expt_1000_biof (version 2) | ecosystem: Engineered > Bioreactor > Thiocyanate-remediating >... | reverse complement strand
GGCGCGGGACCCAAAACCCGTGGCCCCGCCTCAAACCCGCCAGCAACCGCCAGGATGTCAAGCCCGGGGGGGAAGGTGTTCGCGGCGGCGGGGGCGGTTGCGGCGGCGGGGGCGGCCGCGTTGCCCCCCGCGGCGTCCAGTGATGCCGTCAGCGACACCGCCACGCCATCTGTGTCGGTGATGTCACGCAGCGCCAGGCCGTCCAGCGTGCTCACCAGGGGGGACAGACCCGCCAGCGGTGTGCCGGCGGGGCTGGCGGGCGACGCCACCGGGAGGCGGCGGCCAGGCGCCGGCGAGGGCGACGGAAGCAGGAACGCGGGGCGCTGCTTGGCGCAGGGGGACGCACCATCCATCGCAAAGGGCGGCGGCGACAGGCGGTCGATTCCGTTGCCGCCGCCGCCGCCACCACCACCACCGCCGCCACCACCGTAGCCACGAGGGAAGCCCTCCCCCTCGCGCCGGCGCGGTGCCAACCGGCTCTCCGTCGTGTGCCCCTTCTTTGGCCGCTTGGCGCCCGCGCGCCCGTCCCGGCTGCCCACGCTGCTGTCGTCGTCGTCGCCGCCACCCACGCGGCTGCACGCCAGCAGCATGCCCGTCGTGGAAGCGGCCTTGAACATGTTCTCATACCGCGTGTAGGTGCCCGTGACGGCCGTGTGCATGACCTCCACCACGTCCGCCTCCAGCTCCAGCGTGAGGTGCAGGGCGCGCACGTCCGCCAGCGGCGCCAGGTACGCCTCCCCCTCGCACCCGTACGTGCGTACCATGCGCGCGTACACGCGCAGCCACTTCCACGCGTCACCGTCCGCTGCCAGCGCGTCTGCCACTGCGCGCGTGCCAAACAGCGCGCGCAAGAAGCGGTGCGCGCCCACAAACTCCGCCGCCTCCAGCACCACCTCCAGCGGCGACGCGTCCACCGCCTGCATCACCGTGCGCGGCCGCTCGCCGCGCTGCACCGCCGCCTCAAACGCCGCCGCCGCGCTGCCGTCCTCGTCATACAGCACATGTGGCGCAATGGCGGCGGCGGCAGCGGTGCGGCCGGCGTGCAGGTGGTACAGCGCGCGGTGCAGCACGGAGGCGATGTCGTCCGAGTTGTACTTCAGGCTGCTGTTTTGCAGGTCCATACGCAGGAACCCGCGCGGGATGCCGCCGCCGCCGCGGCCCACGCCGCCGCTGCGTGTGGACACCTCCAGCAGCGCTGCCAGTGATGGCGTGGCATTCACCATGGAGCTGCCGGCGTGGTGGTGGGCGTGCCCCGGCCCCGGCGCGGGGCCATCCACAGCAGCACCCGCCAGCACGGACGACAAGTGCGGCCGCACGCCGCCCTGCACGGCGTGGTCGTCCTCCGTAGCCATCACAGCTGCCGCGTGTGGCGGCGGCGTGGGGGGCCCACCCGCCGGCGGCGCGCCGCCCCCGCTGCCGTCAAAGTGCGTGTCGTACAGGTGCGGGTTGAAAGCGCGGCGCAGCTGGTAGCGCAGCGCGGACGACAGGCAGTCGCCCAGCCGCGCCACAAACGGCATGGCGGGCGGTGCAGTGGCAGAGCGGGGGAGCCCGCCGGCGGCCAGCCCCCTCGCGGCCCCCGCCACGTCGTCTGCCCTGCACGTTGCCACGGCGCGCAGCGACACGGCGGTGGCCCGCGCGGTTATCGACATGTCCTGCCACGCAGCCGCCAGCGTGGCCTCCGCAGCGCGCGACGCGGGTGCGTCGGAGCCCAGCACCGCGCGCAGCACCTCCAGCCCGGTGCCCACCGCCGGGCAGTCGCCAATCACCTCCAGTGCGCGGGCGGCGGCGTCCACCAGCGCCACCGCGGTGGCGTCCGTGCCCGCGGCGGCGCGCAGCGCGTTGGCGCGCGAGCACACGTCGGCCAGCGCATACGCCAGCTCGCCGCTCTCGCTGCCGTCCGCTTGCGGCGCCAGCGGCGCGGGCAGGCGCGGCGTCAGCCCGCTGCTGCCGTGCCCGGAGCTGCCGCCTGCGCACGTGACGGCGGCCAGCAGGTCAGCCGGCGGCGCCTCAATGGCAGACCAGTCAGCCACCGCAAACCGCACCGACTTGGTCTTTGCCACCTTGCGCTCCGGCGTCGCCTCCTCCTCCATGGACAGCGCCAGCGCGGAGCAGATGGAGATCTGGCGCTGCGGCGTGTGCGGGCAGCCTGCGCCGCCCAGGCGGCGGGAGGCGCGTGCAAAGGAGCCACACAGCGCATCTGCCGCCTCGCACGTCAGGTCACCGCGCTCCACCAGCTGCCGGTTGGCGGACTCGTTGCGCGTGATGTTGCGCGAGTTGGCGCACGACACCGCGCTGCACGACCGCGCCTCTGCAGCAACCATCGCCTCCAGCAGGCCCGCCAGCGCTGCCGCCGCAGCAGGTTCCGCTGAAGCAAAGGCGGCAGTGGCAGTGGCGGCACCGGAAGGCAGGCCGCGCGCGGGGGTGCCAGCCAGCACCGCCAGCGCATAGAACGCAGCCTGCCCCACCATCGTGTCGCTGCCGCCACCCCTGCCGTGACTGCGTGCCACACGCGCCGCAACGGCAGCAACGCTTGCATGCAGCGCCGGCTCTGCGACGCTGCGCGCCTGCAGGGCACGCAGCGTGCTGGTCAGTGCCGCGGCCGCCACGCGGTCAGACGCGCACAAGCTGGTCCGCCGCTGCCCGCCGCCGGCGCGGCGGCCACCGCCGCTGCCCAACGTGCTGCCGCTGCCCCACACCGCCCGCTCGCGGCGCGCCTGGCTGGCGTCCGGCGTCGCCTCGAGGTCACCCATGGTGAGCGGCGGCGTAGCGTGGTGCGGCGCCTGCGGTGAGGCCGAGGAAGTGGAAGCGGCGGCAGCAACGGCAGCAACCACGGCACCAGCCCCCGCCACCAGCGCTGCGCAGCGCGCGGGTGGCAGCGGTGGCAGCAACGCAGCTGACACGGGCGAGCCGCTTGCAATGCCAAACACGGTAGGGATCAGGACGGGTGCCGCCGGCGCACTCGGCACCGTGACATCATCGCAATCGGCAGCTGCAGCCGCAGGCGCGCCGCTGCCAATCGGGTTGCTCACCGTGTGGATGCGCTGGCCAACGCTGCCGCGCCGGCGCAGGGTGCGCGCTGGCGGTGGTGGCGGCGGCGGCGGTGTGCAAGGTGGTGGTGACGCGGTGGTGGCGGCGGGCGCAGGTACGCCACCCGCGGCAGCCGCAAGGCGCTGCTGTAGCATGGGGGCAAGCGGCAAGGGAACAGTGGGCAACGCCGTCGTCGCCAGTGCCGCGGCGGCGGCGGCAGCGGGTGGCGACAGGGGCGGAAACTGGTCATTGGGTGTGGCTGGCGGCACACACGCCATGCGGTCAAAGAAATCATCATCCTCTGTCCACGCCGCCACCGGGCTGGCGGCAGGCAGCGGTGCCTGTGCCGGTGCATGCACCGGCGTGTGCTCCACAGCTGACGGCGGCACGCTGTACCGCGGCAGCGCAGGTGGCGACGGCATCGGTGCCAATAGCACCGGTGCCGGCTCGCTGGCGGCGGGGGCGGCGGCGGCGGCGGCTGCATATGCATCCACCATTGCCACCTCTGCCGCCGCCGCCTCCTCCACTGTCGCCACCTCCGCGCCCACCGCCACCGCCGACGCTCGCGTGCGCGGCCGCTTACTGCATGGCGCACGGGCAGCGCCCTCGCCATCCATGCTGCTGTACCCCTCGCCCGCCACGCTGCCCTCCGTCTCGCTGTCGCCCAGGTACGTTCCCGACGACGACGACGAGCCGCCGAGCGATGCACGAATACGCCGGCTGCGGCGCGTCGGCACGAGCGGCGTGGGTTCCGACGCAGGTGTTAGACTTGGCAGCACGCTGGCCACCGTGGCGGCAACGGCAGTAGGCACCGGCGCTGCCAGCGGTGGCGCAGATGGCGGGGCTACCTGCACAGGTACCGGCGGCAGCGCACTGGCAGCCACGCTTGCCACCACGCGGCGCGCGCGCCCTGACGCAATACCACCACCACCCGCGTCGGACGCCAAAGTTGGCGGCGGGGCGGCGGCAGCTGGGGGCGCGGGTGACGGCGCCGCCGGGGATGGTGCACGTGCCAGCGGGCTGGCATCGCCGGCCGCCGCTGGCGGCGCCGTTGCCGAGGGCGGCAAGCGAGACACGCTACTGCGGCGGCGGACCAGCGTGCGCGCCACCACTCGGTGCTCCGTCGCCGGTGTGGCGTCTCCCAGATCCAGCGGCGCCTCGTCGTCAGACAGTGCCATCGGCGTTGTCATGCCGGCGCGCGTGGCAGCGTCTGGTAGTGTGGGGGTGGCGGGCACTGGCACAGGTGGTGCTGCAGCGCGCAACGACGGCGACGCGGCACCCGCGCTGGCCCCACCCAGCAGCGGCGACGGGCCACGCGCCGCTGGCGGTGCAAATGCCGCCACTACGGCAGCGGCAGCGGCGGCGGGTGCGGTGCCAGCGTTGGCAGCCTCCACGACGCGTGGTGCCAGCGGCGCACGGCGGGCTGGTCCGCTCGCCAACGGCGACGGCGTGTGTGCTGCTCCCGCCGCCGTGGTGCTAGGCGGCGGCGCCAGCGCAAAGGCAAAGCCGGCGGGCGAGGTGAGTGTGATGGTGGATGCGGCGGCGGCATCCACGGTCGCGCCGGTCTTGATAGCGGCTGGCGCAACTGCTGGCGGCCGCGCTGCCACGCCCGCGGTTGCGGCGGCCGGGGACGGCGTAGACATCAGCGCGGCCTTGGCGGCGCTTGTGGGCATGGCTGCGGTGCGGCGTTGGGTATGTGGGGTGTGGGGGTTTGTGTGTGTGTGGCAGGGTGGATGCGTGTGTCTGTGGATGTGTAGTGTGTGAACAACCAACGTACCATTCTCGCCCTCAGTGGACACGGGCGTCGGCAGCGGCGCCGCCGTCTTAAGCTTGGGCACTGCAAAGCGCAGGCCACCGCCCATGGGCGGCAGCGGCAGCGGCGGCGCGTGTACACCCCACGTCGCCATGGCGGCGGCGGGCCGTTCGACCAGGTGGCAGGTTGGTGGTGGTGGTGTTTTCCTCTCTGGTGGGGTGGTTGCTGGAGGTGAGAGAGGCGAGGCGCCAACGACGGGGCTGTCCACACTGAGAGAGTAGCGTGTGGCACGCGCCCGGAGATGGAGGTTGGACGACAGATCGCGTTGGCGGTTGAGCTGCAGCCTCTCACTCCCTCTCTCTTCGCTCCACCTCCTAGCACGACACAGACTCGCACCCCCTGCTTCGCTCTCTCTCTCCCTCTCAGCTTCGTACACACTCCCTCCCTCCTCCCTGCCCTCTCTCTCCCTCTCTCCCTCTCTCTCCTACCCCTCTGCTTTGCTCAGCTTCGCAGCTGCTCCCACTCCTTCGCACTCCCTGCTCATCCACACCCTCTCACCCTCTCACCCTCTCCTCTCCTCTCTCTCTCTCTCTCTTCCCCTCTCCTCTCGAAGGGGGTGGATCCACGGTGGGAGGCACAAAACGGGTAATGAAAAATAAATGGCGGCGGGGGAGGACGCAGCGCGGCGGCGAGTACGCAATGCAGGTACCCGCGCACAAATGTGCGGAGGCGCGTGCGCGCGGCGTGCGTCGGAATCGCGAACTGCGCATGATGGCGGTCCCTCCGACAAGTTTTCGACAGTAAGATTTTTTCCAAGTGACATTCGCCCGCCAAACACTTGAAACGTGCCACGGTTGTGGTACAGTGGTTACTGAGTGGTAGCCTGGTAGGGCGCCGCGGCAGGGCGCGGCAGGGCGCCGCTGAGGGCGCGGCGCAGCGACGGCAGGCCGGGCAGGGTGCAGGGCGGCAGGGCGCAGGGCGCAGGGCGGCAGGGTACACACACGGTTAATTCGTACAAGTCTGACTCTGCCAGTGGCCTACCAGGGCCAGGCCCACCAGTGACGACACTGACGACTGTGACGAGGCGGGGCCGCGCCCCCGCGGCCGCGCGGCGGCCGCGGGGGCGGCGGGGCGCGCGGCTGCGGCGCTGCGTCACCGGACCAGGCGGTGCGCCGGGGCCCGCCGCCGGGCGCACTGGCGCACCGCAGCAACGCGGAAGTACGCACGGCTACGCAGCGGTAGCTGCGGTCCTGGTACCCGGGTACCGCGCTGCTGCTGACCACGCGCGGCGAGGCCGCCACAATGCGAACGCGGCCACGCCTCAAGTGGCGCTCCCGCCGCCGCCGCGCCATCCTGGCCCATCCAGTGGTGCATCCGCCGTCACCGTACCGGTACGGTGGCGGGCGAGTCTGTGGCGGGGATGGCGGCCGGCGGCGGGAGCGCCAGCAGGAGCACAGCGTCATAATCCCTGCTGCGCCACTGGCTGCTCGCAAGGCGGCCATCTGGCAGGACCACCAAGCCGGACACACCACGCTCCATGCTCAGAACTACCACCGGTCCAGACACAGTGGCTGCGGCACGACTGCTGGCGCCAGCGGCTGCCGGGCGCGTGTCCCACACCCGGATGGTGGCATCGTCACCCCCGGTGGCTAGACGGCCATCTGGCAGCGCGGCGAGCGACCGCACAATGGCCGTGTGCCCGGAAAGGACACCCACACAGGCGCGCGCGCCCACATCCCACAGCTGCACGGTGTTATCACTAGTCGCACACGCCAGCCGGCCGTCGGCCAGCACCGCCAAACCCCATACAACGCCACAACGTTCCACCAGTGTCGCCACACACGACCGCGTGCCCACATCCCACACCCGCGCGTGGCGGCCGGTTGCACCCCTGGCCGGCCCACCGTCAGGCGGGGCCGCCAGCGCCGTCCCGTGGCGCGTGTGCCCCTCCACCCCCGCCACCACCGCGCCAGCATCGCAGTCCACGATTGCCACCTTGCCGCCCTCGCACCCGACGGCGAGGTGGCCGTCGGTCAGCACCGCAAGTACTCGCACGCCGCCGCGACAGTCAATGGTTGTGCGGCGCGCGGGCGGTAGGGCAACCACATCCCACACCTCGATGTAGCCACCGCTGGAGAAAATACCCTCGGTGCCAGCGGCCAGGCGGCCGTCGGACAGCGCTGCAAGTGTGGACACCGCGCGACTTGCCTTTAGCGCTGCCACCACTTTGCCCGCACCTGACACATCCCACAGCCTCACCTGGCCACTGTAGCCACCGACTGCCAGGCGGCCGTCTGGCAGGGCAGCCAGGGATGAGACGTGGAACCCCGATAACCGCCCAGGCGCTGGTGCGACACAGCCACGCGCGCGGCAGGCTGCAAGTACACCAGGGGCAAGTTTTGTACCATAACTTTGTAACGTCCGTAGCGCCGGGAGGTGGTCTAGCGTGGCGGCAGGCGTCACGCTCCAGCACGTCATTAGCTGCAACTCCACTAGGCCCGCCGGCAGGCTTGCCAGCAGCGCATCGCCGATGTAACTGTGGCTTACGTGCAGCACTCGCAACGCGGGCAAGGGTGGCAGTGTCGCGGCCCTTGTGAGGCCACTGTATCCTCCAGCAGAGTGCAGAAGCAGCAGAACCACCAGCGATGGTGGCAGGCTTGCCAGCGACGCGTCGCCAATGCAACAGCAGTGGGAGATATCCAGGATGCGCAGCGCAGGAAGGTGTGCAAAGCGAGATGCCCGGGTCAACTTCCTGCAGCTCACCGCATACAGCTCCTCGAGACTGAGTGGCAGCAATGCAAGTGCCTCAACATCCAAGTCGCTGCCTGAGGCCCGCAACACGCGCAGCGCGGCCAGGTGCGCGAGGGATATGCTGGCCGGCCAGAAGGTCGTAATGTCACTGATGTCAAGCTCCCGCAGCGATGACGGCAGGCCAGCTGCCCCTTTAGCAATCACCGCCGTCCCGCGGCAGTCCAGCGACACAAGCGCCGTCAGGTGGGTGAGGGTGCTGGGATGCGCCGTCGCCTTGCGGCAGCCACGTACATTCAGCTCGCGCAACGAGGGCGGCAGCCGGGACAGCAGCTTCGCACGAACGTACGCACCCCCCTGCAGGTCCAGGTGCGTCACGCCCGCCAGCGCCGCCACTGCACGCGCTGGATCGCCCACGGCGCGCCGCGTGAACCGCGCGCCCACTGCGGCCGGCAGCACCTTGCGCCACCGCACCACATTCACGATAGCGGTGCCCGTGTCAGCCCACGGCACGCCTGCCACAGCTGCTGGCACCGCTGGGTGCAGCTGCCGGAGGCTGTTGACGTCGGCGGTGGTGAGGCAGGCAAACACGGTAATGGACGTCACTGGGTTGCCGGCCAGCAGCTGCACCAGCGGCGGCACGGGCGAGGGAGTACCACTCACCGCTGGTACTCCAGCTTCCGCAGTGCTGGTGGCGTCGTCGGCCGCGCCCCCAGCACTGCTAGTACCGGTATCGGCGCCCCTCCCGGCGTCGCTGGTAGTGACGTCGCCAGTGGTGGCGTCAACATCGTCAGTGGTGGTGTCGCCGCCTACCTCCTCGCATCTTGCAGCAGGAGCTGCCATGGTGCAGGTGGCGGGCCCCTGGTTTGGGGCCCCAAATTGGAGATGCTGAAAATGTGGATACCGGGATGCGCACACTGGAAAACCACTACCCAAGCACCAATGAGGTGCTATTTTGCTAATTTGTAGTGCGTGTGCGTGTGTGGGTTGCGGCGTTTGCATAATTGGCATGTGTGCCGTGTCACGTCCCCGTGTCGCGTCCCTACCGGTACGAGACACCTTTGGACAGCCGCTTGACGCGTTTGAAAGCTGCTTGAAGATGGTGCGCGGCACAACGCGCAAAACACCACACCAGGCCCAGGGTACTAACACTATATACATATCGTCTCGACTCCAGGACGGGCACAGCGCCCGCAGCACGGCGGCTGGCAGGTGCTGCTGCGGGGCGCTTGCGGCGTGTCCTCACAACGTCTGGCAGCGCAGCGCCGCAGCCCGCAAAGCACCTGTGCGCCAATCAGCAGCAATACGGGTGCCGACCCCGTGGTGTCAAGAGCCAGCAGCCTGGCAGCGGGAGCGCAGCAGCCCTACCCCAAGGCCTCGTACGGTGCGGGCGGCGGCACGTGCAACAGCTGCACTCTGCCTTCTCTGGCGTTCAAGCAAGCAAGGCGGCCGTCCGGCAGCGGCACCAATGCTACCGGGGTAGGTAGTCCGCAAGCAAATGCTGTCGTGGGTATGACACCCGCGGCGTGCCTGCCGCCAGCTGCCGCGGCAGGGCGCGTGTCCCACACCCGGAGCGTCTTGTCCCCCGACCCGCTGACAAGCCGGCCGTCAGGTAGCGCGGCCAGCGCTATCAAATAGCTCGTGTGCCCAGTCAACACGCCGACACAGGTGCGCGTACCCACATCCCACAGGCGCGCTGTGCGGTCTTCTGACGCGCTCGCCAGCCGGCCATCGGCCAGCACTGCCAACGCCCGTATTTTGCCGCTGTGCCCTGGCAGTGTGCCAACCCAAGCCCGCGTGACCACATCCCACACCCGCACCGTGCCATCATCAAGCGACCCGCTGGCCAGCGCGCCGTCGGGCAGTACAGCCAGCGCTGCTACCCTGTGCGTGTGCCTTTCCAGTGTCGCCACCACGACGCCCGCATCCACGTCAATGATCCGCACCGAGCCATCGTCACATCCGGCGGCGAGGCGGCCATCACGTAGCACCGCCAGTGAAAACACAGGACTGAGGCAATTAATGGAGGTGCGCACGGGGGACACCACACCCGCCTCCCATATCACTACGCAGCCATCGTCCAAGCCGGCGGCAAGGCGGTGCCCGTCACGCAGCGTCGCCAGTACATGCAATGACCTACTACTTATTTTCAGATCCTCACATACCTTATCCCCGCCCGCCGCCACATCCCACACCTGTAACTCGCCGAAGGTGCCACCACTTGCCATCCGGCCGTCTGCTAGCAGCGCAAGTGACCGAACAAAGGTGCGTGTGCAGAGCACACCTGCCGCTGGTACCGCACATCCGCGCGCGCGACAGGCAGCTAGCACGCCAGGCGCCAGATCTGTGTTGTAGCTGTGCAACACACGCAGCGCCGGGACGTGGTCCAACGTGGCGGCCGCCGTCACGCCGCAACAGTGAGGCATGCACAGCTCCGTCAGACCTGCCGGCAGGCTGGCCACCAGCGCGTCCCCGATGTCAGTATCACTGACGTCCAGCAGCCGCAACGCGGGCAGGGGCGGCAGCACCGCGGCGCGCGTGAGGTGCACGCACATACGAGCATGAAGGGACACCAGGGACGGCGGCAAGCTGGCCAGCGACGCGTTGCCAATGGTAGAGTCAGAGAAGTCCAGCGTATGCAGCGCGGGCAGGTGCGCGAACGACGCGCCAGGAGGCAGTTTCCCACAGTGTCCTAGTACCGGTAGTCCTACGCGGAGCTCCAGCAGGCTCGGCGGCAGGGACGCCAGGGTGACTGCATCGAAGATGGAGGCGCGCAGCACCCGTAGGCGCGCCAGGTGTGCCATTGACGCGCCGTCCGCCAAGCAATGGATGTCAAGCTCCTGCAGCGAAGGCGGCAGGCCAATCACTACCGGTACGTGCTTAAAGCCCGACGCCCAGCGGCAATCAAGTGCCTTTAGCGCCGTCAGGTGCGCAACGCTGGCGCGCTCGGTGAGGGCGTCACAGTTGCGCACATTCAGCGTACGAAGCGAGGCTGGCAGGCGGAGCAGCAGCTCGTCTGTCACACACTTGCACCCTTGCAGGTCTAGGTGCATGACCCCTGCCAGCGCTAGTGGCGCCAGGCATCCTCCCACCGGTCGCTGGCTCACTCTGGCGCCCACCGCTGCCGGGAACGCCGCTCGCCATCGCATGGCATCCACCACGGCGGTGGTCATGTCGCACCACGGCACGCCTGCCACCACACCTGCCACCGCTGTGTGCAGCTGCCGCAGGCGCGTTGCATCAATGGCGTTCAGGCAGGCAAGGATGGCGGCGCCCGTCACGCCGTTGCCGGCCAGCACGCGCACCAGCAGCGGCACATCGTCGTCCGCTGCAGCCATTCTGCCACCACCGTTGCTTGCGGGTGCGCCCCCGCCGCCGTGCTCGCCGGCCGCGTCACTGGTGGCGGCAGCCATGTCCTTCACTGGGCACGGCCGCACGGTGGTACGGCAGGGAGTCACGCAGGCGAATGCGTGTACCCGGACCCCGCCACGCGGCGTGACAAACACACCAAATCAATGTTCCAATCCCTCTGCGGCGACTCTGCGCGTGCGTGTGTGCGTGCCAGTGGCGTGCGCGGCAATATTGCGCAACTGCACCAAGGCGAATGGCGCGCGCATATTTTGGGGTATACAACATCCCAACAATTCTGCGCCCTGCCCGCGGCTGCTGACGCGCCACGACCCTCCGTCAGACATGTCTGACAGCGACACCCCCCATCCGGGCAGTCCCAACACCCATAATCAATAAATGCAAACGGCACGCGCGCGCACAAAAATAACACGTGAAATAGCCCCCAATAAGGTATCACTCCTGCACTGGCAGCATGTCGCGTCTGGCAGTATTGCACGGGCCCACGCTGGCACGCGACGATGCCTACGCCCCTCCTCCCCCCTCTGCCGTGGCGGCGCAGGCGCGGCGCGCCGTCGCCACCCTCGCTGCCCACTGCGGCCTTGGCACCTCCACCGACCCAGTGCTAGCAGTGGCGGCAGCAGCAGCGGTTGGTGGTAGTGGGCGTGGGGATGGGGCAAGTGGAGAGGCGGTGCCAGCCGCGACAAGCAGCGGTGGCAGAGGTAGCAGCAGCAGAGGAGACGAGGGTGTAGCGGCGGCGTTTTATGCACTGTGCGATGCACGACAAGCGGAGCTGACGGGTGTTCGAGGCGTCACACAAGGCATTCTGCAGAGCGCTGCAGAGGCAGACGAGGTACCAGCGACAGCGACGCAGGGCGGCGGCCGACGGCGGCCGGCACCAGCAGAGCTGCACACAACGACGCCGGCGGTGGACCGCACGACACGGGCACGCGCCGCACCAGCGCTATCCGGCTCCAGCAGGGCGCGTCACCGCGTGTTGCACCGTAGTGCTCCACCTGCAGCGGCAGGCGAGGAGGCAGAGGCTGTCGACGCGCTGCCAACAGCGTCGTCTGCCAAGCGACAATGCCGGCTGTCGGCAACCACCGCCGACGCATGCGGCATAGCAGTTGTTGACGATGGCAGCAGAGCGCCCAGCCACGCAGCAGCTCCATCCTCATCGGCGGCGCCGGTGCAAGGGTACATGGAGGCGCGGCTGGCGGCCGTTGCGGCGCAGACCGGCGGCGCGGTGGATGACCTGTTTGCCGGCATGGCCATCTACATTGACGGCTACACAGGCGAGGTAACAGGGGCGGCGCTGGTGGCACACATCTACCGGCACGGCGGCACGACGCTGCTAGCGCCCGCCATGTCACTCGTGACACACATCTTGGCGACGCACCTGCCGCCGCGCAAGGCAGACGCCATGCTCCGCCGCCGTGCCGCCGCACATGTCCCCATCTTGCACCCCTCCTACATCACAGACTGCATTGCCGCCCGCCGCCGCCTGCCAGAGGCGGGCTACGCCGTCGTGCGCGACACCACCGCCCGCCTCCTATCCGCCATGCTGCCCTCACCGTCACGGGAATCACCACCGCCGCCGCGGGTACCAGCACCAACACCTGCGCCGCGGGTACCGGCACCAACGCCGGCACCGCGGGTACCAGCAGCATTGCCGCCCGCGGTGCTGCTTGTTGACGATGACGCTTGCGAATGCGTCATCTTGTCGTCGCCATCGCCGTCACCGTCGTCGCCGCCGCCAGACGATGGCAACGACGACGACGGCGCCAGCAGCTGCGGTAATGTGACGGTTGACACCATTCCAGCGTCATTATGATGCGCAATGTACCGTGTACCAAATCATCAAAAATTCAACGACGCATGCGTGGCACACAGCCCTACCTTATTACGGTGGAGGCACACATACCAGTAGTAAACATCGACACAGTTATATCGCCGCCCATGCAGCTGCTCACCTGGCGGCAGCGGCAGCGGCAGGCCACTCTGCGCGCACCGCGGCGGCAAATTGGGCGTCGGTGGCAAGCGCGTACGCCACCGTGAAGTAGGCGGCCAGGGTGTCCTCCGTGACGGTGCCGCTGCCCGTGACGTCAGCCTCCACCAGGGCGGCAAGGAGGCCGGGCAGGGCGCGCGGCGCGTCGCGCGGCGGCACAAACTGGGATGCAACGTCGGAGGCGTCCGCGGCGGACGCGCCGCCCAGGATGGCGGCCACGACGGCGGCGCGTGCGGGCGGCAGTGCGGCGGCCAGATGTGCGCACAGGAGCGGAAGGGAGACGCGCGCCGTGGCGTCGTCGTCCAGCGCCGCCAGTAGGCACTCCACGTCACGCGCGTGCAGCAGGACGCCGGAGGTGTGCACCCAGCGGCGGAACAGGTCGGGCGAGCCGTGGTCGGCGTCGTACGGCACCCCCGCGGCGGTGGCACTCACCAGCGTAGCACCCAGGTGCTCTGGCGGCGACGACGTATCCCGCAGCGCCACCAGGCAGCCCGCCAGCGCTTCACGCGCGTCGCCCGCCTGCGCCAGCCGCACCGCAAAGCGCGCAAACAGGCGCGCCAGCGCCACCTCGCTGCCCGGCGCGCGCGCTGCCACGCCCGCCGCCAGACTGCCGCGCCCCGCCCGCAGGGTGGCACCCGCGCCGCCCGCCGCCGCCGTCAGCGCCAGAGACGACCCCAGCGTGGTGGTGGCGGCGGCATCGCCCGTCTCGTTGGCCTCCGCGTGGACGCGGTGGCCCTCCTCAATGGGGTTAGTAAATGCGGTGGACTTGGCAAACGGGTTGTGTGCGTTCTTGATGGGGCCCTTGGGGAACACGCCCTCTGCCAGTCGCGCTGTGTAGTACGTCAGCGGCACGTCACCGCCGTACGCGGCGGCAGCGGGCGCCGGCACACGCGACGACATCGTGGCGCCCAAGCTGCCAGGCGGTGCGGCACCCTCCTCATCGTCGCTGCCTTTGCTCTCCCCCGCCCCACCTCGCCCACGCACTGTGTGCCCCAGCGCTGCTGCCGCGCCTGCCGGTGGCGGCACGTGCGCTGACGACCGGCCCGTCTTGCTGCCATAGTCTGCCGCTGTCGGCGGCCGGTACGACGCCGCTGCCGTCGTGCCGGTCGGGATGTTCTCCACCACCGGCGCCAGCTTACTCCGCGCATACTCGTCTGCCACCGCCGCCACCTTGGCCGCCGTAGCACGCTCCCGGGGCCCCATGCGTGCCTCGCTGGCGCCCAGCAGCACGTCCGACATGGCGCTGCGCGCCGCCGTCGCCCACTTGGCCGCTGACGCGTCCGCGCTCACCGGCAGCACGCGCGCGCCCGTCGCAATCTTGCGCGCGTCCCACCCCGGCACCCGCGCCGGCTGGCCCACCGCCTCCAGCGTGCGGCTCTCCACCCAGTTGCCCACCAGCGTCCCCGACTTGCTGCCCAGGTTGTACTCCATGGTTGCTTGGGAGTGGGTGGGGAGGAGGAGTGGGAGAGAGGAGAGAGAGAGGAGAAGAGGCGGGCAAGTGACACAACCACCGTGTCACCACGTCACACCAAAAATGTCAACCACGACTTATCTCGTTAATCGCCACCGTGTAATGATGCCTATCGCAGGGTTGTCCGCAGTGCGCGTCTTACTTTTGCTGCACCGCGTGCCGTCCGTCGCACATTTTCATCCGCGGCGGCTGGCCGCCGGGTGGCGTACGAGTCAGCGGCGGGCGGCGCGTAACGGAAAGAACGGCTCGAATTCGAACCGCTCCGTTCTTGGCCTTGCACGACACGGTGACGACCGAAATTTGCGCGGCACGGATTGATAACAGGGGTGCGGCGCGGTGGGATGGAAGGGTGTGATGGTATTGGTGCGTGGCGGCGTGGGTAGAGACGATATTAGTTTGCTGCTGATGTAAGAGCGGCGTGAAATGGTGGCGTTTGGCCATGATCACACATTCATGTCGCGGCTGCGCTGCTTGCGCCAGCACGTGATATCTTTGTGTTAGACGCGCCCCCAACACGCTACACATAACTGCCGCAGCAAATACTCAGCGGGCAGGGAAGAAACACATCCTGCCTTTGTGCTCCACGCTTTGGCTGCCGTGCCGCCGCCATCACTGTTGCGATTTTGTGCCGTTTGCGGCGACGGTTTGCGCACGTGGTATCCTTGCCCCTCTCTCTCGCCGTGCCCTCTACAACGGCTGGGGGGACACGCCGCTGGCTGCGGCCCATTTTTGGCATTGGCGGCAACCCACGCGCCTCGGCAGCGCGTATTGGCTGGTACGTACATATGTCTGCTGTCGCGCCCCGGTCGCGCGTGTGTTGGTTGTTGACGGCGGCGCTTGATGTGCGAAGGTGCAGCGGCAGTAGCCAACAGTAACAGCAGCAGCACGTCATAGTCACTGCTGCTCCCACTGCTGCTGCTGTCGCTGATGCAGATCGCATGACGCAGCTGCTCACTACAGCAGCAGCCACGTGTGTTTTGTGTGCGTAGTGCTGTGAGCGTGTGCGTGATCGAGAGCTGCCGCAGCGGCGGCCGCACGACGACAGCGGTGCAACGGCTGTTCCCGCCGCAGCCGCAGCGGCGGCGGCCGCTGCTACCACTGACTCAACCACTGCCACTGCGGCTACCGACCTATTGCTACCGCTGCTGCCACTAGCTTGCCGCTTGGGTCGCCGCCGTTGCTGCTGCTGCCGCTGCATTCCTGTTGTTGTCGCCGTTGCCGGCGCCGCCCTCGCCGAGTCGTTGCCCTACGCCGCCACTGCGGCAAGCAGCCGCCGCTCTGCCGCAGCCGCCGCGCCACCGCAACAACACCTATGGAGGAGACGGTGCTTCACTCGCCGGCGGCTGGTTGGCATGATGTGGTTGTGTGAGGAGGAGGAGGGCGCCCCCGTGCGGCAACGAGGAACAAGCGGACCAACTGGCCGTGACGGCGGCGAAACCAGAAGCGCCGCGGTGGCGTGTCGAGATCATGCAACGCCGCCATGCAAACACACACACGCACTAACATTCAACACCACCACATTACGCCGTGCAGTTTGTGGCTGTCTGGGCTCCAAACGCGGGTTGTGTGGATTGTTACCCGTGAGAAGACATTGGACGGCGTCTTATTGGACGCTGGTATTGCGTGCCATCAGGGTGCACAGACGACGGACGACTGTCAGACGACATATCGGCCGCGGCATTGCTGCTGTGTGCAGCACCGCCGTCGCAGCCGGGCAGCCGCCTCGGCATTGGTATTTGTTGTGGATTGTGGCACTTGGTGCGGGAAGCCGCGATCGGACGGACGGATGGAGGTAGCCCGTGGCAGCAGCGGCGGTGGGTGCGGTGAACGGTGCGGCGCGTGCGGCGGAGGGTCGGCCGGCGCAGGGCGGCGGCAGGCGGTCATGGCGTCGGCAGGGCTGGTTGGCATCATGTTCCTGGCAGCGGTGGGCGCTGCTGCCACTGCGGCGGTGGCAGACGCGGTTGGCAGCGGGCTGCAACGCAGCTGGGGCGGCGCGGCGGCGTTCGAGGGTGTGGGCATGCAGGCTGACGCCGCCGGCGAAATGTGCACGGACGTGACACCGTGCAGCAGCAACGGCAGCAGTAGCAGCAGCAGCAGCGGTGGTGGTGAGTGTGGAGCCACGGCTGCCGCCTGCTCACCCAGTAATGAGTCAGAGAGCGACCGCAGTGACGCCGCAGCCACCGCCGCCGTCGCTGGAGCGGGTGGCCGTGTTGCGCCATTGCTGGCAGCGGTGCTGCAGCCGGCAGACAGCGCCGCCCCCTCTGCCAGTCAAATACGACCGTGGCAGGGCCTGTGGCTAGGCGTGGCACTTATTATCATGCGCATGTTGGCGTAAGTAGGCCTGGCACGTGGTCGTGGCGTGGCGTGGACGCGCAGTATTGTTTGAGCGTGTGTTTGGCTTTTACTGCGCGTTTGCCCTTCTTGGGGTGGTGCGGGGAGTGTTGTGCATTTTATTATGAGGTGGTGGTAGTAGCATGGTTGGTTGTGGGTGGTGCATGCTTACTGGGTACTGGGTGTGGCAAGGCGGCGGTGGTTGTGTGCGCGCGCGTGTTTGTACCATGAGTGTGGTGGAGACGCGCGGCAGCCGCCTGCCAAGCTTGGAGCAAGAGCACTGTTGTGATTGTGACTTGGGAACAAGAACAAGCGGGCGCCGCCCCCAGCGTGCCTGCGGGGTGAGGCAGCCGCGCTTCATGTGTCACGTTATGCATGCGCGCCAAGACTACTTCACGGCGGTGATATTGTATGTGTATGCCGGGCGGGTTGCTCGGCCAACCCTGCACCGCAGCTTCAAATGTCGTTTGTAGCCGCACACAATACCGATACAATGATAGGTTAGTGCCGCGCCTCGGGGCTGGCGGCGCGCAGGTTGGCCACGGGGCCGGTGCCAAGGCGCAGCGGCGAGGTGGGCTCGCGGCGCGCATCATCCCCGGCGGCGACGCCATGGTACGTCATGGCAGTGGATGACGGCACTAGAAGCGTGGCAGCAGACGGCGAGGACGAGGGCTCCGCCGGCAGGTGCGCCGGTGGCGGCGCTGGCGCAACTACCGCTGCCACCGCCGCCGCCGACGCCAAACCAGTGTAATGGCGCACCTGCACCATCGTGGTGGCAGCGGCGCTGGGGGGGGGCGGGCGGCGGGCGCGGGCGGGCAAATAATGGGGGCCGCGGCGGCGGGGGGGGGGGGGGGGCCCTGCCCCCACCTCCCCCCCCCCCCGGGCCCCCCCGAAAACCCCACCGCCCCCAACCCCCCCCCCCCCGCCCCCCCCGCCACTAATACCCCCGCCGCCGCCGCCACCACCACCGCCGCCGCCGCCACCGCTGCCACTGCCCCGAGGCAGCAGCTCAAAAATGACGAGCAGGCCGGAGGCGGTGCAGATGTACAGGCGGTGGTCTGCCCGGGCGGCCCGGCGCGGACCGTCGCGGGCGGGCGTGACGCGCGGGTGCCCCAGCAGCGCGCCGCGGGGCACGGCCCCCGCCCGCAGCGCGCCGTCTGACGGGCCAGCAAAACACAGCGGGCCAAACAGGCGCAGGCAGAGAACTTGCTTGGGAGCGGCGGCGGGCGACGGCTGCCACGTCTCTGCAGCCTCCCAATCCACGCTGTAGCCTACCACGGGGCACGCCGTCGCGTCCGCCCCCAGCCGCAGCCGCCACCGCCGGATCACGCCGTCCGCGCCGCCGGTAAACACCGTGTTGCCCAATGCCGTCACGCTCCAGATCGGGCCACGGGCGCCCTTGATCACGCCCAGGCACGTGCCGCGCGCCGAGTTCCACATGCGCAGCGTGCCGTCATACGACACAGACAGCAGGTGCGTCAGTGCACCGCCGCCACTGCTGCTGCGCACCCCTGCCGCCGCCACCTCGGCGGCAGAGAACTCCTGCAGGCAGAAGTCTGTCACCGGCCCCGTGTGCCCTGCCAGCGTCCCCACCGCGCGCGCCACGCTCACTGTTGCGGCTGCCGGCGCCGCCACCGCACCCGCTGCGCTAGTCGCAGGGGGCGAGTGGGGCGGCGGCGGCGGCGGGGCTGATTCCAACGACCACACACGGATGACAGCGTCGCCGCTACCGGTGTACAGCGTGCTGCCAATGATGCGCAGCATGTACACGGGGCCACCCAGCCCGCTCACAACCTCCGTGACGGCATACGACGCCAGGTTGACGCAATACACGCTGCCGCTCCACGTGCCGCACCACACGCGCACCGGGTGTGCAGCATCCATGGCCGGCGACGCACTGCCGCTGCCGGCCTCTGACGGCGGTGGTAACACCGGCGGCGGGAGCACTACTTGCAGATGCCGCACGCTGCCACCGCCCAGGTTCACAGCCACCAGGCGCGGATGGTCGGGTATGGGCACGCCGTCGTCGTCCTGCGCGTCGCGCGGGATGATGCGCAGGCTGCCGTCGCTGCAACCCAGCAACAGCGTGCCGCCCCACACGGCGTGGCAGGTGACGTCAGCGGCGGCAGGCGAGGTGTGCAGACGGCGCAGCGCCGCCGGCCGGCGGTACGCGGCCACGCGGCGATGCGCATCCCTCCAGGTTGGTGGCGCACTACCGTCACTCGCAACGACGGGTGGTGCGTCACCGCGCTGTGACGGCCACGGCCATACCGCGCGCCACAGCTCGTCGCGCGTCACGGCGGCGGCTGCGTTGTGGTTCACGCGCGCCACCGTCGCCATGGCGGCAGGGTGCAGGTAGGAGAACACGACGGACAGCAGCGCCGGGTCGCGGGTTGTCCACACCGCTGCCACCGGCGGCGTGGTCGGCGACTCTGCTCCATCACCGCCAGCCCCGGCACTTGCAATGGCACTGGGGTGGTCAGCGGTGTGGCCAGCCACCGCGGCCAGCCGCGGCGGTGCCACCACGCTGCTGTGGTTGGTGTCGTCGCCGACATCGTCAACCGCGCCAGCGGCAGGCCTGCCGGCTGCCATGGCTGCTCCCTCCCCACCCCCTAGCTGCAAGGCTGCTACCCCCTACATTCGCTGCCACGCGCTCCGCCTACTATCACGTATCGATGACACTACCCTCCCGCCGTCAGTATCAGTAGTACACCGGTACACCGTGCGTTCGCGAACACGGATGGCTGAGCTGCTGCACCGTGGTGGTTGGGTATCAACCGCCGCCACCATGCCAGGCTGCCTACGGCGCACCAGTACCACCCCAGCAATGGTAGCAGCAGAACGGGTCTGGTCCTAGCTGCTGGTCCAAGCTGCCGCTGCTGCAACAGCACCACTACCTTAGTGGGACGAGTGGGAGAGGAGAGAGGAGAGAGAGAGGAGAGAGAGAAGAGAGAGACCACGGGATACAGGTACAGTAGTGGAGAGAAAATGGCGCAAATACGGCGCCACAACCGCACAAATGCATCAAACGACAGTAGGGTAACACACCGACCTGCAATACGGGACTAATCACAGTTGAATCTACGCGCGCGCCACGTCGAACACCTGGATTTTTATCGAAATAGCACGCCAAATTCGCGGCCGGAACGCCTGTTCTGACTCACTTCAGAGGGAACGCAGTAGACTTGAGTAAGTTAGGGACGATAGAGGGAGCGGCGGAAGGGCGCAGCGGCAATAATGGTATTGACGGTGTGCGTTTATAAAAATAACAACGGAAATAGGTAGGTAGTGATAGATTATGGTGGCTGGCTGAATTGTGGTGTGTGAATCCATGTGGTTCATTAGTTTCGCGCCTGCAAGTTTGTGCGTGGCGGCGGGCATGCCAACGCCAACGCCGTAGCTACCACTTCTGCTATTGCTGCTGCTGCCGCCGACTGGGAGGCTTGATCCTTAGCACTCGCCACAGCTGCCACTACTATTGCTGCCGTCGCTGGTGCCTCTGCCACCGCGCTGTGGCCGCCTCCGTCGCTGCAATGGCGCGGCTGAAGCGGCAAGGGCGGCGCGCCCTGCTCACAACCACAGCGGCCGCCGCCGCAGCTGCCATCTCAATAGGCCAAGCACGCGGCGCCACGGCCGCGTTTGTGACATGCCTGCCCGCCATCCAGATTAGCTGGCCGGCGATGGGCAGCGCGGTGGCTGCCAACACCACCAGCGCATACACGCGGCTGGAGGTGGCATACACCATCGTGTACCCGTGCCGCGCAACGGACCCGCCACGCCTGCCGCACGGCCCCTGGTACCCGCGGCTGGAGGATTGCGTGATGTCGTTTCGCGAGCGGCACTCGGTGAACCCCGGCACCATCGACCTGGAGGCCGGCGCGCCCATTTTCATCATTGCCACGGAGCCGGGCACGTATGCCTTTGAGTTGTCGTTGAGCGCGCGCGGCGGCGCGTCAGACGACCCGCCGCTGGCGTCCACTGCCGTCGTGTTTGACTTTGTGCGCAACTACAGCGCGGAGGCGGTGCCCAGCATTGGCGCCGCATTTGATGCGGGCGCCAATGTGTACCGTGACAACGGCGCCGCCATCCCCGGCGCGCTGCCGCGGGCGCAGCCGCTAGACCTGCCGCGTCACGCTGTGCCGCACAACCCGCCGCCCTGGACGGATGGCATTCCGTACTTCCCCTACGCACCGGCGGCATCACCGCTGGCGCAGCAGCAGCCGACGGCGTACTGGGACCGTCTGCCACGCTACCTGCGTGACGCCATTGCACCCATGCGCCTCGGCGTGGTGGGCGGTCTTGCTGGCGTGTTTGACGGCACGAAGCAGTTCTTGGTACAGTACGAGACCACCGCAGACGGCCGGCTGCTAGATTTTACGCACATGGACATGATGTCGGAGCGCGACGCGGCGTTGGTGTCGCCCGCTGGCGTCGCACTGACGGCGGCAAACGTTAGCCTCGTGTTTGACCGCGTTGTGCTTCAGCTGGATGACTACGACGGGCCGACAGACTTCCTGCAGGCGGGCGCGCGCATGGCACGCGTGGGCGCGTGGTGCCAGCTGTCAGACCGTATGCGCCGTGCCCTGACGCCGCTGTCTGCCAGCTTGGCGACGCTGGATGCGCTGTGGCGCGTCAACTACGACGCCGGCGAGGAGTACCTGCAGCAGGTGGCGCGGTTAGCTGCTCCCGCGCTGCTGCGCCTGAATGACCTGGTTGGCCGCGTTGACATGCCGTGCCGCACTCTGCGCGGTGTGCCGCCGTCCGGTGACGGCGGCGGCGACAGCGGCGGTGGCGCGGTGCGGGATGCATCCGCCGTGCCGTCGGGGTGTGTAGCGGCGGTTGCAGCCGCAAATGAGTTTGCGCCTGGGTGGCTCCCCGACCTGGACCTCACGCGGGTGGCGTACCTCACGCGCCAATATGATGCCGAGGTGGCGCCGCTGTACCGGCGGCCCGACGCGTCACCGGCTGCCATGCAGGCGGCGCTTCGTGCACTTGATGCACGGTATGACGCCGCGCGTGACGATGTGACGGCGCTGCCGCCACAACATCGCGACGGTGCCCGCGACGTGTGGCAGCCGCAGTCATACGAGAGCCTGGTGGCACCGTCACACTTTGTGGCGCAGTTGCCGTCAACGACCGCCATGGCGCGCCCCGTCATTGTCATCCCCGGCCTCAATGCCCGCCGCGTGACGCTGGCGCCACGGGATGACGCGGAGCTCACCGTCGTGGGGCCAGACCGGGAGGCGGCGGCGGAGCGCGCGCGTGCATGCAGCGTGGTGTGGGGCGGGTGGGTGCCGCCCGAGGCGGTGTCCAATGACCCACTACCGTCGCTGGCGGCACGCTCGCTTGCCGCCACGCCGCCCCTGACGGTGGCGTTCATTGGCCGCGTGGTGCGGGAGAAGGGCGTGGGGCTGTTTATTGCTACAGTCGCCGCCCTGCTGAAGGGGAATGCCACGCTGGCAACCGCGGCGCAGCAAGGGCGCCTGCGATTTGTTGCCATTGGTGGCGCGCCCGCACCGCGCTACCTCACGCTGCTGGAGCGCGCGGCGACTGCCGCCGGCGTGCGTAGTGCCATCCACTTTGTTGGCTTCCAGCCGCCTGCCATGCTGCAGCAGTGGTACCGCCATCGCTGCCTCGATGCGGTGCTAGCGCCCTACATCCGGCCGCTGTCAGAGTCGTTTGGCCTCGTGCTGGTAGAAGCCATGGAGGCGGAGGTGCCGGTGGTGCACCTGGGGGTGGGCGGCATTCAAGACTACGCGCGCGACGGCGCTAACTCCGTCGTCGCGGCGTGCGCGTCTGGCACCTGCCTTGCCGACGCACTGGCGCCGGTGCTGGCATCTGCCGCCTACCGCCGCGCCCTCGGCACCACTGCCGCAGCGCACGCACGCGCCGCGTTCCGCACCGACGACGTGGCAAACTTCATGGCGGCACGCTTGCGCCGGGCAGGCGCCGCCACCGCGTTGCTGACGGGCGCCATCTCTGGCACCTTCCGCGACCTTCCGCCGCTATCAACCGAGAGCGCTGCTGACATGTGCGACGGCGCAGCTGCGCCACTGGTGTGGGCAGACGCGGTGGCACGAGTTGAGCGGCTGGCCACCTCCACCGCCGATGGAGCCACCCAGCGCCACTTCACCTGTGGCCCGCCCGTGCCGTTCCCGCGTGCCTCTGATGCCACCAGCGCCGATGGTAACCGCCTGGTGTCCACACCGAGTGTGGCAGCCACACTGGCGCGCGGCAGCGTGCGTGTCGCGCCAACGGTGACAGCGGCGGTTGTGGCGGCGGACGGCGGCAACGCCTCAATCACCGTGCGCCTGGGGCTGCAGCTTGGCGTGCAGCTGTCTGCCGAGCACGCGGCGGTGGACGGCGTACTGGCTCTGGCGCTGTCGCGCAAGTACGCGGACGTGCTGTGCGGCTACGCTGAGCCGCATGCCGCGCAGCATGGGCCGCTGCCGTGCCCTGCCGCCGTTGTGCGCGCCACGCTCGCAACGCTGGCGTACGAGCAGGCGCACACGGTGGGCGCGATTTGCATTGCTGCGGCTGATGGCAGCCACGAGGTGCAGCAGGTGTGCACGCATGTGATGGACCTGCTGCCAGCGGAGCCGGCAGTCGCTGCCGATGACGGCAGCGCCGACGTGCTACCCTTTGCCACCCTCACCTTGCCGCCTACCGCGCTACCCCTCATACTGCGCTCCGCCGACGCCGCCTCGTTCGCCACCGTCAGCTTGATGGACGCCCGCCTTCCGTACCCCGTGCTCGCCGCCACGGATTGCACAGCTCAATGAACGACACAATTGAATGGCGCGCAGCTGCCGGGGCGGCTAGCTGGCTTGTAACAATACAATAGCAAGAGAACGGGCACAACATCGCACACACAAGAGCCGGAGAGCCTATCGCCGCCCACTGTAGCCGCGCGGCACTGGTGCTGCACCAGTGGCTGCTGCAGCCGCTGCAGCTGCCGCCGGAGGGCGACCAGCTCCTGCAGCCGCTGCGGCTGCCGCCGGTGCGCGACCAGCTCCTGCCGCCGCTGGCGGTGGGGCGGCCGCGACCTTTGCCGGGTCGTATGCAGCAAACGCGGCGCGTGCAAGGTCCAGCTCGTCGGCATCCAGCGAGCCGTCCGCGTCGCGGTCAAACGCCTTCAGGATCTCCAGGTCGTCGTTAGACAGGATGACGCCACGCGGCAGGAAGCCACGCTGCAGTACGGTGGAGTGTGTGTATGTGTGGTTGTTGTGTATACGCGTATTGACAGTGCGACAAACAACATATAACCAAGCAACGTACAAGCGCGGCAGCGTGCTCCTGCAGCATCTTGCGGCGCGCCTCCTCCACCACCCGCTTCCGGAACTCGTCTGCCCGCTTTGCCTCCTCCACCGCCTCCAGCTCTGCCAGCTTCTGCGCCTGGTACAGCGCCACGCGCTCGTCCCGCTGCGCCGCAATCTCCGCCATGTACCGCGCCCGCGCCTCGTCGCGCGCACGCCGCGCCACCAACTCGCGCCGGTCGTCCTCCGCGCACTTGGCCAGGAACTGCTCAATCAGCTTGGCCTCCTTCGCTGCCTCCTCCACCGCCATGCGCTCCCGGATGCTGCAGAACGTGGGGGAGGGGGGGGGGGGGGGGAGGGGCGCGCGCTGTGCGTGGCCC
>Ga0066256_1001802_pt1 | contig 24342 bp, 18 predicted proteins | sample ThiBio_1000_biof_FD_87107 | JGI IMG/M metagenome (GOLD analysis project Ga0066256, IMG submission 87107) | Wastewater bioreactor microbial communities from Cape Town, South Africa - Thiocy_expt_1000_biof (version 2) | ecosystem: Engineered > Bioreactor > Thiocyanate-remediating >... | reverse complement strand
TGCAGCCTGTGCTGAATGGCAAACCCGGCGAACTCTACATCAGTGGAGGAGGAGTTGGCCAAGGTTATTACAAAAGAAAAGAACTGACTGAGCAAAAATTTTTGAACGACCCTTTTTCAGCTACGGTCGGACAAAAAATGTATAAGACCGGCGACCTCGTGAAGATTGATGAGATGGGACGTATCGTGTATTTAGGAAGAATCGATAACCAAGTTAAGATCAGAGGGTATCGCATTGAACTTGGCGAAATAGAAAATCTCCTTTCGGAACAGCAAAATGTAGACGAATGTTTCGTCCGCGCAAAAGAAAATTTAAAAGGAGAAAAAATACTCGTTGGCTACGTGATTACAAAAAATAAACCAGGCGTTACTTCCCGTCATCTGGTTTCAGGCTGGAAGAAAAAATTATCAGAAGCTTTGCCTGACTTTATGGTGCCCTCACATATACACATTCTCCAAAGCTGGCCGCTCCTGCCTAATGGTAAAATAGATTTCGCTAACCTCCCGGGCATCCCGGTCACTCGCCCAAGCCAAATTATACCTTATACGGCGCCCGCGACCCCGATGGAAAACATGATCCTGTAGGTATGGTCGGGCGTTTTGGGAATATCAGGCATCGGCACTGACGATAATTTCTTCGATATGGGCGGTAATTCCTTATTGGCGCAAGAGGTAATTTCAAGGCTTAATACTGAATTCAATTTAAAAAGAAGGGTAACCGAATTGTATCAATTTCCCACGATTAGGTCCTTTGCGGGTGATGAAGGTGTCTTAGAAAGTACAAAGGAGAATCTGTTACTTAACTCAATCGGGGCGGATATTGCTATCATTGGTATGGATCTCCATTTCCCGGGTGCATCAACCGTAGAGGAATTTTGGGGCATGCTAATTGGCGGAAGAGAAGGTATTAGCTTTTTCTCCGATGATCAAATTGATGCTTCCGTGCCAGCGGCTATTAAAAGTAGTGGCAATTATATAAAAGCCAGAGGGGTCGTAAAAGATGTTGATTTATTCGATGCTGAAGTTTTTAGCATCAATCCTAAATTGGCCGAGTTGATGGATCCGCAGCAAAGGATTTTTCTGGAAATATCAAGAAATGTACTTGAAAAGACAGGTTATTTGTTCAGCGATAAGACTACCGGAGTATTTGCAGGATGTGATACAAATAGCTATTTTGAAAATAACGTAATTTGGCATAAAGATAAGATCGACCGGCTGGGGCAGTTCCTTTTCTCCACCGTCAAAGACAAGGATTATGTCGCGAGCCGCATTTCATACCACCTTAATTTAAAAGGCCCTGCGGTCAACGTGAATTCAGCTTGCTCCACGTCTTTACTCGCTGTGTCGTTAGCGGTTGAAAGTTTGCGTAAAGGCCAGTGCCAGTTAGCTCTGGCGGGAGGCGCGTCCGTGCATGTACCTGTAAATAGCGGCCACTTGCATGATGAGGGCTCAATCTTCTCTAGAGACGGCCACACACGGTCTTTTGATGCAGAATCGTCAGGGACAGTATTCAGTGATGGTGCAGGAGTTGTTTTACTGAAACCGCTTCAAGCCGCCATACAAGATGGCGACTTTATCTACGCCGTAATTAAGGGTACTGGTGTCAATAACGACGGTGGCAATAAGGCAAGCTTTTCTGCACCAAGCGCGGTGGGCCAGGCGGCTTCAATTGATCAGGCAATAAACGATGCTAAAGTAGACCCTGCTGATATTTCTTACATTGAAGCACACGGTACAGCTACACCATTGGGCGACCCCATCGAAATAGAAGGGCTGGAAATAGCATTTGGCAACCAGCGTAAAAAACAATACTGCGCAATAGGCTCTGCGAAAAGCAATATCGGACATCTTACCCATGCCGCAGGCGTGGCGGGATTGATCAAGGCTGCTTTGTCGTTGCATAACAAAAAGTTGCCCGCTTCAATAAACTGCAATAGCCCCAACCCCCAAATCAATTGGGAAGAAACGCCTTTTTATGTGAACAACAGTTTTAAGAATTGGGAATCCGCAAAAAAACGAATCGCAGGAGTGAGTTCTTTTGGAGTTGGCGGAACTAATGTGCACCTAATAGTTGGAGAGTATATTCCTAAAAAATCAGATGCAGCGGTTTCGGTGCCAGGTCCTCAAATCATAGCATGGTCTACACGCGATAGAACAAGCATCAGTTTGTATGCTGAAAAACTGCGCGCTTTTTTAACGAGTACAAATGCATCGCTGAGCGATATTTCGTACACTTTGCTTAAAACCCGTCAGGAGTTTAACAACAGAGTTTCTCTGGTCGCAAATTCAAAGGATGGATTACTGGCTCAGCTAAATGATTCCAAGCAAATTGATGCAGCAACCGTTGAATTAGCAGAAATTGGGCAACCTCTCGTATTCATGTTTCCCGGTCAGGGAAGCCAGTATGTAAACATGGGAAAAGGCCTGTATGAAAGCGAAGCAGCTTTTAAGATGGCCGTTGATGAGTGTGCTGAGATTCTAAAATCTTTAATCGGCGAAGATATCAGGGACATCATTTATAAAGAACATGGGACCGATGTGGATGCAGAAAAGTTAAAAAATACTTTTTACACACAACCCGCCATCTTCGTCACTTCATATGCAATTGCCAAATTATTTAAGAGCTATGGCATCTCGCCGGCGGCAATGGTAGGTCATAGTGTGGGCGAGTTTGTGGCGGCGCACCTGTCGGGCATCATGTCTTTAACTGATGCATTGACAATTGTTGCCAACCGCGCGAGGTTAATAAGCGAACTTCCTTCCGGCAGTATGCTCTCTGTTCAACTTTCAGCACAGGAAGTTAAGAAAATCATTCCTGAAAATATTTCGATCGCCGCAAATAATGCACCGGGCCTTTGTGTGATTTCCGGCACGCACGAAGCTATTGATGCATTTGCTTTTGAACTAACCCGAAAAGAAATCCAACACAAAAAACTACTTACAAGCCACGCATTCCATTCTTCAATGATGGATCCCATTTTGAAACCTTTACAGGCAGTTGTTGAAAATGTAAAATTGCAGATACCGCGCATTCCCATTTTAAGCACAGTAGCAGGTGTGTGGCTAAGCGACAACGAAGCAACGTCACCAAAATACTAGGCAAATCAGGAGCGGGCAACTGTGAATTTTTCTGAGGCGATTTTGAAAATAGAAGAAGATTTGCATCCCCTTTTTGTTGAAGCCGGGCCGGGAACAACCGCAACTATTTTAGCGAAACGCCACGGGGCCCGGATTGTTTCAAAAGCGTTCAACGCTATCGATAGTAAAATTAAAACAGATGAGGAATTTGCATCAATCAAAAAATTATTGGGGCGGCTTTGGCAAAATGGTATTGAAATTGACATGAGCGCCTTATTCAAAAATTCAAATCCAAAGATCATTCACCAGGTACCAACCTATGCTTATAACAAAAAAAGATACTGGTTGGAAGCGCCTCTGACACAACCGGCGGCTTTCGTAACACCAATACCTATCAACATTACAACCCTTCCAGAGAATAATCAAGCAAGTTTTAACGAAATGAGTAACTATCCGGACAGAAAAGATTTCTTCATTGAAAAAGTGAAGGAAATTTTAGAAAAAACCTCGGGCATTGATGTGAGCGCAACGAACCCACTTAATAATTTTATGGAAATAGGACTGGACTCCTTAATACTTACGCAAATTGCATCCGGCCTGAAAAAAGAATTTCAGCTACCCATTACCTTTAGAATGTTGAACGAAGATTTAGACACTATTGATAAACTGGCCGCTTATCTCGATAAAAACTCAGCCATGCAGGTGCCAGCACAGCAGCCACCGCAGGTTGTTCCACAAAATACCCAACAACGGCATTCGCAGCAGTTTGCCAATCCTTTGGCAGAAAATGATGCTTTGAGTTTGATCGCTCAACAAATAAACCTTCTTTCACAGCAGGTCATGTTGCTTCAAAACGGAAACACTTTACCGCAAAATTTGCCGGTGCAAAATCCACCACCAGCTCAGTTTAACGGCTCGCCAAAAGCCGCGCCTGTGAATGGTGATGATGGCCTGACAATAGAAGAAAAAACCGAGATCAAGAAACCTTTTGGTGCCATTGCCAGAATCGAAACCAAAACAGACGGGATCACCGATGAACAAAAAATTTTCCTTGCAAAACTAATTGAGGGTTACAATAAAAAAACGCCTAAAAGCAAGGCCTACACGCAACGGCACAGACCCTACATGGCTGACCCGCGCGTTGTTTCCGGCTTTAAGCCTGCTACCAAAGAAATGATTTATTCAATTGTGGTGAGTAAATCAAAGGGCTGCCATCTTTGGGATATTGATGGTAATGAATATGTGGATGCTTTAAACGGTTTTGGCTCTAACTTTTTAGGTTACCAGGCCGATGTTTTGAAAAAAGCAATGATTGAGCAAATTGAAAAAGGTTACGAGATTGGGCCGCAACACGAACTTGCCGGAGAGGTTTGCAAATTGATTTCTGAAATGACAGGCATGGAACGAATTGGTCTTTGCAACACCGGTTCCGAAGCGGTTTTGGGCGCCATGCGAATTGCCCGCACCGTTAACAACCGAAATTTAATTGTTGCTTTCACGGGGTCTTATCATGGAATTGTTGATGAGGTTTTGGTTCGCGGTACAAAAAAACTCAAAACATTTCCTGCTGCTTCAGGCATTTTGCCCGACAACGTTCAAAACATGCTCATACTTGATTATGGAACCGACGAAACATTGGAAATTATAAAAAACCGCGCAAGTGACATCGCGGGTATTTTAGTAGAACCGGTTCAAAGCCGCCGACCGGAATTTCAACCCGTTGATTTTTTGAAACAGCTTAGGCAACTCACAACGGAAAAAGACATTGCCCTGATTTTTGATGAGGTGATCACCGGCTTTCGAAGCCACCCTGCGGGCGCACAGGCGCTATTTGGCGTTAAGGCCGACTTAGCCACTTATGGCAAAATTGTTGGCGGCGGTTTGTCTCTCGGTGTAATCGGTGGTGACAGGAAATACCTTGATGCTTTGGATGGAGGCTTCTGGCAATATGGTGATCGGTCAGTTCCTGAAGTGGGTGTAACTTATTTTGCGGGCACATTTGTGCGGCATCCCCTGGCACTTGCCACAGCAAAAGCCACACTTGATTATTTAAAAGAACAAGGCCCTGAGCTTCAACGTCGCATCAATAATAGAACGACTCAGCTTGCTAAAAGGATGAATGAAGTATGTGATCAACTAGGCGTTCCCATTTACATCGCACATTTTTCGTCACTGTGGAAAATAAAATTCAAAGAAGAATACCCTTATCACGAATTATTGTTTTCTCTGATGAGACTAAAAAATATTCACATCTGGGATGGCTTTCCATGCTTCTTAACCTTAGCCCATACCGATGAGGATATTGAACGCATTTGTGAAGCGTTTAAAACCAGCCTGCAGGAACTTTTGGATGCAGGGTTTGTAACACAACAAAAAGGATTAACTAATAAAGAGCCTAATTTGATTGTAGAGGCAAACCAACCACCGGTTGCCGGCGCGAAATTGGGAAGAGATAAAGACGGGAACCCTGCCTGGTTTGTAAAGGACGCTGAAAATGAGGGAAGGTTTTTAAAACTCAGTGAGAATTAGAGAAACCCTTTTGTTGTGGGCCGTCAAAGTTATTAGGATAAAGAATAATTCGTACTTTTATCCGCAAACGCTCTTTCGAAAACCGGTATTCGAAGACAGAAAATTACTAACTCATTCTGTAAAAAATAATGATCGCTGAACCAAATATTATTTCAATAGATTATGATCCTTTTGTCGGCCCTTCAATCGAAAAAACTGTTCCTTCCACCGAAGCCCAGCAAGAGGTTTGGCTTTCCTGTGTAATCGGCGGCGTTGAAGGAAACCTTGCGTACAACGAATCACTTGCTTTGCAAATTCATGGTAATGTAGATTTGAATATTATGCGCGAAGCGTTGAAAATGCTTGTTTCGAGGCACGAGTCATTGCGCTCTTCTTTTAGCGGAGATGGCACAAAAATGATTATTTATGAGTACTCCGAACCGGTAATCGACTATTTCGACATTAGCAATGGTTCCGTTATTGAACAACAAAATCAAATTGACGCATTTTTAAAAAAAGATGCGTATAGCCCGTTCGATTTGACTAATGGCCCACTGCTGCGAATGTCGATGTTTAAACAAAATGACAAGAGTTGCTTTTTAAATGTGAGCGCTCACCATATTATTTGCGACGGGTGGTCGTTTGGAGTTTTATTTGAAGATCTTTCTTTAATTTACAACTCCCTGTGTAACAATTTAGCGATGTCCGCAGCGAGTGAACAGTTCAGCTCATATGCGGTTCAAAGTATTCAGTTTAAAGAAACGCCGGAGTACCACGAAAATGAAAATTATTGGGCAAGCCAATATACTAATAGAATTGCTGATTTTGAAATTACTCCCGATTTTGAGAGGTCGGGCATCAGGACCTACGCATCCCGCCGGGACGATTATCTTGTAAGCCATTCGGTGGCGGACCGAATTAAGAAAGTGGGCGCTGCCCAAAATTGCAGTTATGTCACAACATTGTTAAGCGCTTTTGAAGTATTGCTTTCAAAATTCACTGGTCATAAGGAAATTGTTGTAGGCCTTCCGGCTGCGGGCCAATCGGCCACCGGCATGTACAACCTTGTGGGCCATTGCGTAAACCTGTTGCCACTAAAAAGCACGGTTGAAGAAACAATAACTTTTAACAAATATCTTAAAAAGCGGAAGTCGGAAACCTTAAAGGATTATGACCATCAACAATACACATTCGGCAGCCTTTTAAAAAAAATCAATATTCAAAGAGATGCGTCCCGCATACCGCTGATTCCGGTTAGCTTTAATATTGATATTGGGATGGACATGAACGTTTCGTTCGAAGGGATAGAACACAACATCGTTTATAATCCCCGCGTTGCGGAAACATTTGAGGTATTTTTAAACGTTACCGATGTAAAAGACGGCTATCAGTTTCAATGGTCTTATAACAAACAATTATACAAGCCATCCACGATAAAGCGGCTGATGGATTGTTACACTTATTTATTATCCCAAATTGCAGAGAACCCGGATCAACTTATTGAAAATTTAGAAATTGAAGATCAGAAAAAAATCCTGAAGGAACTTGAAGCCTTCAATAATCCCCGCCAGCCTTTGCCCGAGAATAGTACTATTTTAAAATTGCTTGACGATGCATCGGTACGGTATGCTGATAAAACTGCCCTTATTTACTTACACGAATCCATTACCTATGATGAGTTATTTAAAAAGGCCAATCAACTGGCACATTATCTTATATCCAAGGGTATCAAAAAAGGCGATGTAGTGGCCGTGGCTATGGAGAGGGGTAATGAACTGGTGATCGCCATCCTGGCGATCGTCAAGTCCGGCGCGGCTTTTCTGCCGTTAGACCCTCAATATGCTCTCGAGCGAATTGAGTACATGTTGAATGATGCCCACGCAAAAATATTACTGACTACTGATAAATATTCCGGGCGGTTTTCTTCGCAGGCAATTGAAATGCCGATTGAAAAACTTAATGATAAAGTAAAGAATTTTCCAACCAGTGCGCCAACTGAAATAGCCCTTGCGGAAAATGGCCTTGTTTACATTTTATATACCTCCGGCTCCACAGGTAAGCCCAAAGGTGTCATGATCGAAAATAAATCCCTCGTAAATTATATCACCTGGGCTGCGGATTATTATTTACAGGGCGAACCTTCGGTGTTTCCCTTGTACACGTCTATTTCTTTCGACCTGACCATTACTTCTGTTTTTACACCTTTAATAACGGGGAATAATATTTTAATTTATGAAGAAGACCCCCATGGCTTTATCATCGAAAAAGTATTTACAGATAATAAGGCGAACGTTATTAAGCTAACACCATCGCACCTGAAATTGGTAAAGGATAATAATGAGGTTAAGAGAAATTTGCCTGATCGTCATCTGAAATTAATTGTTGGTGGCGAAGAACTGGAAACCTCGCTGGCAAAAGATATTCATCATCTTTTTAATGGCAGGATTACGATTTACAATGAGTATGGCCCAACTGAAGCAACCGTTGGTTGCATGATCCAAAGGTTTGATCTTTTAGACGCATCATCCAGAACTGTGCCTATTGGGAAACCAATTCGCAATGCAAGAATTTACCTGTTGGATGCAAAGCTGCAACCAGTGCCTAAAGGCGTTACCGGAGAAATATATATCGGGGGCGATTGTGTTGCCAGGGGCTATTTTGAGAAAGATCATCTCACCAATGAGCGGTTTATGGCAGACCCGTTTGTTGTAGGTAAAAAAATGTATAAAACCGGCGACAATGCCCTGATGACTGATAATAATTTAATGGTGTTTAAGGGTCGCATAGATGACCAGGTGAAACTACGCGGGTACAGGATTGAGCCGGGCGAAATAGAATACCACATTGCCAAAATTGAAGGCATGAGGCATTCCTACACTATCGTTCGGGAAGATACGCCGGGAGATCAAAAACTGGTTAGCTATATTGTATTAAACGACAATGCAATCGAAGACAAACCCACATGGCAGGCAACTTTAAAGAAAGAACTACCGGACTATATGGTGCCGGCAATTTTTGTAACAATCCCTTTCCTCCCTTTAAATGCCAATGGAAAGGTGGACAAAGCTGCTTTACCTAAACCCACCGTTACAATAAAAGAGAACCTGCAGCGGCAACTATCAGCTACCGAACTTGAAATAAAGAAAATTTGGCAGGAAGAATTTCATATAAACGACATTGCGATAAATGACGATTTCTTTGAGATTGGGGGCTACTCGCTGATTGCGGTAAGAATCATGCAGCGCATACAAAAACATTTTTCCGTTCAACTGCCCATTACAAGCATGTTCCGTAACCCTACAATACAATCGATCGCTGAAGTAATTGACGGTAATAACACGGGTATATTAGAAAAAAAGGTGATTGTGCCGATAAAAACTTCGGGCACTAAGCCACCACTTTTTATTGTACACGGCGGTGCATTAAATATACTATTGTATAAAAATCTGGCGGTTTTTTTAGATGACGATCAACCCGTTTATGGAATACAGGCGCTGGGATTGGATGGTGACGTGCATTGCCTGACGAACCTGGAAACCATCAGCGCCTGTTATTTAAAAGAAGTGCTGGCAGTGGAACCAAACGGGCCTTATAGTATTATTGGGTATTCTCTTGGAGGACGCATTGCGTTTGAAATGGCCAGGCAGCTATTAGCAGCGAATAAAAAAATATTATTCCTGGGCATTTTAGATACTTATGCACTCCTTGATGATAGCTATCAAAATAATGGTAATGTAAGCCGATTCAAAAAAAAGGCAATGCGGCAGTTTAAAAAATTAGCTTTTTTCAGTAAGACCTTTTTAAAGTACCCGGGGCAGTTACTTAAGTACCAGTCATATATTTTAAAACAAAAACTCAATAGGCCGCCTAACGAAGACGACGACGAAAAAATTTATGATTATAGTACGGAAGTTATAAATGCCTATAACCACGCCTATAATATTTATGAGGCGCGCCCGATAGACGCATCGATCGATCTTTTCAGGGTGGAAAAGAGGATTTATTATTTAGACGATACCGTTTACCTGGGATGGGAAAAATTTGCTCGCGAAGGCATTTCTATTCATCCTGTACCCGGCGACCACAAAACCTTTCTTTTGCCGCCAAACAATAAATTACTGGCACAAAGTATTCAAAAAGCGATAGACAAAAATTTGGCAAAGAATGCAACCAAAACTTCGTCATAAGGTTTTAGGATTTTTTACCAGGGATCGTTTGCTAAAAGCAGGAGCAGGCGCCGCAATTGGTTCGCTGCTTGCTCTCATTTTCTTCGGTTGCGTATATGCCTTGCAAATTAAAACAGGCCTTAATATTTTTTTGAATTTTTTGCTATTGGCGGGGGTTGCGGCAGGCGCCTTCCTGTTTTTGTTTTTGCTAATGGTTGTAGGTCTGAATATTGTCAAAAGAGTTAACCTTATTATTTTAGCTCTGATAAGTACAGCAATTATGATATCGGTGCTGCTTCCAAATACTTATTTTAGTTTACCTTTTATATTAATTCAAATTTTATCGGGCTTTTTGATTGGTTTCACTTTTTCAAAAGGCGCTAAAAAAATATGGAGGGTTGTAGCCATCTCAGTCGCGGTAACCATCAATGTATTGGTTTTATATTTTCTAATATCGCCGGGGCGGGATAAAACGGTGCCTGTAACTAAAAGTTATTGGGAGCAGAAATCAGATCTGGTAAAAATGAATAACCCGGCCGAAGCGGGTAGCTACTCCGTAAAAGAATTATTTTACGGATCGGGCAATGACAAGCATCGGCCGGAATATGAGGGAAAAGTATCCATAAGAACAAACCCGGTAGATGCCACCGCATTTTTTGATCAGTCAAGAGGAATTAAAAATGCAATGCGCAAATTTTACTGGGGCTTCAACTCAAAAAATTATCCTTTAAATGCAAGGGTTTGGTATCCTGAAGCAGACGGCATATTTCCGTTGGTACTAATTGTGCACGGGAATAGTTTGATGACTCATAATTCTGATAACGGGTATGGCTACATTGGGCAGTTGTTAGCGAGCAAGGGCTACATTGTGGCTTCCATTGATGAAAATTTTTTAAACCTGGCCTGGTTTGGCGATTATTATTTTTCTGAATTTTTTGTCCGGGGTTGGCTGATTCTGAAACATCTTGAAAATTGGCGTACCTGGAACGAAACACAGGGATCCATTTTTCATAAAAAAGTAGATATGAACAATATCGCCCTCATAGGGCATTCGCGCGGCGGAGAAGCAGTATCTATTGCAGCAGTTTTAAACAAAATGAACAAATACACGCTGGACGCGACACAAACATTTAATTTTGGTTTTTCTATAAAAAGCATTATACAAATTGCGCCAACAGATTTTTATTCCTTACAATCAGAAGTTCCCTTTGAGCTCGAAAATATAGATTATCTTTTATTACACGGCGGCTTTGACCAGGATATGTATTGGAACATGGGTACCAGAACTTTTAACAAAATTAATTTTACTGACAGCGGCTACCATTTCAAGATGGCATTGTATATCTACAAGGCTAATCACGGACAGTTTAATACCAGTTGGGGAAGAGAAGATGATCAACCTCCGGCCTCCTGGTTTTTAAACACAAAATCAATTCTACCGGCAGAAGAGCAGAGAAAAATTGCACAGATATATATTTCCTCTTTTTTGGAAACTACTTTAAAAGGCAAAAACGAATACATGCCATTATTTAGAGACTACAGGAATGGTTTTCCCGTTTTGCCAAAAGATTATTATATCAGCATGTTTGCTGATTCGAGATATAAATATTTAGCAAAGTTTAATGAAGATTTAGAAGTGGGTTCCGCTTCACTGCCGGGCTGCATCATTGAGGGTAACTATTTAAAAACATGGAAAGAAGATGCCATTCCTTTAAGAATGGAAAACGGCTCTACGCAAATTAATGTAGGAGTTTTCTTGGGATGGGACCAAAAGAAATTTGCAAATAAAGCAGCCACTTACTCACTTCATCTTCCCAACGGAGATATAAAATCTTTAAAGATTGATTCTGCGGGGAGTTTTGTTTTTGATGTATGCAATAATACAAATGATATAAACGACATAGATTTTAGCATTGAATTATCAACAGGGAACGGTACTTTAAAAACGACCTTAAAACAACATTTACATTTACCCCCTCTATTGGAAACAAACCTTACAAAGCAAAACCCTTTTTATAAAATTAAAAACCCATCAAGAATAGAAAGAGTGATGCAGTCAGTGCAAATTCCGTTTTCTGAGTTTAAGCAGCAGGGAAAGCTCTTTAACCCTTCTGAGATCAACGCAATAACCTTCATTTTTGATAAAACACCCATAGGAGAAATAATCTTAGATAATATTGGTTTTTATTAGCACACGGCACAGCGCCTGAGGGTAAAAGATAACAATGGGGGCACGACATAGGACGTGTTTACTCACAATCGACAATTGTGCTATGATTATGAGCCTGATATTATGAAATCCTTAAACCATCGCTAATTTACGGCTAACAAATATTGAATAGTAAATTTTCTTTATTTTTACTAAACCTTACAGGAGTTGGGGGTAAATGTTGTTGAATAGTATGGTGTTTATTTCTTAGCTAATTATAAAAAGCTAAGAAGCTATATAAAGCCGCATCTCAATAGCCCAAAAGCCAACGTATCTGTTGCATCATATCCTAAGGATATTCTGCTTGATATGCTGGTTTTTGCTATTTTTGCTTATTATTAGTTTTCAAATTAAACCATCTTCATGAAAAAACACATTTTAATTATTGATGATGAAACAGCAATACTCAGGCTATTGGATTTTTTACTATCAAAAGAATACAGTATTACTCTCAGGTGCAACGGGTATGAGGCCATGCAGTGGCTTGAAGAAGGGAACAAACCTGATCTGATAATACTGGATATTCAAATGCCGTACTTTGATGGCCCTGAATTCTTTAATTCCATAAAAGTGAGCGGCCTTTTTAGTGATATCCCGGTAATTATCTTAACCGGCGAAAGTGATACAAACCATATTCAATCAAGTTTTAAACACCCTTTAGAAAACATAATCCAAAAACCCTTCAATCCTGAAAAACTTAAATATGCAATCAAATCAATCCTCCGCCGTACCGAACAAAGTGACCAAGTTGAAACATAAATCTAATTTAATGCAGTCCATAGATATTTGTTACGTCGGTTCTGATTTCATTGATTCCCTCGCAACAAAGTTGTACAGCGAATTTAATTTTAATGTCGACATTTTTGCGGATGCAGAAAGCCTACTGGGATTTATGTCAAAGATTACGTTGAAGGAGGCCCCCGGTGCTATTCTTCTCGAGGCAGAATCAGAAGGTGTATCGGATATTATTTCAAAACTCAGGTCCAATCCCCTGGTTAGTGGGATCATTGTAATCCTGCTCAACCGAAATAAAGATTTGACATCTGTTTTAATTAGTCAGAAGTATTCTGCAAACGATATTTATTACTACCCTTTTAATCCCGAAATCATTGCGGAAAGAATTAATTTTTTAATAAAAGTTAAGTTGTTGAAATCGAGCGAAGATTTAAAGTTCTCAACGCTCCCTGTTCAATACAAACCGCCCGTATTGAGCAGGATTTTTAGTTTTTCCGTAGCCTTGATATTGATTATTCTGCTCTCCCCATTGTTGCTTTTAACCGCGTTGATCATCAGGCTCGAAAGCAAAGGCCCGATAATTTATAAAAGCAAAAGAGCTGGTACGGGTTATCAGGTCTTTGATTTTTATAAGTTCCGCTCAATGGTAGCTGGTGCTGATGAAAAATTAGAAACACTTAGCAAGACACAGAATCAGTATACTTCAGGTGATCAGGCAAACCAGGCATTTGTAAAAATTTTAAACGATCCGCGTATTACAAAGTTTGGTAAACTAATACGAAAAACAAGCATTGATGAACTACCTCAGTTATTTAATGTTTTGAAAGGAGATATGATGCTCGTGGGTAACCGGCCGCTGCCGCTTTATGAAGCTGAAATGCTTACGTCGGACGAATTTGCATTACGTTTTTTAGGACCGGCTGGCATAACCGGCCTTTGGCAAATAAGCAAAAGAGGCAAAGCTGAAATGTCTGATACGGAAAGAAAACATCTGGATAACGATTATGCCAAACACCGCAGCTTTTTGGGAGATATTAAAATAATGCTAAAAACCGTACCGGCAATGCTTCAAAAAGAAAACGTTTAAAAATTAAACTTGTAAATCAATTCACATGAAAAAACTATCAATTCTACTCGCTTTTACGATGCTTTCCATCAGTTTGTTTGCCCAGGACGCAATAATTGATGAAGTAAATGATGCCACGCTTCAAAAATACATTGAGCTTGCAAAAAAGAATTTCCCAAGAAAAAAAGCTTTTGACACAAGGGTGGACCGATCTAAAAGTGCATTAAACATGGCCAAAAGTTCCTGGTTGGATATTTTTAACGGAGGCTATTATTTTAGCCCATCATCATCATCGGGAACTTTTATATCACCTGGCGGTGCCGCGGGACCAGGAGGTGCCAGCTCTCAAACCGGACAATTTGTTGTAAGAGGTTTTAGCGCGGGAGTATCTGTAAACCTTGGCAATCTTATTTCAAAACCTTCAATAGTGAAAATGGCTAAGGCTGATTATGAATTAGCGAAGTTAGAAAGTACCGAATATGACAACACGCTAACCACCGAAGTCAAAAGCCGTTATTATGACTATCTTTTGGCAAAAAAACAGCTGGCGTTGCGCACGGTTGCGGCAGAGAATTATAAAACAGTTATTAATGACGCAAAATTGAAATATGAACGGGCCGAAATAGCCATAGAAGTTTATACTGCTTCGAGAACCCTGGCCACAGAATCTGAAGCACAAGCCCTCACCGCGGAAGTTACATTTTTAAAAGCCAAAAATGCTTTAGAAGATGTGATTGGAACCAAACTTGAAAACGTAAAATAATTTTTAGCACTATTCTTATGAGCCTGAACCTAAGTTTAAAAGATTTTTTAAAATACCTGTCACGTTTCAAATGGATGCTTATTCTGATTCCGCTACTATGCGTAATCGTCACTTATTTTTTTGTAAAAGAATTACCAAAAAATTATAAATCAGAGGCGCTAATTTCCACGGGGCTAACCAGTCGTTTTGAGCAAACTGCGTTAGCCGGGGGACAAAACATGGATTATTTTAAGCTCAGCCAACAGTTTGGAAATTTGTTGGAAATGATAAAATCTAAGCGTAATATTAATTTACTTTCCTATAAATTAATACTGCACGATTTAAAAGATCCCGATAACGCATTTCAGCCATACAGTAAAGAAATTAAGAAATTATCAGAGCAGGAGAAACAAGTTGTAATTGCCGAGTTTGAAAAAAAATATTCGACAAGCAGTTTATTATCGTTAGCCGATAATAAAAATTTGAAGCTTTTTGATATCATGAAGTCAACGGGTTATGGTGAAAAAAATCTTTTATCAAATCTTGATATTATGCGGCACGGAGAAAGCGACCTTATAAAAGTGGTTTACACGTCGCAAAATCCAGATCTTTCAGCATACGTAGTCAATAATTTATCAAACGATTTTATTAATTATTATACCGAACTCTCTTTAACGGGGCAAAGAAAATCGTTAGCCATATTAGATACTGTTTTGAGGGAAAAGCAGATGGATATGGAAAATAAAAATGCTGTTCTGTCCGGTACTTCAGCCAGTTCGGCGGCCAATGCGTCTAGTGCAGCGAGCGCCAATATGAAGGCGAACGCTATAAATCAGCAAATTGCAGAGGCGGAAGCTCAAAAATTAACGCTACTTCGCAACATCAGTTCTATTAATGGTGCAATTGACGAGATTAACAATAAACTTAGTGGTAGCGGAGGCTATATTAACCAGGATGCAATTCAGGAAAATAGCGAAATAATAAATATTGATAACCTGTTAGAAATGGCCAGCCGCAGGTATGTAAATAATAATTTCAGGCCACAGGATAAGGCTACCATGGATTCTTTACAACGTATTAAGAGTAGATTAATAACAAGCTCTGCCAGTAAACAAACAGGTTATTCCGCTGCAAGACGCCATAACCTTATCGCCGAAAAGATTAAATTGGAAAACGACCTCGCTTCAGTTAAAAGTGCTTTGTCCACCGTAGAAAATCAGCTCGCTGCAATGGGCCCCCGCCGTGAAATTCAGGCAGGTGAAGCCGGCATTGGGAACGTTGGAACACAAAATGCATTAGCAAGAGACGCAGACGTTGCATCGAAAGAGTACACAGATGCGCAAACTAAATACGACCAAATGACCCTTGCTACAAAAACCGGGGCAAAGTTAAGTATTGCGGAACCAGGCCTTCCCGGACCGGCTGAGCCTTCAAAAAATACTCTTTTTTTAGGCCTCTCTGGCGCCTCAAGCTTCATGATCTGTGTATTGACATTATTTGTAGCGTTCATGCTCAATACTACCATCAATACCCAACAACAATTGGAGGCCGCTACCGGCCACAAAGTAATTGGCAGTATAAATTACCTGAATACGCCCGATAAAGATCTCAGAAGTATTTGGGATGATAACGACTCGGTACCTGCATATACTTTATATAAAGACTTGCTTCGATCATTGAGGTTTGAATTAAATGAGTTGTTGACAGGAGACGACAAGGTTCTTGGTATTACCAGCTTGCTGGATGGGGAAGGAAAAAGCTTCATATCAGGAAGCCTTAGTTATGCTTTTGCAATGACAGGGAAAAATGTGTTATTAATATGTGATAAGAACGCAACCCTTATGGATTTAGTGAGTAACAAAGCAGATGATAACGAGAATCCGAGTACCCAGGTGTTTGAATCTTTTCTCGTAAAAAAGCAAATTAAGGTTGAGGACAGAATAACTATTTTAAATAGAAACCAGAATAACAGCTCTTCCCTGCTGGAATTAAAAGATAGCAATAGCCTGGTGGCCGGTTTTAAAGTTTTAAAAGACACCTTTGATGTTATTATTATTGATATAGACAGTTCACAGGAGATTCACAAGGTGAAAGAGTGGCTAATGTTTTGTGACAAAAGTATTGCAGTTTTTGAAGCCGGAAGCAAGATAACGGATGGAGACAGGTCTTTCGTCAAATACCTGGGAAAAGACAAAGGTTTTTCCGGCTGGGTGTTGAACAAAGTGAAAGTGGCCAAATCCTAAAACCGATCCAGACCTTCTGAAAAAATAAATATGCCTAAACTCTCAGGTGCAGTTAATATTTCGAAAAATGAATACATATTTATATGGGCTGGGCTGGCTATTGCATTCATAATAGGGTTGATAAGTGTGTATTATAAAAACCCTTACATTGCGCTTTTCCCGGCAGTTGCGTTGGCTTTAATAATCTATCTTGTTTTTTTATTTCGGGACCCCTTCGTAGGCCTGATAACAACGTTGACTTACTGTTTTTTTCTGCATTTTATATCACGAGAGGTTGGAGGGGATTTTTCTTACGGCTTGGGCGTAGATGCGCTTTTGGTTCTTACCTGGGTAAGTGTATGGTATAATGCGCCTAAATACAATTTTTCTGCACTAAACAATAGCCTTTGGTGGCTAACATTTGGCTGGTTTATCTGGAGCGTATTACAAATCGCTAATCCTGCCGGAGCCAGCCCAATGGGGTGGTTATTAGAGATACGGGGCGTGGCTCTTTACCCTCTACTCATCGCTCCTCTGGGGCTACTGTTGCTCAATTCCGAAAAAAGAATCAATTTTTTTATAAAAACAATTCTTCTTTTTTCTCTTTTGGCCGCCTTGCATGGGATTAAACAAGATTCAATAGGACTAACGGATAGCGAGCAACTCTTCGTTAGCAACTCTCCCACCCATTTGCTGTGGGGTAAATTAAGGGTTTTTTCCGTATATGGTAATGCCGGGCAGTTCGGCCCCTCGCAGGCACAATTTTCAATATTGTGTTTGGTATTGTTATTAGCGGTAAAAAGCTGGGGTAAAAGGTTAGTATTGCTGGCTTTATCTGCTATTTTCTTTTACGGAATGTTGATATCAGGAACAAGGGGTGCCTTATTTGCATTTATTGGGGCAGCAGCTTTTGCGGTATTTCTGTTTGGTAATTTGCGAGTAATTATTATCGGCTCTATTTTGCTCGGCGGTTTTTTGGGTGTTTTGAAATACACTACAATCGGCAACCAAAATTATGGCATCTATCGCCTGCGTTCTGCACTGGACACTGACGATGCTTCATTAAATGTAAGACTCATTAATCAGAAAAAATTATCTGATTATTTAAAGAACAAGCCATTTGGAGGAGGTTTAGGAGCTATAGGAGCTTTCGGTCACAAATATAACGAAGGCAGCTTTTTAGCCTCTGTGGAGCCTGATAGCTATTGGGTAAAACTTTGGGCCATGTGCGGTATTGTGGGGTTTACCCTTTGGTTTTGTATGCTAATGTATTTACTGGGCAGTAGCGCAGGCATTATTTGGAAAATTAAGAATAACAATTTTAAAACAAAACTTATTGGCCTGGGTGCCGGCAACATGGGCTTATTTCTTTGTAGTTATGGAAATGAAGTGATGAATGATATGCCTTCGTTGATTGTTATATATTTATCTTTCGCAATTATTTTTTTGGCGCCTGCTATAGATAAGAAGAAGATACAAGAAGAAGAAGAAGACAACAAAAACCAAAGTATTTAACATGCCATTTGTAATATTTGCCATACCAGGTATTATTGTTTTTATTATTGGAATTATCCAGGGCGTTAAATACTATAAAAAAAGTTGATAGCAGGATTATGTCGTCTTTAAAATCGAAAATAAAATCTAATAAAACGCTAAAAAGGATTGCGCTGTGGTCGTTGATGAGTAAAAATGACCCCAGACCCCGGTTTTGGATCCGGGCATTTGTAAACCCTTTTGTTAACAGGAAAGGGAAAGGTGCTATTGTACGGTGTTACGCCAGAATGGATATATTCCCCTTCAATCAATTCAATTTAGGCGCTTACTCAATTATCGAGGACTTTACAGTTACAAATAACGCAGTAGGAAATGTGCTTATTGGTAATGAAACCATCGTTGGCCTTGGGAGTACCATAATTGGCCCGGTTGAAATAGTAAACAATGTAATGCTTGCCCAACACGTTGTAGTTTCCGGCCTCAATCATAGTTACGAAGACGTGAGCACACCGCCCAGCAAACAGCCCGTGAGCTGCAAAAAAATAGTAATTGAAGATAACGTATGGATTGGGGCAAATGCAATTATTACCGCCGGCATCACGATTGGCAAACACTCTGTGGTAGGGGCAGGTGCAGTTGTTACCAAAGACGTACCACAGGATTCAGTAGTAGTTGGCAACCCTGCCAGAGTTATTAAAATGTATAATAAGGAAAACTCTGTTTGGGAACCAGTACCAAAACAGCCGTAACATTTAGATTCATGATTTGGATAATAATCATACAACTATTATTTAGTATCTGTTTTCTTTTTCCGGTGATCTTATTAATAATAAGCAAGCTAAAAAAGAAACCGACCCTCAATGCAATCAAATCTGCAAAAACGCTTGATTATGGGATTATTGTTACCGCTTATAAACAGATAGATTTAATTCCTGATGTGATAAACTCATTGTTAAATCTCAATTATCATCGGTATACCGTGTATGTGGTTGCTGATAATTGTGATATTTCCACGTTAAATTATAATGACGGGAGAATTAAGATTTTACGGCCGCCAAAAACCCTGGCCAGTAATATCAAATCGCACTTTTATGCAATAAACGAATTTGTAAGGGAACATGATATTGTTACTATAATTGATAGCGATAATCTGGTGGATTCTGAATACCTGAATGAGCTGAATCATTTTTTTGCAAGCGGTTATTTGGCTGTTCAAGGCGTGCGAAAAGCCAAGAATCTAAATACAATGTATGCTTGTCTTGATGAGGCGGGAGATATTTATTACAGGTATATTGATCGAAAATTATTGTTTGAATCAGGCTCTTCTGCCTCTTTAGCGGGATCAGGCATGGCATTCACCACCTCTATATATAAAAAATGCTTAAGGCATTTGAATATTGACGGCGCCGGGTTTGATAAGGTTTTACAATACGAACTTTTAAATAGAAATAAACGGATCGCTTTTGCCGAAAAGGCCATAGTTTATGATGAAAAAACCACCCAACCCGATCAGTTAGTGAAACAAAGGGCGAGGTGGATTAATACCTGGTTTCGATTTTGGGTATTGGGCGCAAAAATGTTGCTCTCTTCTTTAAAAAGCCCTGACTGGAATCGGTTCGCTTTTAGTATGTTGCTCATGCGTCCTCCATTGTTTCTGATGCTATTAATAGCAGGAGTATTTTTTATCGTTAATTTATTGCTAATGCCACTCATGTCTTTGTACTGGCTGTTAATGGCTGTAATATTTATTGCCATATTTTTTACCGCTTTAAATTATTTTACCGCAAATAAGAAAATATATAATAGTCTTATACACGCCCCAAAATTTGTATTTTATCAAATACTCGCCTTTTTAAAAGTGAGAAAGGCCAATAAAATGTCGGTGGCTACGGAACATTATTCCAGAAAGTAACAATAACTGATTTATGGTGCGGAACAAAAAAATAAAAATACTCCAAACAATTCGACAAGGAAATATCGGCGGGGGAGAATCGCACGTACTGGATTTAGTGACCAATTTGGATAAGGACAGGTTTGAATCAGTAGTTCTTTCTTTCACCCTCGGACCCATGGTAGATAAATTAAAAGATTTGGGTATTAAAACACATGTAATCGAAACGACAAAACCCTTCAATTTATTTGTCTGGCCAAAAGTGAAAAAGGTTTTTGACCAGGAAAACTTTGATATTCTTCATGCACACGGCACAAGAGCCTTTTCAAATACATTTAAGGTAGCAAAAAAACTTACCATCCCTGCTATATACACCGTGCATGGTTGGTCTTTTCACGCGGATCAAAATACTTTTGTAAAAAATATCAGACTGATTAGTGAAAATTTTTTAGTAAAGCAAGCGGATAAAACTATTTGCGTGTCAGATAGCAACCTGGCTGATGGCAAGAAACATTTTGACATGAGCCGCTCCGTTGTAATAAAAAATGGCATTAATCAGCAAAAGTTTAATCCCGCCGGTGAGTTTAAAAATATCCGGGAAGAATTAGGAATAGGGCATCATACGCTGCTTGTAGGGTTTATAGCCCGGATGACAATTCAGAAAGACCCTTTCACTTTCATTAAAGCGGTAGCTAAAATACCTGCAACGGAGAATATTAAATTTTTAATAGTTGGAGATGGAGATTTAAAGGAACGAACAGTAACCCTTTCAAAAGAATTAGGTGTAAATGAGCGGATTATATTTTTACGCTTCCGGCAAGACAATTGATGTTTATTGTTTGCCATCTCTATGGGAAGGGTTATCTATAGCCTTACTCGAAGCCATGGCAATGAAAAAAACCATCATAGCCACTGCTGTGGACGGAACCAAGGAAGTCGTACAAAATGAATACAATGGCTTATTTATCGAACCCGGGAACTCTGATGATCTCGCGAATGCTATTTTAAAAGTAGCAGCAAATAAAACGATGAGGGAAACCCTGGCTGTCAACGCCTTCAATACAATAACAGAAGATTTTAATATAAAGCAAATGGTAATAAAAATTGAGAATATTTACTCTGCCCTTTTTGCAAAAAAAGACATCACATGAGATACATCTCTATTCCGGCTTATATTAAAAAGCATCTTCAAAATACATCTTCCATTGAGGGGCAGAGCCACCTGCTTAAAAAAAATATTGAAAATTTACTTAAAGTAGGTGAGCCGCTTGTATCAGTAATTATACCCGCTTATAATGAGGAGCAAAACATCTTAAGAACGCTATCATCTCTTTCCAACACAATCAGTCAAAAGTCGGTGGAAATAATAGTTGTAGATAACAATTCTTCTGACAATACTAAAGCGCTTGTGCAACTTTCAGGCGCAAACTATATGTTTGAACCTGTGCCGGGTGTGGAAAATGCAAGAAATAAAGGGCTTACAAATGCTAAGGGGCAGTACATTATTAGCGCTGATGCGGATACCTTGTATTCTCCTTATTGGGTAGATTTGATGACAGACCCTTTAATAAAAGGAACTGATATCGCTTGTTCTTACGGAAAATTTTCCTTTATACCAGAACCGGGCTATACCAGAGCGGGCTTTTTCCTGTATGAACAATTAGGTGATATTTTCAAAAAGATTAATGGTATCACAAAAGACAAAGCGATGTACGTGTATGGATGCTCTTCCGCATACAGAAAAGAACAGGCGCTTTCAGTTAATGGTTACGACCATCCGCCTAACACTAATGAAGATGGCTACTTAGGTGTCAAACTACGCGAAAAATTTGGCAGGTTACATCAGGTAACTGATAAAAAATCTTACGCGTGGACTTCAAGCCGAAAATTTGTACAAGATGGGACATTGACTAGTAGAGTTTTTAAAAAAGTAAAAGAAATGTTTTATTAGAACCAGGAATGAACCCCAATGCTTACAGGAAAAGACATAATAATAGTTGGCCAGCAACCCTGGGACACAAAAATCGGTAGCAATTGTAAGGACATCGCCATCGAATTTAGCAAACACAACCGGGTACTTTACGTGAACTCCGCTTTGGATCGAATCACACTACGCAGGAATAAGAATAACCCTGATGTACAGACAAGGATAAAAGTGATTAAAGGCCAGGAAAGCGGTTTAGTGAATATCTCTGAAAAATTGTTTAATTTATATCCCGATGTCCTTATCGAATCCATTAACTGGATAAAATTTACCTACCTGTTCGATAAACTGAACTATCGCAACAATAAGCTATTTGCTACATCAATAATGAAAGCCGTTTATAAATTGGGGTTTAAAAATTTTCTATTGTTTAACGATAATGAAATGTTTAAGGCTTTTTACCTGAAGGAACTTTTAAACCCCGTCATGTCTGTCTATTACTCAAGAGACAATATGGTTGGCGTTCCTTATTGGAGGAAGCACGGGCTTAAACTGGAACCAAAACTTATTGCCAAAAGTGATTTGTGTGTTGCTAACTCAGAATACTTAAGAGACTATTGCAAAGAATATAATCCCAATTCATTTTACGTAGGGCAAGGCTGCGATTTCAGTCTGTTCGATACTGCTAATTTACAAAGTATAACGGAGATGGAAAAGCTACAACGGCCTGTCATTGGTTATGTTGGCGCTTTATTAACCAGCAGGCTCGACTTAAAGTTATTAGAAGGAATGGCAGAAGAAAAGCCAGGTTGGACATTCGTACTGGTAGGCCCTGAAGATGAAGATTTTAAACAAAGTAAACTGCATCAATTGCCCAACGTATACTTTGCCGGAGCGCAAAAGCCTGAAAAACTGCCTTCATACATTCATTCGTTTGATGTATGTATGAACCCACAACTGGTCAACAGTATTACCATTGGCAATTATCCAAGAAAAATTGATGAATATTTGGCGCTTGGTAAACCAACTATTGCCACTAAAACCCCGTCAATGCTTGCATTTCAGGAACACGTTTATTTAGCCGAAAACCAATCTGAATATATTGCCGGTATTTCAACGCTACTACAGGAGAATGGTCCGTCACGAAGCCAAAAACGAATATCTTTTGCATTGTCTCATACGTGGAAGAATAGTGTAGAAAAAATTTATGATGCATTTTTACAAACTGCCGCCCAAAAAAAAATAATTTTATAATGTTTATCCGGGATATTAATCCTCAAAAAAATTAACTAAAACATATCTTTACCGGAATAATTTTTTTGTAACCTTATCTTTTAGATAATGTTACGTTTAGTTGTATTAATTACAGAAGAAAAATTAAACAACTAACCTTAAAACACAAGTTAATGAACCGAAGGTATTTTGTGAAAGGAGTAATCGCAACGGCGGCTTTGGCAGTCGGCGCACCTTCAATATATGAATGGCTTCGTTTAAGCAGAAAGCCCGATTTACAATATTTAGTTTCAAGAAAAAAACTTATTGGAGAACTTGCTGAAACAATTATTCCGGAGACGGATAGCCCTGGCGCAAAAAGCGCCGGCGTGGAAGAATATATTATTTACTGCGTTTCCAATAATTTACCAAGAAAAGAAGTAAATTGTTTTATAGACGGCCTGCACAAAGTGGAACATTATTGTCTAAAGAAGTATGACACCACATACGAAAAGTGTAGCATTGCCAATAAAAATGAAGTATTTTCAATGCTTCCAAATAGCCGGCTATATCACAATAACAATTTTTTAAAAAAGGTTGACAGGAAATTTCGGGGGCGATCTTTTTTTACTTTGTTCAGGGAGTTGACGATAATTGGTTACTGCACGTCGGAACCTGGCGCCACTAAAGGATTAGCTTATGACTTTGTGCCCGGTAGTTACGAATCATGCATCTCCTTAAAAAAAAATCAGAAAGCGTGGGCAACCAAATAAAAAACATCATGAATGAATCAGTAACTTATGACGCAATTGTAATTGGCTCCGGAATAAGCGGAGGCTGGGCCGCTAAAGAGTTATGTGAAAAAGGCCTTAAAACGCTTTTGCTTGAAAGGGGGCGCGAGGTAAAGCATGGAGATTACCCTACCGCAATGTTAAGCCCCTGGCAGTTTAAGAACAGGCTGCAGCCAATAATTGCTGACGAAGAAGAAAATCCAATTCAGTCTATTGTATATGATGAAAGTTGAAAAAATTTTTTGGTAAAGGACAAGGATCTTCTTTATATTAGGGATAACCTTTTTCATGGGATCCGGGGTAAT
>Ga0066256_1001994_pt1 | contig 24355 bp, 20 predicted proteins | sample ThiBio_1000_biof_FD_87107 | JGI IMG/M metagenome (GOLD analysis project Ga0066256, IMG submission 87107) | Wastewater bioreactor microbial communities from Cape Town, South Africa - Thiocy_expt_1000_biof (version 2) | ecosystem: Engineered > Bioreactor > Thiocyanate-remediating >... | reverse complement strand
CCCGTGCGCACCAGCTTCAAGCTCACGTAGGTGTAGTTGGCAGCCGCCGAGTAGGTACCCACCAGCACCAGCGAGGCGTTGTGGTTGCGGGCAATGTCCTTGATCTCGCGCGACAGCAGCAGTTCGCCCTGGCCTTCGCGCACAAACACGTCGCCGCGCAGCTTGATTTCCTTCACGTTGAAACCGCTGGCCGCCATGCTGGTGGCGTACTGCTCGGACAGCGTGCGGCCCAGGGGGGCGGCGCGGCTCAGGTCATTGACGTTGACCACGGTGGCCACGAGCACAGGGCCTGCGCCCAGCGCGTTCATGTCAAAGCCGGTGGTCAGCTTGGCCACCGCATCGCGGCTGGTCTGGATGAACTGGCTGCTGGCGGCTTCCTGGTAGGTGGGCTCGACGCGCACCGGCGCGGCATTGTTGGCGCAACCGGCCAGCACGGCACCGGCCAGCACCGTCAAAAGAAGTGCAGGGGTTTTCATTGCGAGACAACCTTCATGTTGACGTTCTTGTACGAGGGGCGCGTGAACAATGGAGTGTCAGCGTTTTCCAGGTAGTACACGTCGGTCTTGCGGGCCAGGTACTGGCCGCCGCGCGTGACGGTGGTGGTCAGGATCAGCTCGGTGTTGGTCGGACCGCCGGAGTTGATGCTGTTGGCGTAATCAGCGGCAATCGACAGACCGAGGCCTGCAGCCAGCTGGGCGTCGATGTGCTCATGGCGCAGGCCGTAGGCGGCAAACAGGCCCGCAGCCAGCATGGTGAACTGACCAGGGATGAAGTGCGGGCGGTCGCTGTTGTGGCGCACGACCTGGATACCGTAGGAGACTTCCAGGGCCTGGCCCAGGTTCTGCTGCACCACGGCGCCGTTCTGGACCAGCTTGGTGATCAGGAACTCGCGGAAGGCTGTTTCAAACTGCGTAGCGTTGGCAGGCAGGGAAACGTGCAGAGGGGTGTTGGGGGCCACGCCGGCTTTGTCCAGGGTGCTCAGCGTCTGGTTGACCACATCGCGCGACACCAGATCCCAGTGGCCAGCGGAGCGGACTTTGGGCTGCAAGGTGTACTCGAAATTTTCCGCGACGGGAATAGGCGCCCTCTGTGCGCACCCCACCAAAGTTGCCACAGCGCCAGCCAGCACGGCCAAGCTGATTGCCTTTGAAAACGACATGATTCCCTCCTACGGACTGAATTTGCGAGGATCCGAACAGATGCGACCCGCACGATTGAAAAATAATTCTGGGCGGTATCCTCAACAAAAACAAGAAAAAATTACGCTAACTACGCTCCGGCGTACACAGTTCGTTGTTTTTGGTCACAGTTGTGTGCCGATGCAAGGCGTGTAAGCAGGCAGAGCCACCTGTGCAGCGGCCCGCCTTGCATTTGCTTACACGGAAACGGCTGCGCGCTGCTCCAGGATGTCGAAAGCGGGCAACTTTTTGCCTTCCAGCACTTCCAGGAAAGCGCCGCCGCCGGTGGAGATGTAACCCACCTGTTTGTCGATGCCGTACTTGGCAATGGCGGCCAGCGTGTCGCCGCCACCCGCGATACTGAAGGCAGAAGATTCGGCAATGGCCTTGGCGAGTTGCTTGGTTCCGTTTTCAAAGGCTGCAAACTCGAACACGCCCACGGGGCCATTCCAGACGATGGTGCCTGCAGACTTGAGCTGGGCGGCCAGACGGGCCGCCGTCTCGGGGCCAATGTCCAGAATCATGTCGTCGGCGGCCACATCGGTAGCGGCCTTCACGGTGGCGGGGGCATCGGCGGCAAAGGTCTTGGCCACGACCACGTCGGTAGGAATCGGCACCTCGGCGCCCCGCGCCTTCATGGCAGCCATCACGGCTTTGGCGGCGTCCAGCAGGTCGGGCTCGGCCAGGCTCTTGCCGATGGGCAGACCCGCCGCCAGCATGAAGGTGTTGGCAATGCCGCCCCCCACGATGAGCTGGTCCACCTTATCGGCCAGACTTTGCAGGATGGTGAGCTTGGTGGACACCTTGGAGCCCGCCACGATGGCGGCCAGGGGGCGCTGGGGCTGGGCCAGGGCCTTGGTCAGGGCGTCAATCTCGGCCGACAGCAGCGGGCCGGCGCAGGCCACGGGCGCGAACTGGGCGATGCCGTAGGTCGTGCCCTCGGCGCGGTGGGCGGTGCCAAATGCGTCGTTCACGAAGATGTCGCACAGCGCGGCCATCTTGCGGGCCAGCTCTTCCTTGTTCTTCTTCTCGCCCACGTTCAGGCGGCAGTTTTCCAGCAGCACGATCTGGCCGGGGGCCACTTGCACGCCGTCCACCCAGTTGGCAACCAGCGGTACATCACGGCCCAGCAGCTCGGACAGGCGCTTGGCCACGGGGGCCAGGGAATCCTCAGGCTTGAATTCGCCTTCGGTCGGGCGGCCAAGGTGGCTGGTGACCATCACGGCGGCACCGGCATCCAGTGCCATGCGGATGCAGGGGATCGAGGCGCGGATGCGGGTGTCTTCGGTGATCTGGCCTGCGTCATCCTGCGGGACGTTCATGTCCGCACGGATGAAGACGCGCTGGCCTTGGGCCTTGCCTTGGGCACACAGATCGGAAAAGCGGAGGATGTTCATGGGGGAGGGCTTCCGGGAGGGGCTCGTGGATCAGGGCCGCCATTTTAGGCGGCGCGCACCACGCGCCTGCCCTGGCGCTACCAGCCCCAACCTATGTGCAGCGGCAGGTACACCGCCATGCCCACCAAGATCGTGCCCAGGATGCCCCGGCGCCAGAAATAGTATGCGCTGGCGCACACTACGGCAGGCAGCCGAGCGTCCATGAAGGTGTCGATGAGTTCGCCCTGGGTCATGAGGATCTCGGGCGCGATCACGGCGGTGAGGGCGGCCAGGGGGGCGTACTTGAGCCCGCGCTTGAGCCAGCCGGGCAGCGGCAGCTCACGCTCGGGGATCATGAAGAAGGAGCGCGACACCACGGTGATGACCGCCAGCCCCACGATGGCCAGTACCGGTTCGATCCAGGATGAGTTCATCATGGATGGCGCTCCTCACGCAGCGGCACCACATCGCCCGCCGCGACATGCTCGCGCTCTTCCAGCGGCATGACGCTGTCGGCGGGCACCAGCAACAGCTCAGGCTGGCGACGGCGGCGGTCCACCGCCTCCATCAGCAGTCCCGCAGCCACGGCGGCCGCCAGCGCCACCAGGATGTTGAGCTTGAGCGGCAAGGCAAACGCGGCAATCGCGGCAGTGGCGGCAACGCCCGTGGCGAGCCAGGTGGCCCGGTCAAACAGCAGGGACAGCAGCACGCCCAGCAATGCCAGCACCCCCGCAAATCCCAGCCCCCAGGAAAGGGGCACGGCGTTGGCCAGCAGGATGCCGGCGATGGACGGCACCTGCCATGCCAGCCAGTTGGTGGAGGCAGCGCCCCAGAAGTACGGCACCTGCTCTGGCGCCGGTCGGGGTTCCGGAAAGCGCTTCATGAACGCCACGTAGATCACGTCCCCGCTGAAATATCCCACGGCCAGGCGCTGGCGCAGCGGCAGGTGCGCAAAGTAGCTGCGCCACATGCTGCTGAAGATCACAAACCGCAGGTTGACGCAGGCGGCCGTGAGCCATACCACCCACAGCGGCGCGCCCACGGACAGCAGCGGAATCACGGCAAGCTGAGCACTGCCGGCATACACCAGCAGCGACATGAATACCGCCATGCCGACCGACATGCCACTCTTGACCATGGCCACCCCGGTGACCAACCCCCAGGCGGCGATGCCCAGCGACGTGCCCGCCATGTCGATGGCAGCCATGCGGAAGGAGGGGTGGCGCAGTGTCCGGCCCAGGGCAGCAGACACGCTCATGCAGGGTTGGCGCCCAGCACCATGCCTGGCTGCAGGTCAAAACCGCGCAAGAAATCAGCGGCCGCCAGCCGCTTGCCACCCGCCCGCTGCAACGTGGTCAGGCGCAACGCCGTGCCGCTACCGCATGCGACAGTCACTCCGGCGCCATCTGCAGCCAAAATCTGCCCGGGGCGCTGGTTGGATATGCCTTGAACGCTATCAATTGCATAGCTCCAGATTTTGATCGTCTCGCCCTTGCACTCGGTACTGCCCCCGGGGAAGGGATTGAACGCGCGAATGCGCTGGCCAATGACTGCGGCGGGCAGTGTCCAGTCAATGGTGCTCTCGGCCTTTTCGATCTTGTGGGCGTAGGTGATGCCGTCTGCCGGTTGCGGCACGGCAGTGAGGCCCCCACAGGCGGCCAGCTCCAGGGCCTCGACGATCATGCGTCCGCCCAGCGTGGCCAGGCGGTCGTGCAAGGTGGCCGTAGTATCGCTCGGGGCGATTGGCAGGCGCTCGGTGAGCAGCATGTCGCCCGTGTCCAGCCCGGCGTCCATCTGCATGATGGTGACGCCCGTTTCCGCATCGCCTGCCTCGATGGCGCGGTGGATGGGGGCGGCGCCACGCCAGCGCGGCAGCAGGCTCGCGTGGATGTTCAGGCAGCCCAAGCGGGGCAGATCCAGGGTCCACTGCGGCAGGATCAGTCCGTAGGCGGCCACGACCATCACATCGGCCTGCGCGGCCAGCAGGGCTTCGCGCGCAGCGGCGGCATCGTCGGGGTACTTGCCATCCAGGCGCAGGCTGCGGGGCTGGGCGACGGCAATGCCATGCTCCAGCGCGCATTGCTTGACGGGCGACGCCTGCAGCTTCATGCCACGGCCTGCTGGGCGGTCCGGTTGCGTCAGCACCAAGGGAACGGTGAAGCCTGCGGACAGCAGCCGCTCGAGGGCCACACGGGCGAATTCGGGGGTTCCGGCAAAAATGACTCTCATTGGAAAACGGATGTTGGCTCAGGTGGGCGCGGGACGCGGTGGCCCGGCGGGGCCGCCCATCCCATCAATCGCGCGCGTTGTCAAAATTCGGCAGCTCGTCGGTGAACAGCACCTGGCGCACCACCCCTTGGCGGTCCAGGTGCACATGGGCCAGACGCAGGTCCGAGTTCTGCCGGAAGCGGTAGGTCCAGATGTCGCCATCAAAGCGCGCCACCTGCTCGACCCGCAAGGGCATTCCGAAGGTGTTTTGCAGGTCAGCACGGGTCCAGGTGCCGATAGGCAGGTTCTCGAACCGCTGCTGCGTGAGCACCTGCTCGTTGCGCACCAGCCGGCCGCTGGCGTCAAAGTCGAGGTTGTAGGCAGCAAACCCGGCGGGCAGTTCCGAATACAGCAAGCGCTCGCCAGAGGGCAGCGCTATCGTGGCCGTGGGCGGGCCCAGGCGGGCGACCCCTTCGGCCCGCAATGCGCCCGGCTGCTCGCGGGCCGGCAATGCGCAGGCCACCAGCTGACCAACCAGCGCAGCCAGCGTCAGCACTCTGACGCCCCGGCGGACGCAGAGCGCTGCGCGCATCACCCGCGCGCCTCCCGCTGCTGCTTGACCATCTTGGTCTTGATGCGGTTGCGCTTGAGGGGGGACAGGTACTCCACGAACACCTTGCCCATGAGGTGGTCCATCTCGTGCTGAATACAGACCGCCAGCAGTCCATCGGCCTCGATCACACGGGACTGGCCCTGGGCGTCCAGCGCCCGCACATGCACGGCATCAAACCGCTCCACCCCGTCATAAATGCCAGGCACCGACAGGCAGCCTTCTTCGTTCAGGTGCTTTTCGGCGCTGGTCCAGACCAGCTCGGGGTTGATCAGCACCAGGGGCTGATCGCGCTCCTCCGACACGTCGATGACCACCAGCCGCTCATGCACATCCACCTGGGTGGCCGCCAGGCCGATGCCATGCGCGTCGTACATCGTGGCCAGCATGTCGGCCACCAGCGTGCGGATGCGGTCGTCCACCGCCTGGACGGGGCGGGCGACCTTGTGAAGCCGGGGGTCCGGGTAACAGAGAATGGGAAGGATTGCCATGGCTGCAGGTAAGAGATGTCGCTATTTTCGCCACTTTTGCGGCCTACTGCCGCCCTGCGAGCCAATAATCGTTGCCGAATCAAGGGCTTGAGCAGAGAATCTAAGAAGCTTTGTAACGTATTTGCCCGGCCGCACGCCTGCTTTGTGCGCCGAGGTGCCAGCGAGGGGGCGTTTCCCAATGCATGAGAAAAGGAACAACATGACGGCATTCACCAGCGTGCGGCGGACCGCCCTGGGCGCGCTCACCATCATTGCTGGCGCCCTGCTGGTCATGCCGGCCCAGGCGCAGAACTACCCCATCTCCAGCGGCCAGCGCGCCACCGCGCAGCAAGTGTCCGAGCGGGGAGTGCCCCTGGAAGAGCTGGCCCCCAATGCCCCCGACACCTACACCGTCAAGCGGGGCGACACGCTGTGGGGCATATCAGGCATGTACCTCAAGCGCCCCTGGCGATGGCCCGAGCTCTGGGGCATGAACCTCAAGGCCATCCCCAACCCGCACCTGATCTTCCCTGGCCAGACGCTGTACCTCATCAAGGAAGGCGGCTACGCCCGCCTGAGCACCAGCCGCTCGAACGAACCCGAAACCGTGCGCATCTCGCCCCGCACGCGCAGCGACAGTCTGGCCGATTCCGCGCTGCCCACACTCAAGCAGCACCTCATCGAGCCGTTCCTGGTCGAGCCGCTCGTGGTGGACGAGCAAGTGCTTCTGAGCGCTCCGCGCGTGATTGCTACCACGGAAGAGCGCGTGCTGATGGCGGCGGGTGACCGTGTTTATGTGCGTGGGGACGCTGCGTCGCCCATGCTGGCAGAGGCGGGCGAACCCCGGTATTACCGTGTGTTCCGCACTGCCGTCGCGCTCAAGGACCCCTTAACCGCCGAAGTGCTGGGATACGAAGCGCAGTACCTGGGCAAAGCGGAACTGGTGCGTGGCGAGTCGTTCGAAGAAATTCCAAACGGCAAGGGTGGATACACGGCGGAGTACATCCCCGCTACCGTGGATCTGTCGGCCACCAAGGAGGAAGTCCGCGCGGGCGACCGCCTGCTGCCCGCACCCGCCCGCCCGTTCCTGAGCTACACCCCCCGCGCCCCCGAGATGGAAGTGGACGCCCGAGTGGTGTCCATCTATGGCAGCTCAGCGGTGGCCTACGCGGCCCAGAATCAGGTGGTGGCCATCAACATGGGTTCGCAAGACGGACTGGAGCCCGGCCATGTGCTCAGCCTGCTCACCAAGGGCGACCGCATCAAGGACATGACCGACAGCAACAAGGCGATGGTCAAGCTGCCCAGTGAAGTCAACGGCACCGCCATGGTGTTCCGCACCTTCGAGCGCGTGTCCTATGTGCTGCTGCTGGAAATCCGCAACGGCGTGCGCGTTGGCGACCGCTTGGTCAACCCCAAGTAACGCTGAGGGCCGGCAATACGTATCGCCGCGCGGGGTTCCTGCGCTGTGGTAGTCACCTTGCCGTGCCGTACTGGCATCCATGGACCACGACGAGCTCGGCGCCTGGCTGCGGCTGACCTTGACGCCGGGCATCGGCAACGGTGCGGCACGGCGCCTCCTGGCACGGTTTGGATTACCGCAATCCATCTTTCAGCAGACTGAAGCCGCGCTGCAGCTCTGCGTGCCCGCTGCGCAGGCCAAGGCGTTGCGCGAGATTCCGCAGGGTTGGGAAGCCCTTTGGCAGACCACCGCCCAATGGCTTGCCAACGCTACGCCACAAGGGCCGGCACGCGCCATCGTGAGCCTGGGCGACCTGCGCTATCCCCAGGCCCTGCTGGACACGGAAGACCCGCCGCTGCTGCTGTACCTCATGGGCCCGGCGTTGCTGCTGGAGCACCAGCCATTTCCCAGCGACCGCTGTCTCGCCGTAGTTGGCAGCCGCAACCCCACGGCCCAGGGCGCAGAAAACGCCCGCCTTTTCGCCCGCGCGTTGTGTGGCGCTGGCCTGACCATCGTCTCGGGGCTGGCGCTGGGTGTGGACGCAGCGGCGCATGAAGGTGCCCTGGAAGCGGCGACTAGCGCTGGCACCATGGCGGCCACCATCGCCGTGGTGGGCACCGGGCTTGACCGCGTGTATCCGCGAAAGAACCTGGACTTGGCCCATCGCATTGCCGCGCACGGACTGATCGTCAGCGAGTATCCCCTGGGCACGCCGCCGCTGCCTGGCAATTTCCCCAAACGCAACCGCATCATTTCGGGCCTCTCGCAGGGCACGCTGGTCGTGGAAGCCGCCCTGGCATCGGGCTCGCTGATCACCGCCCGCATGGCAGCCGAGCAGGGGCGTGAAGTGTTTGCCATCCCAGGCTCCATCCACGCACCACAGTCGCGCGGTTGCCACGCGCTGATCCGTCAAGGCGCCAAGCTGGTGGAGTCGGCCCAGGATGTGCTGGAGGAACTGAAAATCCCCGCCACCACCGTGCCCGGCCTGCCCCAAGAAGGCGTGAGCGCTGTGGGAACCACCGCACCAGACAAGGCCGAAGACCCCGTACTCGCCGCCCTGGGCTATGACCCTATGGGACTGGATGCTCTGATTGCACGCACAGGCATGGACGCCTCGATGTTGCAGGTGGCACTACTGGAGCTGGAGCTCGACGGCCGCGTTGCACGGTTGCCGGGCGGCTTGTTCCAGCGGGTCGGCAGGGGCTAGCTGAGCGGGTCCGGGATCACCGGCAGTCAAACCGGCGCCAACGATGCCAACGCACATCCCGGTAGCGCTCCCAAGCCATCCTCAGCGAAATCGTCAGCAGTCCCCCAGCACCGCCTGCAGAGCTCAGTCCAGCAATCGTTCCGGATTGGCGTCCAGTTTGGCCAGGGCATCGCGCGTGGCGCGCAGCGTGAGGCCTTCCTCATCCTGCGCCACCAGCAAACCGGCCTGCAAGTACGCGGCCAGACGGCGCAATTGGATCAAGTAGCTGCTGCCATCCACCGCGGCAAAAAGGTGCAATTGCTTGCGCTGGCTTTGCCAGGCATATTGCACCTGGGCCGATGCACCGTTGTGGTCCAGGGTGTACCAGGTACCCGGCTGCAGGTCTTGCGCCCAGGCCACCATCGCATCGTCCACCGGAGCGCCGTTGTCGGCAATCACGTGGATGGACGAGGCGTCGATGCCCAGCATCATCTCGATGTTGTCCGCGTTGAGCGGCATGTCGCCCAGCGTGGCGTCACTGATGAAGTCTTCCAGGTTGGCCAGGCGCTTGGCCATGGCGTCGATGTGGGCCTGCGGGATGGATGCGGTCTTGGACAGGAAGGCATCGGCCAGGGTGTCCGTCAACACCTTGACCTGCGCATCCTGCGCCTCGCCGTTCACCCCCAGCAGGGACAGACCCTGCCGCAGGCGCTGCAGCAGCGCCGGAAGGTTCTGGATGACCTGGGCCCGGTCGCTGCGGTTGGGCTTGGCACTGGCGGCCCAGACGAGGTCTGCGGCCGTGCGCTTGAAGGCCACCGTGTCGGCATGTTGGGGGCCATCGCGCACGGCCGACAGCGCGAGCACCTCGGCCCAGGTCTTGAACAGGAACTCGCGGATCTCGTCGCGCACCGGCATGTCGCGCAACATGGTGCGCAGTTCGATGGTGTACTGGATCGCCAGCGTTTCCCGCTGCTCGACCTGTTGGGCGACGCTCACTAGGCGCGAAGTGACCTGCTTTTCGGTCAGGAACTTGGCCAGGAATTTTTCGAACTCGTCATAGACCAGCTGGAAGACGCGGCGTCCCGTCTCGGGGTACTGTTCGATCACCTGCACCACGCGGCGAATCTCGGCCTCCAGCGCGCTGCCATTGATGCTGGTCGCATCAAAACCGAGCACACAGGCCCCCATGCGGTCGATCAGCTTGCGCGCAGGATGGTCGAGGTTGCTGAAGAATTCGGGCTCGGCCAAGGCCACACGCAACACCGGCACCTGCAGCCGGGCAAACCACACCCGCACGGCGGGCGGTATCCGGTCTTCGGCGAGGATGCTCTGGAACATCAAGGCCACCACCTCGATGATGGCCTTTTCGCCCGAAGTGGTCGCTTTCTTCTTGAGTTCGGTGGAGCGCTCCCGCACGGCGCCCACCAGCTGGACCACGGCGGCAGGGCTGTAGTCCTCCATCAGGGTGGCGACGCCGCTGTAGTAGGTGTCCGCATTCACGCGGTGCGCGGTGAGTGCATGGGCCAGCGCCGCCGACGCAGGGGGCGCATTCACCATGTCAAAGCCAGTGGCGGGCTGCGTGAGCAGGCGCCGAAGCTGCCCCATCACACCCTGCGCGCGCTGGCGTGCGCGGGCCAGGGGCGTCATGCCTGTGGCAAAGGCCGTGGGCATTCCGTGTTGTGGCCGGGGGTAGCCGCCATATCCGGGGGGCGGCATCTGTGCGCCCGGAGGGCCCATCGGCCGGCCTGCGGCGGGCATGCCAGGCGGTTGCATCCCTCCCCGCGCGGCCATCATGGCCGGGGGGGTCTGCGCCAGGGCCTGCGAAGCAAGTCCTCCTGAGCCCGAATCGCCACCGCCACTGCCCGTGGCAATGCCGCCCTGGGTGCGGCGCACCTTGGATTTGAGATCGGTCTGCGGCGTGATGCCCTGCTCCACGTAGAACACGTTGACCGCCTGGTAGTGCTTTTGCAGCAGGTTCGCCAGTTCGCGCTGCAGGGGGTCCACCACGGTCTGCAGGTCCGTGCGGGGCAGGCCCGCCTCCACCCATTGCTCCACCAGCAGCAGGCATACCGTATCGGGTCGGAGAATATCGCTGCTGTCCAGCTCCTGCCCTTCCAGCGACTGGGTGCGCTGGCGCAAGGTATCAAACTGATGGCTGACCTGCTCGTTCACAGTGAGCGCCATGCGCGAGGCGAGGATCTTGTTCTCCACCACATCGTCGCTGAGCAGCTCAAACTGGCTGAGCCCCCCGCCGCCGCCGGCTGCCAGCTGGCCGCGTGTAGAACTCACATGGGGAGCCAGGGCCTCTTGCCAGGCCTTGCCGGTGCGCTCTGTCCACGCGGCATGTTTTTGCTGGTACTGCAGCCACGCATCCCGGCGAGACTGCATTTCACGGGCGGTGCCCGTCTGGTTCATCAATGCGGTAAGGAAGTCCTGGACCGTCTTGTCGAGGTCCGCCAGCCCACCACAGATCCCCTCTACGAACCGCTGGCGCGCCTGGCGGGCCAGGCGACGTTGCGGAACAGAAGGGGGCGTGGTGTGCATGAACAGATATTAGCGGGTCAAACGGTAGCTCCGGCTTGGGGATCGTTGGGATCCCCTTCCTTTTTGGCGGGCTTGACAAGGTCTTCGCGCTTGACCCCCAGCCACATGGCAATGGCCGCCGCCACGAACACCGAGGAATAGATACCGAACAGGATACCGATCGTCAGCGCCAATGCAAAGTAGTGCAAGCTCGGGCCACCGAAGAAGAACATCGACAGCACCATGGCCTCGGTGGAGGCGTGGGTGATGATCGTGCGGCTCATCGTGCTGGTGATGGCGTGGTCGATGACCTCATGGGTGGTCATCTTGCGGTACTTGCGGAAAGCCTCGCGGATCCGGTCGAAGATCACGACCGATTCGTTCACCGAGTAGCCCAGCACCGCGAGCACGCCCGCGAGCACCGACAGCGAGAACTCCCACTGGAAGAACGCAAAGAAGCCCAGGATGATCACCACGTCGTGCAGGTTGGCGATGATGGCCGCCACGCCGAACTTCCACTCGAAGCGGAAGGCAAGGTAAATCACAATGCCCACAACCACCATGGCCAGGGCCATCAGGCCGCCGTGCACCAGTTCCTCGCCCACCTGCGGGCCCACAAACTCGGTACGGCGCAGAGTGACTTCAGGGTCTGCCGCTTTCAGGGCGCCCAGCACCTGCTCGCTTTGCTGCGCGGACGTCACGCCCTTTTGCACGGGCAGGCGGATCATCACGTCGCGCGAGGTGCCAAAGTTCTGCACCTGCACGTCGGGGTAACCCAGCGCAGACACGGTGTCGCGGACCTTGGCCAGTTCGGCGGGCTGGCTGTAGGCCACTTCCATCACGGTGCCGCCCGTGAACTCCACCGACAGGTGCAAGCCACGCGTAAGCAGGAAGAACACCGCCAGGGCAAAGGTAATGAAGGAGATCGCGTTGAAGACCAACGCGTGCTTCATGAAAGGGATGTCTTTGCGGATACGGAAAAACTCCATGATTCCTATTCCTTCGTTGGAGTTTTCAGAGAAGGCTCATGTGCGCACCGCGCACGTGATGCTGGAACTACGAATTCCATGGTCTTCCTCCTTCAGTTCGTCTTGGCCACAGCGCTGTCGGACTCAGGCTTCCACACCTGACCGATGGCCACGCTCCTGAGCTTTTTCTTGCGGCCGTACCACAGGTTCACGAGGCCCCGTGAGAAAAACACGGCCGAGAACATGCTGGTCAGGATGCCGATGCAGTGCACCACCGCAAAGCCGCGCACCGGGCCGGAGCCGAAGGCCAGCAGCGCCAGGCCCGCAATCAGGGTGGTCACGTTCGAGTCCAGGATGGTGGCCCAGGCACGCTCGTACCCCGCGTGGATGGCCGCCTGGGGCGATACCCCGGCTCGCAATTCCTCGCGGATGCGCTCGTTGATCAGCACGTTGGAGTCAATCGCCACACCCAGCGCCAGCGCCATGGCCGCAATGCCGGGCAAGGTCAGCGTGGCCTGCAGCATGGACAAGATGGCCAGCAGCAGCAGCACGTTCACCGCCAGCGAGACGGTGGAGAAAATGCCGAACAGTGCGTAGTAGATGCACATGAACACTGCAATGGCCACCATGCCCCACACCACGCTGTGGATGCCGCGCTCGATGTTGTCGGCGCCCAGGCTCGGGCCGATGGTGTATTCCTCGATGATTTCCATGGGCGCGGCCAGCGAGCCGGCGCGCAGCAGCAGGGCGGTGTCATTGGCCTCGGCCGTGGTCATGCGGCCCGAGATCTGCACGCGGCCGCCACCGATTTCGGAGCGGATCACAGGTGCCGTAACCACCTCGCCCTTGCCCTTTTCGAACAGCACGATGGCCATGCGCTTGCCCACGTTTTCGCGCGTGATGTCCTTGAAGATGCGGGAGCCCTTGGCGTCCAGCGTCAGATTGACGGTGGGCTCCTGGGTCTGGCCGTCAAAGCCCGGCTGCGCATCGGTCAGGTTTTCGCCGGTCAGGATGACCTGCTTCTTGACGATGACGGGCTGGCCGTTGCGTTCCAGGTAGCGCTCGGAGCCGAAGGGCACGGGGCCACGGCCTGTCTCTGCCGAACGGGCTTCCGTGCCCTCGTCCACCATGCGCACTTCCAGCGTGGCGGTGCGGCCCAGGATGTCCTTGGCTTTGGCGGTGTCCTGCACACCGGGCAGCTGCACCACGATGCGGTCCAGGCCCTGCTGCTGGATGACGGGCTCGGCCACGCCCAGCTCGTTGATCCGGTTGTGCAGCGTGACCATGTTCTGCTTGAGCGCCTGCTCCTGCACCCGGCGCGTGGCCTCGGGCTTGATCGATGCGCGCAGCTTGAACTCGGTCCCTTCGGGCGTGGTGGTGACCTGGAGATCGGCGAACTGGTCTGCGATCAGGTTGCGCGCGGCCGTGGCCGTGGCTTCATCGCGCACCTTGATGTCGATGGGCTGGCCGTCGCGGCTGATGCCGCCATGGCGGATGTTCTTGTCGCGCAGTGCAGTGCGGATGTCACCCGCATAGGACTCGGCCTTCTTGGTCAGTGCCGCCTGCATGTCCACCTGCAGCATGAAGTGCACGCCGCCGCGCAGGTCCAGCCCCAGGTACATCGGATTGGCATGCAAGGCCTTGAGCCACAACGGCGAGCGCGACACCAGGTTGAGGGCCACGATGTAGGACGGGTCGTTGGCGTCGGGCACCAGCGCCTTCTGGATGGCGTCCTTCGCCTTGAGCTGGGTGTCGGGCGTGTCGAAACGCGCGCGCACCGAGTTGCCCTCCAGCGCCACAAAGTCGGGCGTCACGCCAGCGGCCTTGAGGGCTTCTTCCACCCGCTGCTGCACGGCGGTGTCCACCTTGATAGTGGCCTTGGCCGACGACACCTGCACGGCAGGCGCCTCGCCAAAGAAATTGGGCAGGGTGTACAAGGCCCCTACCAGCAGCACGATCACCAGGATCGCGTACTTCCAGACCGGATAACGGTTCATGATCGCGCTCTCACCTCGGTTGTGCTGACGCCCTACGCGCCAGCGCCCCCTGCCCCCGCGCCCGGCCCAGCCGGGGCGCGCAGCGCCTCAGGGGGATGTTCACGGATTACTTGACGGAGCCCTTGGGCAACACCTGCACCACAGCGCTGCGCTGCATTTGCACTTCCACGCCGCTGGCGATCTCGATGTGCAGGAAACCTTCGGACAGGCGAGTGACCTTGCCGACGATGCCGCCGGCGGTCGCCACTTCATCACCCTTGGCGATGGCGTCGATCATGGCGCGGTGTTCTTTCTGGCGCTTCATCTGGGGGCGGATCATGACGAAGTACAGCACCACAAACATGAGCACCAGGGGCAGCATGCCGGTCAGGGAGGACATGATGTCACCGCCGCCAGCGGTTGCGGCAGGTGCGGTTTGGGCGAAAGCGGAAGAAATAAACACGGACTGGACTCCACAACGGATGGTCAAAATTCACACAACCCGCCCACACCAAGCGCCAAAGCGCCCACCGAGGGCAGAACAGGGCATTGTATGCGGCGCTTCGGGCGCCGCCCAAGGGGGAAGACCCAAGCATGCAGCGGGTGTTTGCCGCCAGCAGGGCCCGCAAGGGCTCGCCCACGGAAATACAAGCCAAAAACGGCTGATGCGCTAGGGATTCATGCCTCGATAGCTACACTATTAATAGCAAAAGCCCGCACAGGTGCGGGCTTTTGTGGGAGATACTGACGGCAGAAGGACCGATCAGGCGACCTGACGCTGGACCGGGGCGCCTGCGCGCCACTGGGCCATCAGGCCGTCCCACTTGGGACGCGCCGCCTTCAGGTGCCGCTCCTTCACGTGGCCATAACCCCGGATCTCTTCGGGGATGCGGGCAATTTCCACCGCCAGGGCCAGGTTGTCGGCGCTCAGGCGGGCCAGCAGTTCGTCGATGCAGGCGCGGTATTCGGCGATCAGTGCGCGCTCCATGCGGCGCTCCTCGGTCTTGCCGAAAATGTCCAGCGCCGTGCCGCGCAGCCCCTTCATCTTGGCCAGCACGCCGAAGGCGCTGCGCATCCAGGGGCCGAACGGCTGCTTGACCAGCTCGCCCTTGGCGTTCTTCTTGGCGGTCAAGGGTGGTGCCAGGTGGTGCACCAGCTTGTAGTCGCCTTCAAACATGTTGGCGATCTTGTCCGTGAAGGCCTTGTCGGTATGCAGGCGCGCCACCTCGTACTCGTCCTTGTAGGCCATGAGCTTGAACAGGTAGCGGGCCACGGCCTCGGACAACTTCGTGCTGGTGCCCAGCTTCGCTTCCGCTGCCTTCACCTTTTCGACGAAGGCCTGGTACTCAGAGGCGTAGGCCGCGTTCTGGTAACCGGTCAGGAACTCCACACGCTTAGCCACCATCTCGGCCAGCGAAGGCTTCTTGACGAACTGAATCACTTGCGCGGCCTGGAACAGCGCCTGCACGGCCGCGAGGTCGTGCGCGCAGCGGCGGCCCCATTCAAAGGCGGCCTTGTTGTTGTCCACCTGCACGCCGTTGAGTTCCATGGCGCGCATCAGCGATGCCAACGTCAGCGGCACGCGGCCCTTTTGCCAGGCGTAGCCCAGCATCAGCGGGTTGGTGTAGATGCTGTCGCCCAGCAACTGGGTGGCCACCTGCTCGGCATCAAAGCTGCCCACACCGCCTGCGCCCACGGCCGCGCTGATGGCCGCATCGCAGTTGCCGCCGGGGAACTGCCAGTCGGGGTTGTTCACAAACGCCGCCGTGGGCGTGCCGTGCGTGTTCAGCGCCACAAAAGTGCGGCCGGGCTGCATGACGGCCAGGGTGTACTTGTGCGCAGCCACGATGGAATCGCAGCCGATCACCAGGTCGGCCTTGGCGGTATCGACCTTGGTGGTGTAGATGGCGTCGGGCCGGTTGGCGATCTGGATATGGCTCCAGGTGGCGCCGCCCTTCTGGGCCAAACCACCGGCGTCTTGCGTGATCACGCCCTTGCCGTCCAGGTGCGCGGCCATGCCCAGCAGCGAGCCGATGGTGATCACGCCCGTGCCGCCCACGCCCCCCACCACGATGCCCCAGGCGGTTTCGGCCACAGGCAGCACAGGCTCAGGAATGGACGGCAGCGCCGACAGGTCGCCCTTCTTTTCCTTCTTGGGCTTTTTCAGCTGGCCGCCTTCCACCGTTACAAAGCTGGGGCAGAAGCCGTTGACGCACGAGTAGTCCTTGTTGCAGGTGCTCTGGTTGATGCGGCGCTTGCGGCCGAATTCCGTCTCCACCGGCTCCACGCTCAGGCAGTTCGACTTGGTCGAGCAGTCGCCGCAGCCCTCGCACACCAACTCGTTGATCACCACGGTCTTGTCGGGCGTGGCCAGCTTGCCGCGCTTGCGACGGCGGCGCTTTTCCGTCGCGCAGGTCTGGTCGTAAATGATGGCCGTGCAGCCCTTGATCTCGCGGAACTGGCGCTGGATGGTGTCCAGCTCGTCGCGGTGGTGCACCGTCACGCCGTCGGCCAGCGCAACGCCGTCGTACTTGTGCGGCTCGTCCGTCACGATCACGAGCTTGGCCACGCCTTCGGCCTTCAGGCTGTTCATGATCTGCAGCACGCTGTGCCCCTCGGGCCGCTCACCCACGGTCTGGCCGCCAGTCATGGCCACCGCATCGTTGTAGAGCACCTTGTAGGTGATGTTCACCCCCGCCGCAATGCTCTGGCGGATGGCCAGCAGGCCGCTGTGGAAGTAGGTGCCGTCGCCCAAGTTGGCAAAGATGTGCGCGTCGGTGGTAAAGGGCTGCTGGCCCCCCCAGGTCACGCCCTCGCCACCCATCTGCGTGAAGGTGCTGGTGCGGCGGTCGGGCATCCAGTTGACCATGTAGTGGCAGCCAATGCCCGCCACAGCGCGCGAGCCCTCGGGCACGCGGGTGCTGGTGTTGTGGGGGCAGCCGCTGCAGAACCAGGGGGCGCGTTCGCCCGTGTCCACCTTCAGCTCCGCCATCGCGCGCTCGCTGGCCTCGATGATGGCCAGGCGCGCTTCCATGCGGGCCACGACGTCAGAGGGTACGCCCAGCTTCTTCAGGCGCTTGGCAATGGCCTTGGCGATGATGGCAGGAGTGAGGTCGGCCTTGGCGCGCAGCAACCAGTTCTGGCTGGGGTTGGGCATGCTCCATTCGCCGCCCGTGGCGTCGCCTTCGGGCTCGTCGAATTTGCCCAGCACGTTGGGGCGCACATCGGGGCGCCAGTTGTACAGCTCTTCCTTGAGCTGGTATTCGATGACCTGGCGTTTCTCTTCCACCACCAGAATCTCTTGCAGGCCTTGCGCAAAGTCGCGGGTGATGGTGGCTTCCAGCGGCCACACCACATTGACCTTGTGCACGCGGATGCCCAGCTGGCGGCAAGTGTCGTCATCGAGGCCCAGATCCACCAGCGCCTGCCGGGTGTCGTTGTAGGCCTTGCCGCTGGCGATGATGCCGAAGCGGTCTTGCTTGCCTTCGATGACGTTGTAATTGAGCTTGTTGGCGCGGATGTACGCCAGGGCCGCGTACCACTTGTAGTCCATCAGGCGCGCTTCCTGCTCCAGCGGCGCGTCGGGCCAGCGGATGTGCAGGCCGCCGGGCGGCATCACAAAGTCCTCGGGCAGGATGATCTTCACGCGATCGGGGTCGATGTTGATGCTGCTGGACGACTCCACCACCTCCTGGATGGTCTTCATGCCCGACCACACGCCCGAAAAGCGGCTCATGGCAAAGGCGTGCAAGCCCATGTCCAAAATTTCCTGCACGCTGCTCGGGAAGAACACCGGCGTGCCGCAGGCCTTAAAGATGTGGTCGCTCTGGTGCGCAGCCGTGCTGCTCTTGCTGATGTGGTCGTCGCCCGCAATGGCAATCACGCCGCCATGTTTGGCCGTGCCCGCCATGTTGGCATGCTTGAACACGTCGGAGCAGCGGTCAACGCCCGGGCCCTTGCCGTACCAGATGCCGAACACGCCGTCGAACTTCTTGCTTTGGGGGTACAGGTCCAGCTGCTGAGTGCCCCACACGGCCGTGGCGCCCAGTTCTTCATTCACACCGGGCTGGAAGACGATGTTGTTGGCTGCCAGGTGCTTCTTGGCCGCCCACAGTGCCTGGTCATACGTGCCCAGGGGCGAGCCCCGGTAGCCGCTGATGAAGCCCGCCGTGTTGAGCCCCGCCGCCGCATCGCGCTGGCGCTGCAGCATGGGCAGGCGCACCAGGGCTTGCACACCGCTCATGAAGGCGCGGCCTTCGCCCAGGGTGTATTTGTCGTCCAGAGTGACCGTCTCTAGCGCTTTGCGGATGGACTCGGGCAGGGGGGCGTTCATGGCTATGTCTCCAGTGGCTTTTGTGGGGTCCGCGCCTTGTGGGCACGCTGGGGGAGCACCATGCAGCCCGTTTAGGGCTGCGGCACTAATCTGCGGATAAGTGTATGTCTGCGCCGCTGATATGTCTTTGCGTTCTGTGCCGTGTTTAGGCTATTCTGAGAAAGGATCTTTCTCTTTTCAGCCGCTTTGTGAACACTCTCGACAAATTCGATATCGCCATCCTCAACGAGCTGCAGGCTGACGCCCGACTGACGAATGCCGAGCTGGCCCAGCGGGTGGGCCTGTCGGCCGCGCCCTGCTGGCGCCGCGTGCGCGCGCTGGAGGAGGCCGGCTTCATCAAGGGCTACCGCGCCGAGATCGACAGGCACAAGATCGGCCTCGGGGTGCTGGCCTTTGTGCGGCTGGATGCGGACCGCAGCACCGGCAACCTCACACGCAAGATGGAGGAGGCCATCCGCCAGATCCCCGAGGTTGTGTCCTGCCACTACATCAGCGGCACCGGCACCTTTGAGCTGCAGGTGGTGGCACGCGACCTGGACAGCTTCTCGCAATTTGCGCGCGACGTGCTGCTGAACCTGCCCAATGTGAAAGACATGCACACCAGCTTCTCACTGGGCGAGGTCAAGGCCAGCGGGGCGCTGCCGCTGACGCACCTGAGCCGGCCTCGCTGAGCGGCCTGCGCGCCGGATCACCTGGCGCGCTCAGCACACGCCCATGGCAGCGGCGGTGCCGCGCCGAAACCGCCTCGCAGTCAACGCGGCCACAACGCCCACAGGCGCAGGTTCTGTTTGAGCCGGCCTGCGATGTCGCCCGCCTCGGGCCCCCAGCCGGTGAAATAGTCCGCACGCACCGCACCGAGGATGGCGCTGCCCGTGTCCTGCGCCAGCACCAGGCGGTTGAGCTGCACCTGCGGGCCGGACGAGGCCAGCCATACGGGGGTGCCGTAGGGGATGCTCTGCCGGTCCACCGCAATCGATCGGCCCGGCGTCAAGGGCACGCCCTGCGCACCACGCGGGCCAAAACCCGCGTCCAGCGGGTTCAGGGGTTCTTCGCGGAAGAACACGTAGCGGGGATTGCTCCACAGCAGCTCATTGGTGCGCTGGGGGTTGGCAGCCACCCAGGCGCGGATGCCGGGCCAGGTCGCATCGCGCGTCAGGCCCTGGTCCAGCAACCAGCGGCCCACGCTCTGGTAAGGCTGGTCATTGGTGCCTGCGTAGGCCACCCGCACCAGCGAGACCGAGCCATCGGGCTCGGTGATGCGCAGACGGCCCGAGCCCTGGATGTGCAGCACCATGGACTCGATGGGATCACGCAGCCACGCGATGGCCCGGCCCGCCAGTGCAGCCTGGGCCTCGGGCAGGGTATCGATCTGCTGGCGCGTGTACCAGGGCTTGCGCGCCCCAAGGCTGGCGGGCACCCGGTAAATCGGCACCGTGAAGCCGTTGCCGGGCTGGCGGGCCGCGTCCATCATGGGCTCGTAATACGCCGTCAGCAGGCCATCGGGATTGCCATCGGTGGCCTCGACGCGGTAGGGCTGCAGGCGCGCAATGAGCCAGGCGCGCTGCTCATCGGCCGTGGCAATGCTGAGTTGCCGCACCTCACTGCACAGCGCCGTGAAAGGCGGCTGCGGCCGCTCGCAGCTCTTGATCCACGCGTTCCAGGCTTCGTGCAGCGCATCTTCGGTGAAGCCCGGCAGTTCGGCCCAGCGCACCGGAACCCATCGGCTTTTGGGTTGCGCCATGGGCGGTGGCAGGGGGCCCGTGTCCCCCGGCAGGACCACCGCGCTGGGCGGCAGCGGCGCGGGAGTGCCCCCAGGCCGTGCGGGGACGGGGGCAGGGGGCGTGGAGCAGGCAGCCAGCGTTCCTACAATCAGCGCGGTCAATGCAACGCGCAGGAGTGTCAATTTCATGGGGCTGATTTTGCTTGAAGCGCTGCTGGCGCTGGTGGTCCTGGTGGCCATCGTGTGGTGGACCATGTTCTCGGGCCGCAAGGGGGGCGAACTCCAGGCTCCGCAGTCCTCGGACGACGACAAGCAGCCTCCCCCATCGCCTTGAGCCGCCGCTAAGCCCCCAGCGGGTACGGCTCCGTCCTACAAGCGATGGGCCAGCGGGCTGATGGTGCAAGCGCACCCTGGGCCCGACGATGGCGTGAGCCGGGTGATGACACCGCGCCGATGCGCGGAACAGGGCAAAACCCCGACAAGGCTGCGGGCGCGAAGCCCGCCCACCCGGCGTCACCGACCTTCAAGGAGCACACACATGCGCACACACATTCAACTTCTCGGCGCGGCCGCCGCCATCGTTCTCGTCACCGGATGTGCCAACATGGACGACACACAACGCCGCACGGCCACAGGCGCCGGCATCGGCGCCCTGGCGGGCGCGGTGATCGGCTCGGCCACTGGCGGCAGTGCCGGGACGGGCGCCGTGGTGGGTGCCGGGGTCGGGGCACTGGGCACCTACATCTGGTCTCAGAACATGGAGCGCCAGAAGCGTGAAATGGAACAGGCCACCCAAGGCACCGGCATCGCCGTGACGCAGACGGCGGACAACCAGCTCAAGCTCAATATCCCCAGCGATATTTCTTTTGCTGTGGGCCGTTCGGACATCCAGCCCAACTTCGCGCCGGTGCTGGACCAGTTTGCTGCCGGCCTGCGCAACAACCCCAACACCGACGTGCGCATCGTGGGGCACACGGACAGCACCGGCAGCGACGCCATCAACAACCCGCTGTCGATGGACCGCGCTGCGAGCACCCGTAGCTACCTCACGGCACGCGGCGTGGACGGCCGCCGCATCGTGATCGAAGGCATGGGCGAGCGCTACCCCGTTGCCACCAACGACACTGCAGAAGGCCGTGCGCGCAACCGGCGGGTCGAGATTTTTGTGGGCGAGCGACCACGGGGTTGATCAGCCCGGTACCAAACCTCGCCAAAGGGACGGGCTCACTGCCCCGCACGCAGCAGGTTCGCCAGTTCCACGGCGGACTTGACCTGCATCTTGTCGAATACCCGTGAGCGGTGAACCTCGACCGTGCGCACGCTGATATCGAGCTGGTCAGCGATGAGCTTGTTGGGAAGACCGGCGACCACCAGGTCCATCACGTCGCGCTCCCGCTCGGTCAGCTCGCTCAGCCGCACTTGCAGGTCGCTGCGCTCGCGCACCTGGGCCAGCCGCTCGGACGACTGGGCCAGCGCCTGTTCGATGCGGTCCACCAGCGCGTTGTCGGAGAACGGCTTCTCGCAAAAATCGAACGCCCCCCGCTTGACGGTGTCCACCGCAGTGGGCACGTCCGCATGGCCGGTGAGAAAGATCACCGGCATGGTGGCCAGGTCACCGCGCGCGGCCAGCACGTCAAACAGTGCAAGCCCGCTCATGCCAGGCATGCGCACATCCAGCAGCAGGCAACAGGGCTGGCGCTGGGGCGGCCGCTTTTGCAGCATGGCATCGAAGGCCTCGGCCGAATCAAAAGACTCGCTGGGCAGCCTGCGCGAGCGCAGCAGCCAGGCCAGCGCCTCGCGCACGCTGGCGTCATCGTCCACGATGTACACGGTGGCGTTGGTGATGGGCTCCATAAATCAGTTCAGTGGTCCATTGCAATATCTGTCACGCGCACACGATGAGACCGCCAGAGCTCGTCGCAGGCGCGTGCCATAAGCCTCAGGATGTGGCGCCATTGTTCACGGGCAGCGTGAAGGTAAATACCGTACCACGGGGCTCATTCGGCGCAAATCCGAGGAAACCGCCGTGTTGTTCGATGACGGTGCGGCACATGCTCAGCCCCAGGCCCATGCCCTCGGGGCGGGTGGTGAAGAACGGGGTGAACAGCTTTTCCGCGACTTCGGGAGGAATCCCGGTTCCCACATCGGTGACGGCAAATTCAATCCAGCCATTGTGCGGGTTGGAGGCTGCACGCCGCACCCGGATATCCAGCACACGATTGCGCACACCAGGGTCATCCATGGCCTGCATGGCATTGCGCGCCAGGTTCAGCAGCACCTGCTCCACCATGGTGCGGTCGCACAGCGCGGGCGCCAGGCCGGGCTCGATGGAGGTGTTCACGCGCACCCCCAGCTTGCGGGCCTGCAGACTCACCAGCGGCAGGATGGCATCGAGCAATTGCTGCGCATGCACGGCCTCGCGGGCCTGGTCGCGGCGGCGCACAAAGTCGTGCACGCTCTTGATCACGCGGCCCGCGCGCTCGGCCTGTCGGGCGATCTGGCGCATGGCCATGCGCACATCCTCCAGGGCATCGTGTTCGGGGGTGGACGCACCGGCGCCGGCGCCGACACTGGCGGGCGTGGCATGTTCCAGCAGGTTGATAGAGCCGTTGGCGTAACTGGAGATGGCGGCCAGCGGCTGGTTGAGTTCGTGGCTGAGCAACGAGGCCATCTCGCCGACCGTGGCCAGCCGTGCGGTGGCCTGCAGACGTTCCTGCGAGGCACGGGACAGCTCCTCGACCCGGCGCTGCTCGCTGATGTCCAGGAACGCGCTCATCCAGCCCGTGTGCTGGCCTTGGGCATTGATGAGCGGGGCCTCGATGATCAGCACGGGAAACCGGGTGCCATCCTTGCGCATGAACTCGGACTCAAACCCCTCGCGCGGTGGCATGGTGCCTGCAAAGCGGATGGCCTGGCGCTGGCGGTATTCCTCCACACGCTCGGGCGGCCAGTAGGGGGCCGACATGCTCAGACCCAGCAGCTCCTGAGGGCTGAAGCCCACCATCTCGCAAAAGGCCGGGTTGACGTAGGTGATGCGCCCCTCCAGGTCGCGCGCGCGCAGCCCGGTCACCAACGAGTCCTCCATAGCCTTGCGAAAAGCCAGCGCATCGGCCAGGTCGCGCTCCGCGCGCAGGCGGCGGCGGTTGTCGCGCACCAGCACGACCATCACCGTCACCAGCGCAATCGACATGGCCGTCACCAGGGCCGTCAGCACATTGGGGAACAGGCTGGGAGCGCTGTGCCAGCTGTCCATGCGCAGCACCAGCGTGCTGCCCGGCAAGTCCAGCAGGTGCTGCGCTGAAAACATGCGTGACCCCCGACGCGCCGCGCCCAGCACCGCCAGCCGGGTGCCGTCGGCCTCGGTGAAGGAGGCTTCCTGGCTGCGCGTGAGGTTGTGCCCCACCAGATTCGCCAAGATGTCCTGCAGCGCATAGGTCGCGACGAGATACCCCAGGGGGCGGCCGCTGGCCGACAGCGGAACACACAGCTCCATCATCTCCGAGCCCAGGCCGTCGCCATGGGGCTGGAAGTAGCTGCTGGAATACGCCGGCCCCCCCAGGCGACGCGCGTTGGCGCAGGCGATGGTGAGGTCCGACTGGCCGCTGTCACGCAGCCGCATGTCCCAGGCCACCGGGCGGTAGGGCGATTGCACATGGGTGCGCATGCGCAGGTTGGCATCGCGCAGCTCGATGCGCACCAGCTCGCGGCGGTTGCGCAGCAGGTCGGACGCCTCGACCTCCCAGGCCAGGTGGCTCGGGTTGTCACTGGGCAGCGCCTGCAGGCTTTGCAGGTTGTGCGTCAACGCGGTGCGGATGTCCGAGACTGCATCGGCCGTGTCGCGCTCCAGGCGCGTCTGCACCTGGCTGGCTTCGTAGCGCCCGGCCAGCCACACCATGGTGGCCAGCATGGACACCACGAGCAGCACCAGCGCGGTCCACAACGACCAGCGCCGCCAGGCGCCGCGCCAGCGTTGCAGCAGGGTGCGTTTGACGGGAGTGGGTTTCACAGCACGCGGTGGGTCAATGCGGGCAGCTGCGCGCGCACGGCACTCAGGCGCTGCACATCCAGCTCGCCGGCCACCACGCCAGCACCCTGATCGCGCTGCGCGAGGATGCTGCCCCAGGGGTCCACCAGCATGCTGTGGCCCCAGGTGCGCCGGCCGTTCTCGTGCGTGCCGCCCTGGGCCGGCGCCAGCACGTAGGCCAGGTTCTCCACCGCGCGGGCGCGCAGCAGCAGTTCCCAGTGCGCGCGCCCCGTGGTGTAGGTGAAGGCGCTGGGCACCAGCAGCAGGTCGGCGCCGGCGCGCGCATGCGCGCGGTACAGCTCGGGAAAGCGCAGGTCGTAG
>Ga0066256_1001990_pt1 | contig 24376 bp, 22 predicted proteins | sample ThiBio_1000_biof_FD_87107 | JGI IMG/M metagenome (GOLD analysis project Ga0066256, IMG submission 87107) | Wastewater bioreactor microbial communities from Cape Town, South Africa - Thiocy_expt_1000_biof (version 2) | ecosystem: Engineered > Bioreactor > Thiocyanate-remediating >... | reverse complement strand
CTTCGCTGATCGAAAAGCCGTTCGACTGCTTCAGGCTCTCCATGGCGGCGCGCACCTTGGAGGCGTCGCGGCCATTGGCCTCGAACAAGAGCCGCTCGAAGTTGGAGGAGATCTGGATATCCATCGACGGCGATGTGGTGGCCTTGACCTCGCGCATTTCATAGCGGCCGGTTTTCAGCATCCGAGCCAGGATGTCGTTCTCGTTGGTGGCGATCACAAGCCGCTCGATCGGCAGACCCATGCGCTTGGCAACGTAGCCGGCGAAAATATCGCCGAAATTGCCTGTGGGCACGGTGAAGGAAATCTTCCGGTCCGGTCCGCCGAGCGCGACTGCTGTCGTGAAGTAATAGACCACCTGCGCCATGATGCGCGCCCAGTTGATCGAATTGACGCCGGAAAGCTTGACCTTGTCGCGGAAGGCGACGTCATTGAACATGGCTTTGACGAGATTCTGGCAATCGTCGAAATTGCCCTTGATCGCCAGCGCGTGAACGTTTGCCGCCGTCGACGTGGTCATCTGCCGCTGCTGCACCGGCGAGACTTTTCCGTGCGGGAAGAGAATGAAGATGTCGGTGCGCTCGCGGCCGGCAAAGGCGTCGATCGCAGCGCCGCCGGTATCGCCCGAGGTGGCGCCGACGATGGTTGCCCGCTGGCCGCGCTTCTCCAGCGCATAGTCCATCAGCCGCGCAAGCAACTGCATGGCGACATCCTTGAAGGCGAGCGTCGTGCCGTGAAAGAGCTCCAAGACGAAGCTGTTCGGGCCGGTCTGGACGAGCGGTGTCACGGCGGGGTGCCGGAAGGTGGCGTAGGCATCGTCGATCATGCCGCGGAATACGTCGGCCGGGATCTCGCCGTTGGTGAAGGGCGACAGCACGGCAAAAGCGACGTCCTGATAGCTCTTTCCGCGGAAGGCGCGGATTTCTCTTTTCGTCAGGACAGGCCATTCGCGGGGAACATAGAGCCCGCCGTCGCGAGCAAGGCCAGCCAGGAGGGCGTCGCAGAAGCCAAGGGCAGGGGCTTCTCCCCGCGTTGAAATGTAATCCACGGTCTTAGAATTCCTTTGGTCGCAAAATTGCCTGAGTGATCGATTGAGAGAGTAGAGGAACGAAGCGACGGCGGCCTGTCTTTTTGCGTCGGATCAGGCGCGTGGTTTTCGCGTTTGCGCAAGGCGCGTCGGATCGGCGCCGGGCGGAGGCCTTTGGTGGTGATCTGTCGATCTCGAAAAGTGAGCCAAAACGGTGTCTACCCAATCGATTTTTCGCTGCGCCGCTGGTATAGACCATCGCCAAGTGTCATAAAAGGCCCGTTTGGCGGGCTGCAGGCCGATAATGTAAAATATATGGAGAGGGTGGAATTATAGTGTTTGGCAGGGTTTCGCGTCGTCTTTTCTCCGCTTCGCTTCTGGCATTGCTCACGGGTTGCAGCTCTCTCGGTATTGGCGGCAACAGTGAAAAGCAGCCAGGGGCTGACATCACGGTAGCACCGCAAGCCGGAGCCCCGGCTGCCGCTTCAACTCCCACCCCGACCTACGTCGCCGGCAAATGCCCGCAGGCTGTCATCCGCGACGAGGATGCGGTTTATCGTACCTACGCCAAGGGCGCCAAGGACGATGCGAGCCAGTTGGTGTATCAGGCTTCGCTGGCACAGGCGACCCGCCAGTGCACGAGTGACGGCACCAGTCTCGGCATTCATGTCGTGGCGCAGGGACGCCTGGTCGCCGGCCCGATGGGCTCCTCCGGCAAGGTGACCCTGCCGATCCATGTCGCCGTCATGGACAACGACAACGCGCTTTACAGCAAGACCATTATGTACACGGCTGAGATTCCGCCGGGTGAGACCACGGCGCAGTTCCTCTTTACCGATGATGATATTCAGGTTGCCGGCGGCTCCGGCGGTTTCACGATCGTCCAGATCGGCTTTGATCAGGGTCCGCAGAAGCCTGCGAAGAGCACGAAGCCGGTGCGCAGGAAGCATCAGTAAGCTTTCGATCGCGGCCTTTGCGTAGAGCGACGCAGGGCCGCGACGACCACCAAAGAAAAAGCCCTGCCGGTCGGCAGGGCTTTTTCTTTGGTGGTCAGTCTTCAGTCCGTCCTAGAGGACGCCATCCCATTCCGCGAGCGCCATGACGACGCCGGGAAGGTCGGCCATACGGCTGATGACGGTTTCCGCGCCGGCGTCGGTCAGCCGATCGGCGTGGGAAGGGTAGGTGTGTGATGCGCCGGTGAAGCCGATGACGCGCATGCCGGCGGCACGCGCCGCCTGAACACCATGGATCGAATCTTCGACGACGATCGTGTTGGCGGGGCTGACATTCATCTGCTTGGCGCCATGCAGGAAAATATCCGGTTTTGGTTTCACGCGGTCGGCGCCAAGATCCTTGGCGGAGTAGATATGCGGCGCGAACAGCTTGATGTAGCCGACCTTGGTCAACATCATCTCGAGGCGCGCCGAGCTGGAGTTCGAGCAGATGCACCGCGGCATCGGCAGTCGCGACAGTGCCAGCGGCACGCCTGGTATCGCCTGGACTTCATTGGCAAGCTTCAGGTCGAGCAGCTTCTCCGACTTGTCGAGCAGCGTCGCGGAGAGCGGAATGCTTGCCTCGCGCTCGACCTCGAACAGGATGTTGCGCCAGGTCATGCCGGCGAAGCGCTCACCCATTTCCTCGGTGCTGATCGGGTAGCCCGCATCGGTCAGCAGCTTGGACTCGACCTCAGCCGCGATGATTTCCGAATCGACCAGAACGCCGTCGCAGTCGAAGATGATGAGATCGAAACCGTTCATGATCTGCTGTCTTTCGTAGGGGCGGTACCGGCAGGGCCTGGAAAGGCCCGCATCTGGAACCGCGGAAGAACCGTGGGCGCACCCGCCCGTGAAGCCGCGGCTTCCCTACACGAAAGGGCGAATGCGGACAATTGCCGAATCGGGGAGGGAGCCATGCAGGACGCCGCAGAGCCGCGCCCCGCCGCTGTCCGCGCGGACGGGTTTTGCTTTTTCTCCGAACCTTTCAGCCTTTGGTAACCATCTTCGGTAACCATGAGCACCATCAAGTTCCGTTCCGAGTAAGCGTATCAGCGAGTAAAAAATGCCATCTGTTCTTTCGCTTGCAGACGTCTCCCGTTCGCCCCGCAAGAGCGGCTGGCTCGACACCATCATCAAGGGCGACTGCGTTGCCGCGCTCGAGGCGCTGCCCGACCAGTCCGTCGACGTCATCTTCGCCGATCCGCCGTACAATCTCCAACTCGGCGGCGCGCTGCACCGCCCCGACCAGAGCCTTGTCGACGCCTGCGACGACGAATGGGACCAGTTCGCCTCCTTCGAGGCCTACGACGCCTTCACCCGCGCCTGGCTGCTCGCCTGCCGCCGGGTGCTCAAGCCCTCCGGCACGATCTGGGTCATCGGCTCCTACCACAACATCTTCCGCGTCGGCGCGACCCTGCAGGATCTCAATTTCTGGATCCTCAACGACATCGTCTGGCGCAAGACCAACCCGATGCCGAACTTCAAGGGCCGCCGCTTCCAGAACGCGCACGAGACGATGATCTGGGCGACCCGCGACCCGAAGGCCAAGGGCTATACCTTCAACTACGACGCCATGAAGGCCGCCAACGACGACGTGCAGATGCGCTCGGACTGGCTCTTCCCGATCTGCAACGGCGGCGAGCGGCTGAAGGACGCCGACGGCAAGAAGGTGCATCCGACGCAGAAGCCCGAAGCGCTTCTCGCCCGCATCCTGATGGCCTCCTCCAGGCCCGGCGACGTGGTGCTCGATCCCTTCTTCGGCTCCGGCACGACCGGCGCCGTCGCCAAGCGCCTCGGCCGCCACTTCGTCGGCATCGAGCGCGAGCAGGGCTATATCGACGCCGCCCGCGCGCGCATCGATGCGGTCGAGCCGCTCGGCTCCGGCACCCTTTCCGTGATGAGCGGCAAGAAGGCCGAACCGCGCGTCGCCTTCAACACGCTGATCGAGAGCGGCCTCATCGCCCCCGGCACGGTGCTCACCGATGCCCGCCGCCGCCACAGCGCCATCGTGCGCGCCGACGGCACGCTCGCCTCGGGCAGCGACGCGGGCTCCATCCACCGCGTCGGCGCGAAGGTGCAGGGCCTCGATGCCTGCAACGGCTGGACCTTCTGGCACTATGCCGACGGCGCCGAGCTGAAGCCGATCGACGCGCTGCGCGCCGTCGTGCGCTCCGGCATGGCCGGCCTCGAATAATCCGGCGACGTCCGACCCTTCCTCCAGCCGCGGCCTCCGGTGTTCCCTGCACCGGGGGCTGTGGCTTTTGACATGGGCGTTCAGGCTGGAAGAGGGGCGGCCAAAAAGTGCGGCACACTCCTCGTGCCCCGCATATTTCCGGTGCCGCGTTCAATCCGTGTTAACCATCGCCCGCTTAGTGTGATCGGGCAAACACATCAGGCCAAGCAACGGAAATCGTTGCGAAAGCCAGGGCCGCTCAACCGGCCGGGCAGGCAGGATCTCGCTTTCCGGTTTTTGTACCTTCAGTCCCGGAAATGCGAAAACGCCCGGAGCCGCAAGGCTCCGGGCGTTTCGGTTTTCGGGCTCATATGAAGTGCGATCAGAGCGCGATGCCGTGCGCGGCAAGGTCGCTCTTCAGCTTTTCCGGATCGGTGAACAGCACGGCGTTCCAGCCGGCAAGGCGCGCGCCGTCGACATTGGCCGGGGCGTCGTCGATGAAGAGCGTGTGCGCGGGCGAAAGGCCGAAGTCGCGGCTGTGCTTCTCGTAGATCGCAAGGCCCGGCTTGATGAGGCCGACCTCGCCCGAGACGGTGACGCCGCGCGGCATGTCGAGGAAGGGGAAGAGCTTGCGCGCCTCCTTGAACGTATCGGCGGCGAAATTGGTGAGCATGGTCACGTCGCGACCTTCGGCAATCAGCGTCTCCATGATCGCGACGCTCTCGACATAGGCATGCGAGACCATCTCGTGCCAGTGCTTGCGGAACGCCCGGATATGCTCTGCCCGGTCGGGATGCGCGTCGATCAGCAGAGCCTCGGCATCGCCCCAGGCGCGGCCGCGGTCCTGTTCGAGGTTCCAGTCATGGGTGCAGACATTGCTGAAGAACCAGTTGCGTTCGGCATCGTCGGGAATGAGGCGGGCATAGGGAATGTGCGGGTCGTAGTGGATCAGCACCCGGCCGATGTCGAAGACGATGTGTCGGATCTCGATGCTGCTCATGCTTTCCTCGCCTTTTGAAATGCGTCGGGTATGGCCTGTTTTATGGCCTTCTTCATGACGGTGGGCAGGGCCTCGCCGTCGAGCGTCTCCTTCGCCTGCCACCACCCGGCGCCCGCGCCCGCATCCCGCAAAACCATGGAACGGTAGACGCTGAGGCGCAACTCGAAATGCGTGAAGACATGGACGACGGTGCCGCAGGCCTGCCACGCGGCGGGAAAGGGCGCGGCGGAAACGCCCGTCTCGCCGTCGATCCGCGCCGTCCACGGGCTGCCCGGCACTTCCGTCATGCCGCCGAGAAGGCCGCTCTCCGCCCGCTTGCGCAGGAAGACGGCGCCGGTCTCGTCCTCGGCGATGAAGGCCGCGCCGAGCCGCACGGGCTTTTCCTTCTTCGCCGCCTTGCGCGGATAGAGTTCGGGATCCTCGCGCCCCAGCACCCGGCAGTCCGCATTGAGCGGACAGAGCGCGCAGGCCGGGCGGCGCGGCGTGCAGATCGTCGCGCCGAGATCCATCATCGCCTGGGCGAAGTCGCCCGGCCGGTCGTCCGGCGTCATCGCGGCCACCAGCGCGCGCATCTGCGGCTTTGCCGCCGGAAGCGGCGTCTCGATGGCGTGGAGGCGCGAGACGACGCGCTCGACATTGCCGTCGAGCACCGCGCTCCTGCGGTTGAAGGCGATGGCGGCGATGGCGGCGGCCGTATAGTCGCCGATACCGGGCAGGGCCTTCAGGCCTTCCTCCGTATCGGGAAAGATGCCGCCATGCTCGAAGGCCACGGCCTCGGCGCATTTCTTGAGGTTGCGGGGGCGGGTGTAGTCGCGGAGCCCGGCCAAGGACTTCATCGCGTTTGGGTTGGGGGCGTTGGGGAGGCCCGTCAGGGTCGGCCGGCGCGGGGTGAAGAGCGCGAAATAGGTTTGGCCCGCCTGCACGGTCGTCTGCTGCAGCATGACCTGGGAAAGCCAGATGCGGTAGGGATCGGGCGTGATCCCCCGCGCCGCCATCGGCGGGCTCCCCCGCCACGGCAGGTCGCGGTGGTGCCGGTCGTACCAGGCGAGAATGAGGTCGGCAGGCGCCGCGGTCCGGTGGGTTTGGGTCATGAGGGCCTGAACGGGATCGGGGCGCTTCTTTTCGTGACGCAGCCGCGCGCAAAACCGCTGCACACTTTTGCTGGATTTGCTCTATAACTGGCGGAGTGGTCCGCGATGTTCAAGGTGCCTTGCGGACAAAAAGGAATATTTTCCCGTAAGGGGTAAAACGTGAACGCGAAAATGCCCGCACGCCAGTTAAGACGCGGTGTCGTCCAGATCAGCGAGGTCGCCAACGGCCTCATCGATCCGGTGCTGGCCAAGCGCGCCGGCATCAACACGATGCTGCTCGGCTCGTGGGAGGAGATCGCCGGCGCCGAATTCGCCGAATGCACGCGGCCCGAGCGCATCGCCTGGCCGCGCCGCGCCTCCGAGATGGCGGGCGAGGGCGGCGGCCACCAGCCCGGCGTGCTGACGATTGCCTGCGAGGGCGCGCGCGCGCTCTTCCTCAGCCACCAGCAGGGCGAGATCATCCAGCGCATCAACGGCTTCTTCGGTTTTCCCGCCGTCAACCAGGTCAGGATCGTGCAGAAGCCGGTGACCGTCCATATGCCCCATCGCGCACGCCCGCGTCCGCTGACGGGCGCGGCGGCGCGCCATCTCGACGAGCTCGTCGACGGCATCGAGGGCGAAGCGCTGAAGGCCGCGCTCAAACGCCTCGGCACGGCCGTGCTCGGGCGGCGGCGCTGATCATCGAACGGTCACATTTCTTTGAAGTTACTGGCCTCCACACCGCTTGTTCCCGCCCCAAAGCAGGTATAACGGGGGTGGCTGAAGCAATTCGAGGAAAAGTGTCCAGCGGTTTTTCTCCCGACATTGCGGCAACGACCAGAATTCTACATCCCTTCCGACAGGAGAGACCATGTCCCTTTCCGAAATGAGCCTGATGAAGCGCCTCCTGACCGGCGTCGCCGTGGCGGCGCTCGCCGTGACGCTCGCCGCCTGCTCCGACGAGAAGAAGGAGGAGACCGCCAAGGCTCCCGAAACCACGACCAGCGAAACCGCAAGCGCAACGCCCGCTCCGGCCACGACGAGCGAAACCACCGCCGCGACGACCGAAACGGCGCAGGCCCCGGCCGCCGAAACCAGGTCCGTCGAGCTTCCCTCCTCCGAGGGCAGCGTCGACATGGCCGAAGTGCTGAAGGCCGGCGCCCTGCCGGACATGGCGCTCGGCGAGGCGAACGCCCCGGTCACCATCGTTGAATACATGTCGACGACCTGCCCGCATTGCGCCGCCTTCCACAACAACACCTTCGACGCCATCAAGACGAAATACGTCGACAGCGGCAAGGTGCGCTTCATCGTGCGCGAGTTCCCGTTCGATCCGCGCGCGGCGGCCGCCTTCATGCTGGCGCGCTGCAACCCGCAGGACACGACGAAGCTCAACGATGCCGCGCAGTATTTCCCGATGATCTCCATGCTCATGAAGCAGCAGGAGACCTGGGCCGCCGCGCAGGACGGCCGCGAAGCGCTGCTGCAGATGTCCAAGCTTGCCGGTTTTACACAGGAGAGCTTCCAGGCCTGCTTGACGAACCAGAAGCTTCTGGATGATGTGAACGCGGTACGCGAACGCGGTGCCAAGGAATTCGGTGTTGCAGCGACCCCGACCTTCCTGATCAACGGCAAGCGCTATTCGGGGGACATGTCGGTTGACACCATGTCGGCCCTCATCGACAGCATGCTCTGATCCTTCGACCGGATTTTCGGCGGGCGACGGCGGAAGCCGTGCGCCCGCTTTTCATTTGTCGGTGGCGTCCGTCCTCATGGGTGCCGCATGAAATTCACCAAGCTCCGCCTCCTCGGCTTCAAGTCCTTCGTCGAGCCCACCGAGTTCGTCATCGAGCGGGGCCTGACCGGCGTCGTCGGGCCGAACGGCTGCGGCAAGTCGAATCTCGTCGAGGCGCTGCGCTGGGTGATGGGGGAGAATTCCTACAAGAACATGCGCGCGTCCGGCATGGACGACGTCATCTTCTCCGGCTCCGGCAACCGCCCGGCGCGCAACACCGCCGAAGTCGGCCTCTATCTCGACAATTCCGACCGCACCGCGCCCGCCGCCTTCAACGGCGAGGACGAGATCCAGGTGACGCGCCGCATCGAGCGCGAGAACGGCTCGATCTACCGCATCAACGGCAAGGAGGCGCGCGCCAAGGACGTGCAGCTCCTCTTCGCCGACGCCTCGACCGGCGCCCGCTCGCCCTCCATGGTGGGGCAGGGCCGCATCGGCGAACTCATCCAGGCAAAGCCCCAGGCCCGCCGCCAGCTTCTCGAAGAGGCCGCCGGCATTTCCGGGCTCCATTCCCGCCGCCACGAGGCGGAGCTGCGCCTGCGCGCCGCCGAGACCAATCTCGAACGGCTCGAAGACGTCACCTCGCAGCTCGACAGCCAGATCGAGAGCCTGAAGCGCCAGTCGCGCCAGGCGAACCGCTTCAAGGCGCTCTCGGCCGACATCCGTCGCCACGAGGCGATGCTGCTGCATATCCGCTGGGCGCAGGCCAAGGAGGCCGAGGGCGAGGCGGAAAGCCAGCTCAACCAGGCGACCTCGCTCGTCGCCGAGCGCGCCAATGCGCAGATGCAGGCGGCCAAGGACCAGGCCGTTGCCAGCCTGAAACTGCCGGAACTGCGCGAGAACGAGGCCAAGCTCGCCGCCGTGCTCCAGCGCCTGCAGATCGCCCGCGCACAGCTCGAAGAGGATTCCGCCCGGCTGCTGCGCCGCCGCGACGAACTCACCCGCCGCCTCGCCCAGCTCGCCGAGGATATTTCCCGCGAGGAACGCATGGTGGCCGACAATGCCGCCGTGCTGGGCCGGCTGACGGCGGAGGAGGAGGAGATCGGCGAGATCCTCGCCGAGGCCGACGAGCGCGCCGAGGCCGCCCGCGAGACGATGGACGAGGCCGCCGCGAAACTCTCCGAAAGCGAAGCCGCCCTTGCCGCCGTCACCGCCGAGCGTGCGGAGGCGCAGGCCGTGCGCAACCAGCTCGAAAAGGCGATCCGCGATCTTTCCGAGCGCCACCTCCGCCTCGGCCAGCAGCTCGATGCGCAGGCGCGCGAGCTTGAGGAGATGGATGCGCGCATCGCCGCGCTTCCCGACCCGGAGGAGCGCCGCGCGGCCGTGCAGTCCGCCGAGGAGGCGCTGGAGGCGGCCGGCGACATGCTCGTCGCCGTCGAGGAAGCCCTGGAAGAAGCCCGCTTCAACGAATCGGCCCTGCGCGGCCCGGTCGATGCCGCCCGCGCGCGCCTTGCCGGCATCGAGACGGAAGCCCGCACCATCCGCCGCATGCTGGAGGCCGGTGCTGCCGGCGGTTCCTTCGCCCCCGTCGTGGAGGAGGTCGATGTCGACCGCGGCTATGAAACCGCGCTCGGCGCCGCGCTCGGCGACGATCTCGATTCGCCTGCGGATGTCGACGCCCCCGTGCACTGGCGGCAATCCGGCGACGCCTCGGGCGACGCCGCCCTGCCGGACGGCGTGCCCGCGCTGATTACCCATGTCCGTGCGCCAAAAGTCCTGCACCGCCGCCTCGCCCAGATCGGCATCGCGCCAAGCGTGGAGCAGGCGCTGTCGCTCCTGCCGAAGCTGAGGCCCGGCCAGCGGCTCGTCACCCGCGAGGGCGCGGTCTTCCGCTGGGACGGCCACGTCACCGGCGCCGATGCGCCGAGCGCCGCCGCCCTTCGCCTCGAACAGAAGAACCGCCTTTCCGAACTCGAAACCGAGGCGGAAGACGCCCGCGCGGCGCTCGCCGAAGCGGAAGCCGATCTTGCCCGCGCCACTGAAGCGATCCGCGCCGAGACGCAGCGCCAGCAGGCGGCGCGCGAGGCCCAGCGGAACGCCACCCGCACGCTGGCCGAAGCGCGCGAGGCGCTGGAAGCGGCCGAGCGCGCCTCCGGCGACCTCATCCGTCGCCGCGCCGTGCTCTCGGAAACGCGCGCGCAGATCGAAACCCAGGTCGAGGAAGCGGCGCAATCGCTGGAGGATGCCCGCGCCGCGCTGGAAGACGCCCCCGACCTCGCCGATCTCGACCTGCGCCTGCGCACCCATACGATGGACGTCGCCACCGACCGCGCGACGCTCGCCGAGGCCCGCGCCGCCCATGACGGCCTTGCCCGCGAGATGGCCGACCGCCGCCGCCGCCTCATGGCCATCTCGGCCGAGCGCGAGACGTGGCGGAGCCGCGCCGCCAATGCGCAAGGCCACATCGCCACCCTGCGCGAGCGCGAAGGCGAGGCGCGCGAGGAGATGGAAGAGCTTGCCGAGGCCCCCGACGAGATCGAGGAAAAGCGCCGTGAGCTCCTGACCGGCCTCACCAATGCCGAGGCCGCCCGCCGCGAAGCCGCCGATGCCCTCCAGGAAGCCGAGAACCGCCAGCGCGAGGCCGACCGCCTCGCCGCGACCGCCCTCTCGCAGCTCGCCGAGGGCCGCGAGACGCGCGGCCGCGCGGAGGAACGCCTCGTCTCCGCCCGCGAGCGCCGCGTCGAGGGCGAGGCGCGCATCCGCGAGGCGCTGTCCTGCGCGCCGCACGAGGCGCTGCGCCTCACCGGCCACCCCGCCGACGCCCCGCTGCCCGACCCGCGCGAGCGCGAACGGGAGCTCGATCGGCTGAAGATGGAGCGCGAGCGGCTCGGCGCCGTGAACCTGCGCGCCGAGGAGGAGCAGAAGGAGCTCACCGAGAAGCTCGACGCCCTCGTCGCCGAGCGGGAAGACATCATCGAGGCGATCCGCAAGCTGCGCTCGGCCATCCAGAGCCTCAACCGCGAAGGCCGCGAGCGCCTGCTTGCCGCCTTCGATGTCGTCAACGTGCAGTTCCAGCGCCTTTTCACCCACCTCTTCGGCGGCGGCACGGCGGAGCTGCAGCTCATCGAGAGCGACGACCCGCTCGATGCCGGCCTCGAAATCCTCGCACGCCCGCCCGGCAAGAAGCCGCAGACCATGACGCTGCTGTCCGGCGGCGAGCAGGCGCTGACGGCCATGGCCCTGATCTTCGCCGCCTTCCTCACCAATCCCGCGCCGATCTGCGTGCTGGACGAGGCGGACGCGCCGCTCGACGACCACAATGTCGAACGCTACTGCAACCTGATGGACGAGATGGCGGCCTCCACCGAGACCCGTTTCGTCATCATCACCCACAACCCCATCACCATGGCCCGCATGAACCGCCTCTTCGGCGTCACCATGGCCGAGCAGGGCGTCTCGCAGCTCGTGTCGGTGGACCTGCAGACGGCGGAGCAGTTGCGCGAAGCCTCCTGAGCCCATGGAACAAAAGCCCGTCCAATGCATTAGTCAGCGCCTGCGCGATCCCGCAGGCGACAATGCAATCGGGGACCAAACGTGAACAGAAACGCACTTTACATGATCATCGGCGCCCTCATCGTCGTGGTGGCCGGCTTTTCCTATTATGCCTGGCAGCAGGAGAAGAAGCCTGACGGCGTGGAGATCCAGTTGAACGAGCAGGGCCTTTCCATCCAGGAAAACTGAGCCGGCCGCTGAAGCCGTGTTCCGCCGGGACGCGGCTTTCATCGTCCTCGCGTTATGTTGCATTGCCGTCGCAAAATTGATGCAATGCAGCAAAATTCCCTTCGCGCCGCGTTTTCAAAGGGATGCAGTTCCTGTAGATTGTGCGCACGCATTTGGGAGGCGTCGATGGAGAAGTGGGTCTATACCTTTGGGGGAGGCCGTGCCGAAGGCAGCGCGGGCGATCGCAACCTGCTCGGCGGCAAGGGCGCGAACCTTGCCGAGATGTGCAATCTCGGCCTGCCGGTGCCGCCGGGGCTCACCATCGTCACCTCCGCCTGCAACCATTACTACGAGAAGGGCCGCACGCTGCCAGAAGGTCTGAAGGCCCAGGTCCGCGACGGGATCCGCCTTAGGGAGGCGACCCCCGGCCGCGCCTTCGGCGACACGACGAAGCCGCTGCTGCTCTCCGTGCGCTCCGGTGCCCGCGCCTCCATGCCCGGCATGATGGACACCGTGCTCAACCTCGGCCTCAACGACCGGACGGTCGAGGCGCTCGGCCACGACGCGGGCGACGCGCGCTTTGCCTGGGACAGCTACCGCCGCTTCATCCAGATGTACGGCGATGTCGTCATGGGCCTCGACCACGAGGTCTTCGAGGAAATCCTGGAAGACGAGAAGGGCCGGCTCGGCCACGAGCAGGACACCGAGCTCTCCGCCGTCGAGTGGCAGCATGTCATCGCCCGCTACAAGCAGGTGATCGAGGAGGAACTGGGCGAGGAATTCCCGCAGGACCCCGAAGTCCAGCTCTGGGGCGCCATCGGCGCCGTCTTCGCAAGCTGGATGAACGCCCGCGCCGTCACCTACCGCACGCTGCACAACATCCCCGCCGTCTGGGGCACCGCCGTCAACGTCCAGGCCATGGTCTTCGGCAATCTCGGCAATTCCTCGGCCACGGGCGTCGCCTTCACGCGCAACCCCTCGACCGGCGAGAACAAGCTCTACGGCGAGTTCCTCGTCAATGCGCAGGGCGAGGATGTCGTCGCCGGCATCCGCACGCCGCAGAACATCACCGAGGAGGCACGCCTTGCCTCCGGCTCCGACCGGCCGTCGCTGGAAAAGCTGATGCCGGAGGCCTTCGCCGAATTCCGCGGCATCTGCGAGCGGCTGGAACACCACTACCGCGACATGCAGGATCTCGAATTCACCATCGAGCGCGGCAAGCTCTGGATGCTCCAGACCCGCTCGGGCAAGCGCACCGCCAAGGCGGCGCTGAAGATCGCCGTCGACATGGCGACGGAGGGCATGATCAGCGAGGGCGAGGCCGTGTCGCGCATCGATCCCGCCTCGCTCGACCAGCTCCTGCATCCGACCATCGATCCGCGCGCGCGCCGCGACGTCATCGGCTCGGGCCTGCCCGCTTCGCCCGGCGCGGCGACCGGCGAGATCGTCTCCACCTCGGAAGAGGCGGTCAAGGCGGAGGAGGAGGGCCGCAAGGTTATCCTCGTGCGCATCGAGACGAGCCCGGAGGACATCCACGGCATGCACGCCGCCGAAGGCATCCTCACCACGCGCGGCGGCATGACCAGCCACGCGGCGGTGGTGGCGCGCGGCATGGGCACGCCTTGCGTCTCCGGCGCCGGCACGCTGCGCGTCGACCTGCGCAACGAACTGCTGGTTGCGCAAGGGCTGACGCTCAGGAAGGGCGACGTCATCACCATCGACGGCTCCTCCGGCCAGGTCCTGAAGGGCGAGATCCCCATGCTCCAGCCGGAGCTTTCCGGCGATTTCGGCCGCATCATGGAATGGGCGGACCGCACGCGCCGCATGAAAGTGCGCACCAATGCCGAGACGCCTGCGGATGCCCGCGCGGCGCGCTCCTTCGGCGCCGAGGGCATCGGCCTTTGCCGCACCGAGCACATGTTCTTCGAGGGCGCGCGCATCAACGTGATGCGCGAGATGATCCTCGCCGAGGACGAGGCCGGCCGAAGGGCCGCGCTTGCCAAGCTGCTGCCCATGCAGCGCTCGGACTTCGCCGAGCTCTTCGAGATCATGCACGGCCTGCCGGTGACGATCCGCCTGCTCGACCCGCCGTTGCACGAATTCCTGCCGAAGAGCGACGAGGAGATCGCCGAGGTCGCCGCCGCCCTTGCCATCGACGAGGCGGTGCTGCGCCGCCGCGTCGACACGCTGCACGAGTTCAACCCCATGCTCGGCCATCGCGGCTGCCGCCTCGCCATCTCCTATCCCGAGATCGCCGAGATGCAGGCCCGCGCCATCTTCGAGGCCGCGACGGAAGCGGCCAAGGCGACGGGCGCCGCCGTCGTGCCGGAGATCATGGTGCCGCTGGTCGGCCTCAAGGCGGAGCTGGACTATGTGAAGGCCCGCATCGAGGCGGTGGCCAGGGCGGTGATTGCCGAGAGCGGCATGCCGATCGACTATCTCGTCGGCACGATGATCGAGCTGCCGCGCGCCGCGCTGCGCGCCCATGTCATCGCCGAATCGGCCGAGTTCTTCTCCTTCGGCACCAACGACCTCACGCAGACGACCTTCGGCATTTCGCGCGACGACGCCTCGGCGTTCCTGTCGACCTATATCCAGAAGGGCATCGTCGAGCAGGACCCGTTCGTGCAGCTCGATTTCGATGGCGTTGGCGAACTCATCCGCATCGCCGCCGAGCGCGGCCGGCAGACCCGCAGCGACCTCAAGCTCGGCATCTGCGGCGAGCATGGCGGCGATCCGGCCTCGATCCGCTTCTGCGAAGATGCGGGGCTGGACTACGTGTCGTGCTCGCCCTTCCGCGTGCCGATCGCGCGGCTCGCCGCCGCGCAGGCCGCCTTCAGCGGCGGCAAGGCCTGATGCCCGGGCCGGTCAGTGCCGGCGCTCGCGCACGATGATGACCGGCGGCGGCATGTAGAGCGCGTCGCGGCTTGCCCGGCGCAGCGATGCCCGGCGGTCGAGATCAATGCGCTGCAGGCACTCGGCGAAGGCGTCGGTGCGCGGGCGGAAGCCGTAGCCGACGCAGCGGTTCTCGTCCGCCATGCGGGCTTCCTCCGCCGTCTGGCAGCCCGCGACGACAAGGGCGGTGACGGCAAGGGCGGCTAGTCTTTGGAACATCGTGGACATGTCGGCTCCGGACGGTCTGTTGCGTGCCATGGAGATAGGCCGCGACGGGTGCGCCGGCAAGACGTCGAGCGACTTCACCGGGGGCGATTTTTACGACCGTACCGGCACGGAAACATCGGAAGCGGGGATCGTTTCCGCTTTCCTTCGAATCGCGAAAACGCTCCTGCCTTTACCGGAATCGCCCTAGATGCGCTGCAGCACGTCGACGAAGGCCTCCGCGAAGCGTTTCAGGCCCTCGGTCTGCTCGTCGGGATTTTCCACCCGCACGGCCGCGCCTTCCGCATCGAGCAGGGCGAACACCACGGAGAGCGCGCCGTCCTCGCTGTTCGGCACGCGCAGCGCCGCGATGCGCAGGCAGTCTTCCGCAAGGCCGGAGGCGGGCAGGTCGAAGAGGAAATCGCCGCCGACCTGGTCCGCCGCATTGCGCACGGCATCGGCGAAGCTCTCCGCGTCGCCGGAAAATCCGTCGAGCGAAAGTTCGAGTTCCAGAAGCTCCAGGGGGAGGGCGGGTTCGCCAGCATTGCTGGCAACAGGTGTGTCGGCGGCTGTCTGCGTCGGCAACATCGTCTTGCTCCTAGATCAATTCCGGCATGCCTGCGAAGCGGCCTCGTCCGCAGGCGCGTGAATCGGATACCCCCGTTTATGAAAACTCGTTAACGAGCGTGGCAAATTTGCGGCACGCAAGGATTTTCGTTCTCGTCCCGGCGAAAACCCCTGCCATGGTGACGCACCGGGCCGGTGGAAAATCCCGCCCCTTTGCGCTAGGGAGAAAGGGCGGCAGCGGCGCCGCGAGCATCCGGTGAGGCCATGGCGATCACGATCCAGTACGAACGGCCCGTTTCCCATGCGGCGCACTGGGCCCGGCGGCTCTCGCTTTTTTCCTGCCTGCTGTTCGTCGCCGTCGTGCTGTCGCATCGCTTCGGCCCGCTGACCACGCCGCATTTCCTCGCGCTGGCCGGTTTCGCCTCGATGACGGCGGCGCTGGCGGTGGTGCTCGCGGCGATCGGCCTTGCACGCCTGTGGCAGGTCGGCGCGCGGGGCGGCAAGGCTTCGCTCGCGGCGCTGCTTTTCGCGCTGCTGCCGCTCGGCGTCGCCGGGGCGGCGCTCTATTCCTATTTCCATAAGCCGGCGCTCTACGACGTGACGACGGACACCGTTTCCGTCCCGCCCTGGCTTGCCGTGCCCTCGGCCGAGCAGGACTGGCTGCCGCGCGCGGCCATGGTGACGCCGCGCGACCGCGAGGTACAGCTCGAAGCCTATCCCGGCCTTTCCGGCCGGCGCTACGAGGGCGCGCTCGACCGCGTCCACCAGGGCGCGCGCAAGGTCGCCGCCGCCTACGGCATCGCGATCACCGCCGAGGACGGCCTCGACAACATCCTCGCCGATCTCGAGGACCTCGTCGTGGACCCGAACAAGGTGGCGCGCAGCGCCGAGGCGCTCGGCGAGGTGCCGATCCCCGAGGCCCGCCCGCTCGAAACGCCGCTGGCGCCCCATGTCGCCGGCAGCGGCGACGTGCTCCTGCAGGGCGAGTGGCGCTCGCCGGTCTTCGGCTTCCGCTTCGATGTGGTGATCCGCCTGCGCGAGGAGGCGGAGACGACGCTGGTCGACATGCGCGCTGCCTCGCGTTACGGGCCGCACGATCTCGGCATCGGTGCCGAACTCGTGGAAGGCTATCTCAAGGCGCTCGACGCCGAACTGCTCGGCATCGCAGGCGACTGATCAGAGCCCCGGCGCGGGGAAGTAGAGCCCATGGAGCGACGGCGGCCCCTCGGTGACGACCTCGCCGCGCGCCACGAGGTCCTCCAGATGCGCCAGCACGGAGAGCGCCGCCGCGCCATGCAGGCGCGGATCGGTCTCGCGGTAGATCACCTTCACCATATCAGCGATCAGCCGGTCGCCGGCGCGGATGCGCTGGAGGACCGCCCGCTCGCGCATGCGCCGGTGCGTGCGCAGCCCGCGCAGGAACGAGGCGGGTTCCTTCACCGGCCCGCCGTGGCCCGGAAAGTAGATGCGGTCGTCCCGTTCCAGCAGCCGCTCCAGCGAGGCCATGTAGTCCGCCATCGCCCCGTCGGGCGGAGCGACGATGGTGGTGGCCCAGGCCATCACATGGTCGGCGGAAAAGACGATCCCGTCAGGCCCGTCGAGCGCGAAGGCGGCGTGGTTGGCGGTGTGGCCGGGGGTCAGGAGTGTCGTCAGCGCCCACCCGTCGCCCTCGACCGTCTCGCCGTCGCCGAGGGCGATGTCGGGCACGAAATCCGTGTCCGCGCTTTCGGCGAAGGGGTTTCTCTCCCCGGCATGGAGCGGCCGCGCGGCACGGTGCGGCCCTTCCGCGACGATCAGCGCGCCCGTCTGCGCCTTGAGGCGGCGGGCGAGCGGGGAATGGTCGCGATGCGTGTGGCTGACGGCGACATGCGTCACCTCGCGTCCGGCAAGCGCCTGCATCAGCGCCCGGAAATGCGCCTCGTCCTCCGGCCCCGGATCGATCACCGCCACCGAACGGTCGCCGACGATGTAGCTGTTCGTGCCGTGGAAGGTGAAGGGGCTCGGGTTGTTGACGGTGATGCGCTGCACGCGCGGAGCCACCGGCACGGCCTCGCCATAGGCCGGCTGGAAGGCGAGGTCGAAGCGCGGGGCGACCTGTCTGGCGGCGCTCACGGCAGCGTCACTTGTATTCGATTTCGATGAAGCTCATCGGCTTGTCGCCGCCATTGACGACATTGTGCGCGATACCCGCCTCGCGCCGGTAGACCGCGCCGGCCTTGGTGTGGACGCGCCGCTCTCCCGTCTCCTCCTCCAGGAGGAAGTCGCAGTCCGTCATCGGCACGACGACATAGCCGAGCCCGTGCACATGATGGCCGGTATCGGCGCCGGGCTCGAAATCCCAGCGGGTCACGCGCACCACCTGGTCGTCGAGGAGGATCGTGGGCACGGCCGGCGGGCGGGCGCGGAACTGGGACATGGCGGCTCCTCGTCAGGAAAGCAGGATCTGGCCGGACCCTATCGCCGCGCCGCCCGCCTGCCAAGCGCGAAGACGGGCCTGCCGCGAAATCGCGCGGGACAGCGGACAATAATCGCGGCAAAGCGGAACATAGGCATTGTCCGCGCCCTCCCGCTTTGCTATCAGGCTCCCGCCGTGTTGGGGCGTCGCCAAGCGGTAAGGCACCGGTTTTTGGTACCGGCATTCCCAGGTTCGAATCCTGGCGCCCCAGCCACGGCTTTCAGGCCGCGCTTGCGAAAGTCGGGTATCGACGGCTCGCCGCCTCTTCTTCTTGTGGAACGTTCGGTGCTATCACCGTCTTTCAACGAAAGACGGGAGATCGAGCATGAGCGCGAACAAGGTAGCCGTAATCACCGCGGGCGGCAGCGGCATGGGGGCGGCGTCCGCGCGGCGGCTTGCGGCTGACGGCTTCAAGGTCGCGATCCTGTCCTCCTCGGGCAAGGGCGAGGTGCTGGCGAAGGAACTGGGCGGCGTCGGCGTGACCGGGTCCAACCAGTCGAACGAGGACCTGAAGGGGCTCGTCGATCTCGCCGTCTCGACCTTCGGGCGCATCGACGTGCTGGTCAACAGCGCCGGCCACGGGCCGCGCGCCGAGATCACCGCCATCAGCGACGAGGACTGGCACAAGGGCATGGACACCTACCTGATGAACGTCATCCGCCCCGTGCGGCTGGTGACGCCCGTCATGCGTGAGCAGAAGGCCGGCTCGATCGTCAACATCTCCACCGCCTGGGCCTTCGAGCCGTCCTCGATGTTCCCCACCTCGGCGGTCTTCCGCGCCGGGCTTGCCGCCTACACCAAGATCTTCGCCGATACCTACGCGGCCGAGAACGTCCGCATCAACAATGGCCTGCCGGGCTGGATCGACAGCCTGCCGGGCACCGAGGAACGGCGCGAGAGCGTGCCGATGAAGCGCTACGGCACCATGGAGGAGATCGCCGCGACCGTCGCCTTCCTCGCCTCCGAGGGCGCCGGCTACATCACCGGCCAGAACATCCGCGTCGACGGCGGCCTGACGCGCTCCGTCTGACGTCAGGCGAGGGTGCCGAGGGGAATGATCTCCTTCGCACCCTCCTGCCACGCATGGCCCTCCCAGTCGCCGAGCCAGCGCTCGACGCGAAGGCCGGCTTCGGCGATCAGCGCCTCCAGTTCGGCCTTTTCCGGAAAGGCGATGCGCGAGGCGGCGGAGAGGCGCTCGCCGGTGGCGCGGATTTCGTAATGCGTGCCGTAGGTGACGATGCCGGTTCCGGCGTCGAGGGCAACGTCGTTCCACGCGGAGACCGTGCCGAAGCGCGGATGGTCGAGAAGCCGCATCGATTCCTCCGGCCCCCATTCCTCCCATTCCCGGCAGGCGGGGTTGCGGCTGTGGAAGATGAGGCGGCCGCCGGGCGAAAGATGCGCCGGGAGGGGGGCGGGCGCCGCACGGCGATCCTCCTGCGTGGGGAAGCCCTGGAAGGCATGGCCGGTCAGGACCCCGGGGTCGAAGCGGCGGCCGAGCCGCAGCGTGCGCGCATCGCCTTCGACGAACTCTACGCCGCCCGCCCCGGCCTTCGCCCGGGCGATACCCAGCATGGCCGGCGCCGGATCGACCGCGACGACCGTCCGTCCGCCGGAAAACGCGATGGCGAGCTCCCCCGTGCCGCAGCCGAGGTCGAGCATGCTGGCCGCCCCCTCCGCCAGCGCCCGGCAGAAGGTGAAATCCGGCGAACGCTCCCAGCCGTTTTCCAGGTCGTAGAAATCGGCAAGCGCCGGGTCGTGGTAAAGGCGGTCCGCGTCCATCTTCTCTTCCTCCCAACAAAAAGGCCGCGCGTTTCCGCGCGGCCCCGAACGATCGGCCTCAGCCGGTGATCATTTCCCGTTGCCGGCGGCGTCGAGGACCTTTTCGCAGTGCGTCGGGCCGCCCTTCGGATCGACGCGGTCGCCGACGGCGCGGATATTGGTGATCCTGTAGGCGTCGTTGACGGTGAGTTCCACCGAGCAGGACCTGCCCTTGGCAAAGCCGCCGCGCCACTTGTAGAGCGTCGTGCCGCCCGCGCCGGCCGTGTCGGAAAGCGGCGGGCCATAGGCCGCGAAGAAGCTGCCGGCGGTCTTGCCGTTCCAGCGCGCCTGCAGCGGATTGGTGGGAACGCTGACCGTGGTGCATGCGGTGAGGGCAAGCGCCACGCCTGCCAGGATTGCAATGCGGGAGTTCATTTGTGCCATTTCCTTGGACTTGGTGCGGCCGTTCTGCGGCGACTCGGGACCGGTGCCTTGATTTCGCCATAGCGCAGTGTGCGCCAAAGGGGAATCGCGTCAGCGCCAACTTTGCGGCCGTCCCGCGCGAAGCGCGGCGATACGTGCGGATTTGCAACAGTCGGCGCGGCAGGCCCTCGATGTCAGGCAGGAGGCTGGCTAGGCGAGGGGGATGGCATTGTCCGCCTTGCCCGCCTGGTAGGCAGCCGACAGGGCGTCGTATTTCTGCCGGATCGCTTCCGCCCGCGCCTCGAACGATGCGCGCTGCGGCTCGGGAAGGAGGTCGACGAGATCGCGGATCGACCGGCCCGTCCAGAAGGCGTTGGTCCGGTTGTAGCCGCCCGGCTCCAGCGTGAACACCTCCTTCAGGATCTTCAGGTCGTGCGGAATGGAGAACGCATCCCGGGAATCCTCGTGGCTGAAGAAGTAGAAGAAAGTGTCGACCCCGGCCCAGGTGATCGCCGAAAGGCACATGGAGCACGGCTCATGCGTCGACAGGAAGATGAGATCCTTCGTTTCCGGCCGTCCGGCCGCCTCCATCTCGTAGAAGCGCTTCAGGGCGTGGATCTCCCCGTGCCACAGCGGGTTTTCCGTCTCGTTGTTGGTCTCGACGAGCACAGCGGCGAAGTCCGACTTGCGCAGCAGCGCGGCGCCGAAGATCTTGTTGCCGGCCGCGACCCCGGCCTGCGTTACCGGGATGATGCCGGTTTCCATCGTGTCGAACAGGGCATCGAGCAGGCGCCCGGCTTCGGTCTCTTCCGCCATCAGGCGTCTCCTCTTGGTGTCATGGGAACAGCGTCGATGCGCGCCATGCCGTCAGGCATGTCGCCGGCGGTAGGGGTTGCATCGCGAAGCAGGGGATCGGGTATCATGTCCACGGTTCCATCGTTGAACCGGCCGTCGGCCGGCTTCGCGGGGGACCCTGTTCCGAGAGGTGCGAACTCCGGATCGTCATCGACATGCGTCGAGCGGGACATTGCGTGCAAGGCTTGCGCCTTGGCTGCCGGCGACCTTGCAATTTTTCCGGAAAACCTGTCAACAGCCTCGAAAGGGAGATGCAGGCGAGGAGGCGACGATGCCGCATGTGATAATCAAGATGGTCGAAGGCCGAACGGAAGAGCAGAAGAGGGCGCTCGCGGACGCGCTCGCCAGCGCCGTCACGGCGTCGCTCGGCTGCGGCGAAGATCTCGTGTCGGTCGCGATCGAGGACGTCAGGGACGAGGATTGGATGGCCAGCGTCTATGTCCCGGACATCCGGCAGCGCTCGGGCACGATATACCGGATGCCGGGCTACGGCCCCGAGGATTGAGGTCGTTGCCGCAAACGCCGGCGGCTACTGGCGCTGGAGCGTGATCCGGCTCGTCGTCACCATCTTGCCGGAAGCGGGATCGCGGTCCGTCGTCGTGAGCGTCAGGCCGTTCTTCCCGGCCTTGGCAAGGGAAAGATTGGCGCGCCGGTCGCCGTTCACCGCCTTTGCCCAGCCGATGGCAAGGTTCAGCGTATCGCCCTTGCGCCGGCCGGACAGCGATGCCGGCCCGGAGCCGGCCCCGATATAGGATCCGCGATAGGTGCCGCCCGAGATCTTCAGGTCGACGCCGACCGCCCGCGACACGACGACCAGGCCGCGGCACCGCCCCTTCAGGGACAACGAGCTTCCGGTGGTGGCGGAGGTGAACCGGCAACTGACGCCGATGGGCGCCTTGTTGGTGCGCAGCCGCACCTCGCCCTTGCCAGCATATTCACCCTTCAGGCTCCCCAGAAACTGCTCTTCTCCGGCATTTGCCGGCGTGGAGAACAGGAGCGGCACACAGCAGGCCATCATGGCCGGAACGATAGGGTTCATGGTTCTTCTCCCGAAACGTGCAGCGTTGCAGGCCTAACCGCAGGACGCCCCGCGCGGTTCCGCCGCGCGTCAAATTCGGGCGCGCCGTTCCACGCGCCGATTCGAAACAAACCGTTCGTGTCGTCACCATGCGCCGGGTCGGGCGGCCGTCCCGGCGCATGGTGACGGTGACGGGCCGTGCCGGCGGCCGGGATGAACATCCTCAAGGCCTCGCCGGCCCGACCGCGCCGCTTCCTTGGCGACACGGGGCGGTGCGCGCGGTGATCAGGCCGTGGCCTGCCCCGCCCATGACCCCTCCGGTTCTATCTTCGACCCGATGCGCTTTATGCCGCCGACCCTATTGACTTTGCGGCGAAAGGATCATGATATATTATATATCAAGACGAAAAGGGGACGCGAATGGTCACGATCAACTGTGACATGGGAGAGGCTTTCGGCATTTACCGGTTCGGTGACGACGAGGCCTGCATGCCCTTTGTGACCCACGCCAACATCGCCTGCGGCTTCCACGCGTCCGACCCGGTCGTCATGGCGAAGACGGTGCGCCTGGCCAGGAAGGCGGGGATCAAGGTCGGCTCGCATCCGGGCCTGCCGGACCGCGAAGGCTTCGGGCGCCGGCCGATGCGCATGACCCGCGAGGAGGTCTCGGCGCTCACCATCTACCAGACGGGCGCGCTGGAAGGTTTCCTGCGGGCCGAGGGCGTGAAGCTCTCCCACATCAAGCCGCACGGTTCCCTGTTCGGCATGGCGCAGAACGAGCCTGAAGTCGCCGAGGGGATCGCGGATGCGGCCGAGGTGTTCGGCGTGCCGGTCATCGCCTTTTCCGATTGCTGCATGTCGGAGGTCTTCACCCGGCGCGGCATCCCGTTCAGTTGCGAATTCTATGTCGACATCGATTACGGCGACGACGGGCGGCAGATCATCTCCCGCGAGCACCCGCCGATCTCGGCGCAGGAAGTGGCGGAGAAGGTTCGCCGCGCCATCGATACCGGCCTGACCCGCTCGGTCAACGGCAAGGACGTTCGGGTGGTGGCCGAATCGATCTGCGTCCACTCCGACACGCCGAATGCCATCGAGGTCGCCCGGGCGGTCTTCGACGAGTTGAACCGCAGCGGCAAGCTGTCCAGGGATTAGGGCGATGCGCACGCTGGCCGGACAACCGTTGCAGGAGGACATCGTCGAGGCCATCGCCCCGGCCTTGCGGGCGATCGCCGCGTCGATCGGCCCCGAGGGCCGTCATGTCATCTATTGCAACGGCGGCCGCGTGCAGGCTGCGCGCACGGGCAGCGAGATCGCCCGCCGGATCTGTTCGGATCATTTCGCCGGGCGCCTGCTGAAGGAAGCGCTTGTCGATGCCGAGCGGCAGTTCGGAGATGGAACCGCCCGTCTGGCCGTGATGGCCGGCGCGGCCCTTGCCGAAGGGCGCCGGGCCGGCGAGGCGGTGATCGAGACCGATCGCCTCGTCGAGGCGCTCGCCTTGCTGCGGCCGAAGCTGGACGCGGCCTTCGCGGAAGAGACCCGCGGTTGCGACACCCGCGCCGGGCTCGTCGCTGCCGCCGGGGTCGATGCCACGCTCGCCGGCCTCATTCTCGAAGCGGACGCCGCGGCCGGGCCGGGCGGGCTGGTCGAGGTCTCGGAGGCGCTGGAAAGCGCCGTGACCGCGGTCGACGGCTTCAGCTTCGAGGCGCGCCACGTCGGGGCGGGCGCACTGGCGGCGATGGACGATGTCCATGTCATCGTCGCCAACGAGATGCTGACGGATTTCAGGACGCTCGTGCCCGTGATCGAGGGATTTGCCGACCGCGGCAAGGCGCTGCTCGTCGTGGCGCGCGGCATCGAGGGCGCGGCGCTGCAACTGCTTGAACGGAACCGCAAGGCTGGCGTCGTCAAGACCGCGGCGCTCGTTCCGGGCGATGCCGGGCCGCGCGCCGTCGAAATCCTGGAAGACCTCGCGGCGGCGAGCGGCGCGACGATGATCTGCGCCCAGGCCGGCACCTCCATCGAGGGGCTGAAGCCCGCCATGCTGGGCAGGGCGGCAAAATTCCGTTTCGAGCGCGGGCGGGTCCACTTGGCCGGCGCGGAGGGCGCGCCGGAGCGCATCGCCATGCGCATCGCGCTGGCCGAGGCCGAGATCCGGGCGAAGCGCTACCTGCCGCTCGATCGCGAACATGCCGAGCGCCGCCGGGCGCGCCTTGCCGGACGCTGGGTGGAACTGGCCGTCGCCCGCGGGTTCGAATCCGCCGTGCAGATGGAAAGCGCGCGCCGCGCCCTCGTCGCGCTCCGCGCCGCCCGCACGGAAGGCGTCATCGCCGGCGGCGGGCGCGGGCTGGAGAACATCGCCGACCGCCTGAGGAGCGTCGCCGCGCACGATGCCGCCGGGCGTGCCGCTGCCGCCATGGTCGACGCGGCCCTGCGGGCGCCGGGCCTGTGCCTTCGCCGCAACGCCTCGGAAACACCCTCGCA